>JAEEGG010011564.1_pt1 | contig 19201 bp, 7 predicted proteins | sample 9134161 | NCBI WGS metagenome assembly JAEEGG01 (sample SAMN16246543, study PRJNA631951) | gut metagenome | biome: gut microbiome; feature: rumen; material: CR-attached | host: Bos | place: Iran: Karaj | collected 2018-10 | reverse complement strand
TGAAAAGGTGACGTCGCGGACAGTGCTGCCGTTTGCGATGTCAGGCCCTGCCATTATGCAGTGGCGCAGCCAGTAACCTTGCGTAGGCACGTCGGCAATGCCGGAAATGTCCTCGCCGGTTTCGGCCATCACGATGAATTTCGGGTAGTCGATGCTTGTCGCGTACTTCATGAACTTGATGTATAAATCGCCTGGAGGGCGCCTGCATATCTCTATGATGACGGGCGTGCCGTCCGGCTTCTCGATGTACTGGATGTGCAGAATGCCGTCAACCAAGTGGAGTTCACGCGCAATGCGTTCGCTGTAGTCGCGGAGTTTCGCGAGAGTTTCGCTGCCCGATGTGCTCGGCGAGTTTGCTCCGCTCACTAGGTACTTGTTGACAAAGTATTGCTCGTTGTCCGAGAAGGCGAATGCGACCTTGCCCTTCACTAGCATGGCGGAAAATCCGTGGTTCGTGCCTTCGACGAATTCCTCGACTACGATGTGGTCTTGCCGTGTGCGGCTGCAGGCATCCTTGTACGCTTCACGTGCTTCTTCGGGGTCGGCTGCGCGGTGGATTCCCTTGCCGCCGGTGAGGTCTACCGGCTTGACGATGATGGGGAAGGTGAGGTTTGCAATGGCTGCGTCGAAGTCGGCGACGTTTCGGACTGTAATTGCACGCGGGGTCGGGATGCCGAGTCGCGTGGCAAGGGCGCGGTACTTGTCCTTGTGGTGAATTTCGAGGCTTGTTGCGTAACTGTCGTGCCCCGGCAAACCGAGCTTCTCGCAAACATACACTGTTGAAAGCAGCGCGAAGTCGTTGCACCCGGAACACACCGCCTGCACGCCCTCGGCGCGGGCCAATTCTAACATGGCGTCCTTGTCGCTATAATTCGCAAACACCGTCTTGTCGGCGTAGGGGTGACCGAGGCCGTCGCGGTTGTTGCCCGTGGTTATCACGTACCAGCCCAGCGCCTGCGCGGCCTGGATTAGCGGGATTTCGGCGTGGCTGCCCCCGAGGAGCAGCATTTTCTTTTTGAAACTCATGGTATGGACAATATATCTTTTTTATGCCCGAAAAATATATATTTTCTGCATCATGAAGATCCCCTTCAACAAGCCACCCTTCGTGGGGCTAGAACTTGACTACGTGAAGCAGGCCGTCGAGAGCGGTCGTATTTGCGGTGACGGTACCTACAACCTGCTGTGCCACGAGTGGCTCGAGAAGCACACCGGCACGGCGAAGGCGCTCCTTACCACGAGCTGCACGCATGCGCTCGAGATGTCGGCCAGGCTCTGCGACATCGGGCCCGGCGACGAGGTGATTATGCCCTCGTTCACGTTTGTCTCCACTGCCGACGCGTTTGTTTCGCAGGGGGCCAAGTGCGTGTTCGTGGACATTCGCCCCGACACGATGAACCTGGACGAGAACCTGGTCGAGGCGGCTATTACCGAGAAGACGAAGGCGATTGTGCCGGTGCACTACGCGGGCGTGGCCTGCGAGATGGACAAGATCAACGAGATTGCGAAACGCCATAATTTGTTCGTGGTGGAAGATGCCGCGCAGGGTATGATGGCCACCTACAAGGGCAAGGCGCTTGGTACGCTTGGGGACTTTGGCTGCTACAGCTACCACGAAACCAAGAACTATAGCATGGGCGAGGGCGGCGCATTACTGATAAACGACAAGAAGTTCTGCGACCGCGCCGAGATTATCCGTGAGAAGGGCACCAACCGCTGCCAGTTCCACAGGGGCGAAGTCGACAAGTATACCTGGGTGGAACTTGGCTCCAGCTACCTGCCGAGCGAGCTCAATGCCGCATACCTCTATGCGGAACTGGAATGCGCCGACGAGATTTATGACAACCGCATGGCGAGTTGGAATATGTACCGCGAACTGCTTGCGCCGCTTGCCGCGAAGGGCCTGTTCGAATTGCCGTACATTCCGGAACACTGCACGCACAACGCGCACATGTTCTACCTGAAGGTGGAAGATTTGCAGACGCGGACGGCGCTCCTCAAGCACCTGGTGTACAACGGGATTCTTGCGGTGTTCCACTACGTGCCGCTGCACACGTCGCCCGCGGGCCAGCGCTACGGCCGCTTCAGCGGCGAAGACAAGTTCACCACCCGCGAGAGCAACCGCCTGCTGCGCCTGCCCATGTTCTATGGCCTCAAGCCCGAGGATATCGAGTTCACCTGCAAGAAGGTCGCTGAGTTCTTCGGGGTTTAAGACTAGGGCGGGGCTCGTACGACGGCCCCTCCCTAAGACCCTCCCGACGTGCCCCGCACTTTGTCATGGCGAGCGCGAAGCGCGCGGCCATCACAAACCCTCATATTGTCATCTCCGGCTTCGGCCGGGATTTTTTTTGTGACATTTACAGTGAAATTACTTTATCTGTAGCGTTTTTTGAGGGCGCTTACAGACTAAATGCCGTGGGTGTGCCTTTTTGTCTGTAAAAAATTGCCCAAAATCGCAAAAATGGGCATGATTTTGCTACAAAATGCCCCGAAAGGGAGTTTTTTGCCCCTTTTTCGCCCTAAAACGGCGAAAAATTACGGACTAAAAGGCGGGTGATGGGATTTTAGTCCGTCGCATCCCCGAAATTTAATGCGAATAAATTAACAAAATGACGGGGAATTACGGACTAAACGCCAGGGGGGTGCGCATTTAGTCTGCAACGCCTTCCGCGACCCGCCCATTGTCATCCCCGCTATACGATACTTGGCAAATTGTTGCTATAGTAGAGTTATTCTCTTTTTTTTGGGGGGGGGGCGAGGGCTGCCCTTGTTGGAAAAATTGAATTATATTTACACATCGACGAAGACGTCGTAGAGGAGTTGCGTATGCGCATGAGTATAGGACAGGCACTGGGTATTGTTACTGCCGGCGACCGCCGCTGTGCTGCGGAGCGCAATGGCCTTCGTCGCGGTAAGAAGGCTGGCACGAAACTCGGAGCGCAGAAGGAGCGTGAAGTGAATGAGGTCCTCAATAAGAAAAGGGCGAATTTCTTGCGCGAAAAAGGGGTTTCGCCGGAGATTATTTCCGCGATGCTTGCACTGAAATAATCGAACGGCCCCCATATTGTCATCCCCCGCAGGGAGGTTAGTGGGCACTTGCAATTTATTGCTTATGTGCCCACAATTCTCGGAACGGGGAGGATCTTTTGTCTGCCTATGTCATTTTCTACGCAAATTCTGCGTAGAAAGAGCGCGGCGTCCAGGTGACGTCCCCAAAATCGCCGTTTTTACGTGAAAATGCCCACTTTTGGCCGTTTTGTAAAGATTTTTTGAGCCTTCTCCCCCGAAAAAAGTTATTTTAAGCAGGACGGGACTCGTGTGGGCCCCGCGTCGCGGCGTATGCCGCGGGTTTTTGTGTACACTGAACGGACTGTGGACGGTATGGGAAAGTATTGTACAAAGAAACGCGACCAGCTGTGTCATCCTGAGCGAAACGCCGCAAGGCGTGCAGTCGAAGGATCTAGGCAAGGCTTTACCCTTATGGAGTTGATGGTCTACATCGCCATCGTGGGTATTGTCGTTATTGTCGCGGGCCAGGCGTTCAGCAACTCCACCAAGATGCGAGTGCGCACGCAGAGCATGCTCAAGGCGTCCGAAGTCGCCGAGAACGTGGCTACGCTGTTCAAGCAGGATGTTGCGCAGACTGGCGCGAAGAGTTCGATGGAGGAGCGCGGGTCTGCTGGTTCTGATGATGTCTTTAGCGGCGTAAAGAAAGCAGTTTATATGGACCCAAAGGTTGCTGGCGACCCTGAAGATAAGGTTGAAGATTTGTCGTCGTTCCGTTTTAAGCCAGTGCAGCCAACAGTAGATGGAAACCTTGATTCTTTGATTCTTAGGCGTGTTCGTTATAGTGAATCCGGAAAATACGAAGCTGTAGAAGAGATTCTCTGGGCTTTAGATGGGAAAGTTCTTAGTCGCACCTGTAGGATAATTGAAAAGGCTGATGGGGCTGCTAATGGAGAATGCGCTCCATCGGGGACGACCTACGAGAATTTGAAAAATTATGCTGTAGAAATGGCTACGGGTGTTGAATCGTTTATTGTTCTTCCTGCGGTGCCGGGTGCATTGGTTGCTGATGGAATACAGATGTTTCCTCCTGGTAATGGTACAGCATTTAAGCTTGAGTCTCGTTATGGTGAAGCGCGCTATTTGCCGGCGACAATAAGCGCAGGAGGGACGAACGTAACCGTCAGTAGTTTTGCATCTAACGTCACGTCTACGGGTGCCCCGATAACAGATGATACCCAGAAAAACAAGAATGAAGTCTATGTGTTTGCGAATACTGCTGCGACGGGTAATTGGAAGTCCTTGTGCATTGATTCCGATCATGATCCTAGTGCGAATCATTTTTCATTTAAAAAAGGACTGGAATACGAGATATCGTTCACTATCAATGTCACTATTTCCGATTTAAATCCTGATATGGCTCAGACTTTTGTGCCTGGGCTGGACCATATGGCAGTGGGCATTCGAAATGCAAAAACTGAAAAAATAGGCGAAAAAATTGATGGGGTGAAGGACTTCCTGTTCTATCCGCCAACTACGGCAGAAGCGAATACGGTGCAGCGCGTTATTCGTTTTACGGTGCCTGACGATATTGAAAAGGCTTGCCTTGCGTTCACGTTTTCAATGTATTCCCCGTCTGTTGCCTCTGGCAGCATAACCATTGGAAACTTTAGGCTGAATCGTGTTGCCAACTCTGATTACAAATTTGATAAGAACACTACCTATGTGGCGGTGGCGGATAAAAAAAATGTTAAGGCATTCCAGCTAAAACTAAAGGTGACGCGAAACGGAGAATCTGGTGAAGCATTACTGGTTGTGCCCATTCCGAGCAATGGTCCGACCGACTAGGAGAGAATTATGTTTTTCAATGAAAGAAACACGACACGTCATTCTCGCGTAGGCGAGAATCTTGCTCTAAAGGCCGGTGTCTCCCTTGTCACCGTGCTTCTCTTCATGCTTGTGGCGACCATTGCTGCTACGGCAACCTACAAGTGGTTGACTAGCGAAAGCCGTTCCAGTGCGAACAGAATGCAACAGCAGGAAGCTTACCAGAGTGCTGTTGCAGGTATCGAAAGTGCTCGCAGTTGGATGACGTATCATGCAAATGAAACCGGTGCGCTGATTAAGCAGTACAAGGATGGTAAAAACACTCCGATTAAGCTGACGGAGCAACTAGCGCAATTTGTACGTGCAGGGCAGAGCTTCGATGTATGGCTTGTTGGTGTGGATGCAGAAAGCGCTCCCTATAAGTTGAAGGTGATGTCAACGGGTAGGGCCAGGAACGGGCGTGCGACTCACAGTGAAATGGCCATCTTTAATGTGAACGGCTTGTACAAGGTGCGCATGACAAAAAAGAAGGTCAAGGTAAATACTGATTTTCACTATGCTTATTTTGGCGGTAGTTTGAATTACGAAGGTCAGTCCGAAGCGACTTCCATGGTTATCAACGGGGATTGGGAGGGCCGTCCTCCGTCAACAACAAGCGGGGACTTTGTTGTTACCGGAGACGCAACACTTGGTGGTAATCGTATTGATGTCAAAGCGTACGCATGTATCGGCGGGGATCTATCTACAAATAACGGATTTGAAAGCCAGCATCTTTATGTTGGCGGCAATTCGACTAATTTCACTGGAATCATAAGGGGCAATGCCTATTTTGACGGCGATATGGAAATGGCTAGCGCCTGCGGCAGCCTAAACTTTTATGTCAAGGGTAACATGACTGTAGGCAACGGCGGCAAACTCAAGTTTACAGAGTGCCAAGACAATAGACAAGTTGACGGTAACACCTGTGTTATCGAAAACGCCCAAATTCAAGCGAACGGTGGTAAAGTTTACTTGAATGGCGGTGCGTGGATGGAATCGGATTACCCGATATGGCGAACGGACAACAGTGTTGATGCAAGGAACATTATCATTGGAAAGGACAATACTAAAAAGGTTTATATCAAAAATGGTCACTCCTATAGCGACTACGAGGGCTTGGTTAGCAAGACATACCACGAGACCAGGATAAAGAGGAATTGCTCTCAAAGTTTCACCCTTGCAAGAGCCGGTAACAACTGGAGCAATAATCAGTATGTGGTGCCAACAGAGCCTGATCCCCTTAAAGTTTGTGGTTCCTTGAGCAGCACGACTGCCGACGAGAGAGGGTATTCGGTCAAACCAAATTTTTATGGTTATGAGTATCAAGCTTGTAGCGGAGTCTTCTGCAGCAGGGCCTATTTCGTAGACTACACTCGTGGGTGGACCGATTGGACAGACAATAATGATGGTGTGGATTATAGCGGCATATTCCCGGCAAACACTGACATGGAAGGTTCTTATTACATATACAAGGCCCCGGCGGATTTCTTGACATTTGATGGGAACCGTGTGCTGCCGGGTTGGCGAGTCTTTAATAGTGTCGCAGATATTCCTGTGAGCCAGACTACAGGCGCAACTGCAGTCCCCATACATATAAGCACTGCTGTAAACTTTGACAAGTATTTTGTACAAAGGCCCACTGTAGGTGCCTACAAATTTAAGCCGGGCGAGAAATATTTCTATGATGTCGAGACAGATTCGTACAATTACTATAACTACGAAAATGGCTCTATTACGGGGTCGCCCTACTGCAACAAGGGCAGCGATGATTACCGCCCAACTTGCAATGTTGCACCCTGGTTTACCGTAAATGGCGATTTCCAGACATGGTCTGCGCACAAACCCGCTGATCTAGCGTGTGCCGAAGATGCCAAGCAACACTGCGAAGATATTTGGGACTCTACTCCTGGTGCAGGTTGCGATGGTTCAAATTATACGGTGCCGGATATGTTGCAAACTGGGTATGAAGTTTTTAAGGATTATGCAGGGAAGGCCCCCTGTAGTGATGTAAGCAACCACGAAACCCTGGCAACATGTTATAAGACGGCGCTTGCCCATGACAAAAATGAAACGAATGAGTCCAATAAACAACTCTATAATGGGTATATGGTCTTGAATCTGACTGCAGAACATTTCAAGAATGAAACATCTGCTTTTGAAGGTAAGTACATCATTATTATAGAGAGTGCCGAAGGTGAAATGCTGAAACTTCCGCCAACCAAAACGGCTAATGATTTCGTAATGCTCTACCTTGTGAACGGATTTAGTGGAAACCACATGGAAGGCGTCGGGTCGGGTCTGCACAATTACTTTATCTACACTCAAGGAGACATCTCGAAGATAACGGGATCCTTTACCCTGGACGGAACAATCTATGGCAAGGTTGGTTCCGGTGATGATATGCCGTGCGCAAAATTGCTGTCTAATAACAATGTAAAATTGATTTATAATGATGATTTGATGAGTGACATGATACTGAACGGCTTGATTTGCTCTGCCCAGAGCACTAGTTGTGGTGGTCCTGTTGTTATAACTTCAGGGTCATCTACTAGTAGTGGCATTACGGAAACAGTTACTGAAAAACCGGATGACTACTATATTGGTGTCGCTCCGCAGTTGTCTATAACTCTTGAAAGCCAGTATGAGAATAACGAGAATGTCTCGACGGCTAATGCACCATCGGTGCAGGGTTCGTTTATCGTGCTGCCCCGTATTGTTTACTTGACCAAGGACGCTGTTGGCGAACTGCAGAACTACTACAATGTGGTTACTCTTAATAGTACGACGCCGGCAAGCGTTTCCAGCATCAGTTGCCCAAGCGAGACGGGTAGCAACACAATCCCAGTTAGTGGAAAGCTCACTGATTCCGGGAACCTAGTCGAAGGAACGTATATTTGTACTGTAAAGGGCTCTGTTGCGGGGAATGCTCTTGAGGTTCCATTCTGGGTAAAGGTGAAGGGAGAAGGTGCCGACGCATCGAAGGTCTCCTTTACAACAGATTTTGTGCAACTTGCTAAAGGCAACTCTGTGCCGGTGTCCCTGACTTGGGATAAGACCACCGGAGCCGCAGGAGCTACATGCAATGTCACGGTTTCTGTCTCGGATTATAGCAGTGAATGGGGAGTTTCTGCTTCTTCTGGTGTAGATGGATCTGGACCTGACTACACGGTTTCGTTTAATACGTCCGATACGCCGCCGAAGCAAGTTTTTAATGTGGAAAATTTGGATTCCTATGATGGCGCCGTATACTTCACGATTAAGGAAACTGAAGGTTGCCAACCAGGGAATTATTCATCGGAGGTTGTCTATAATTCAAATAGCATGAAGGTCAAACGTCGGGGCCTGGATGAGTATTGCTCTGCGTCTGGTCCGGGTTATGGCTCCGCCGACTGCGCTGCAGGGGGCGTGTACGCGAAGATGGCGGATTCAGATTGGCCAGATTGTAACGTGTCTGTACCTTGGGTTAGTGCAGAGGGCAACCATTGTACACAAACATCTATGAACTCTGAATGGAGTTGTGGTGTTACAGGAACGGTGTCACTTACGGAAGTGGGGGAACATCCGGGTTGTAATGTGGTGATTCCGTCCGAAAACAACTCTGCTGTGGGACCCTTCCAAACGGATCAGGAAGTCATTCTTTATGCCTCAATTAAGGCGGAACAAAAGACGTTCCATGTAGGGTTTAACGTTGAAGGTAGTTTGTCGTCAAGTCAGGCGATTAGCGTGGATGTAACTGGTCCGGGCACCTATCATGCAACAAAAACATGTACTTACGGAGATTATAATGACGAAACTCGAAGGAAAGCGAATTGTGACATTCCTGTTTATCGTAACTCAAGAGTGAGTCTTTCTCCAGATCCTGTTGATGAAAGGGTGTTTAACTATTGGAAATGTGCGACCGGCAGTACGGATTGCACGGCCAATGCAATGTCAACGTCTGTCCCCTATGTGATTACGGTTACGGGAAATAATACGGTAATAGCTCATTTTGGTGAAAGTGACAAGCATTGCTTCTTTGACGAGTTTAAGGATGGTTCTAATTCTATACGCTACAATCGATCTTCTATCGATTGTTATGGTGAAGACGCTACCTATTGTATAGACGACTGTGGCTCTGTTTGCGCCAATGCGACAAGCGCAAGCGCAAGCCATCCGAAGTCCAAGTGGCATCTGGTTCAGGGTGAAAAAGCGAATTTGGATTATTTGGATGGGCGAATTTCGCAAAGCGCTGCGTCTACGCGTGGTAAAAAGGAGTCTGCCAAGGCTTTGGTTAAAACTGTAATTATGAGTGCAGTTCAGGCTGGGCGTGCCGGTGAATTGAAGGCTCAGTTCCAGGTACCGCGTCTTGATGGCGATAAGGGAACGGCGACTGTTGCGAATTCGGGCTTTATCCTTCGCTCAAATGTAAATGTTTCAAACTACTTGTTCTTGAATGTCTATGCTAAGAAGGAAGGCTCTGTCTATGCCAAGCTTTGCCTTTCGGGAACGGAAACGTGCTACACAGAAAAGAAACTCACCAACAATACGTCTAAGATATCTGCAAATGACATGATAATGATGTCTGCGAAAATTGGACCGGATGGTAGCAATGGTGATAAGCTTGTAGTGGAAATTTGGCCGAATTCTTGGTCAAACACATCCGATAAGGTGGAATTCCTTCTCAAGAATTCTGAACTTTCTGGGGTGGAAAGCGTTTCGGGTGAATATGTGGGCTACTCCTTGGCTGATCCTAACTTCAAGTTGCAGGGAATTGGCTGGAAAAGTGATACCTATGGCTCCCTGTGTTGGGAAACAATCCCGACAATCAGTTGCTCGTTCCGTTCGGCATACCCAGGTGGCATTGTGCCCCAAAGCCCTAATGAGGTGAAGCCTTGGACCGGTCTTTCTGCTTGGTATGGGTCTAGGTCGTGTTCTGTGGATTATTACTATAAGGGTGATGATGCGTGTGATGCTGACGAAGACGCTGATCCCGAAAAATGTACAGCGGGTTATTATGAATTTGGTGAAAGTGGACAGCATGGCTACCAAAATAATGGGGTCGATGTCCGTACGGCGTATGCGACAGTAAGTGATTGTAACATCTATGGCGATGAAGCCAATTGGGCGACAAAGGGTGTGGCCGCCCATTGTGGAAAGTTCTGGGTTGGCGAGATGAATCCTTGTTCGGAGAATTATACATTTACATCTGCGGCCAATGGCCCGGAAGGCGCTTATTATGGCCATGGACTAGCATCTGGGGAGGCTAACCTTCGCGAAGCAACGCTAAAGGTGAACGTTGAAAATCCGAATTTGAGCGAAATTGAAATATACCTTTACAGCAAGAACAGGTTGGATGGATTCTATAATACCCAGTTCAACTATAGCATGCCATATAAGACTACCAAAACAGGTGAAATAGAGATTCCCATAGAGAATATCTCTAGTGCGGATGGATTTGACCCGGAAAATGTGGTGGGTGTCTATGTGAAAACGTTTGACGATGATCAAATTAGCGTGAATTCAGTACAGAGCTCCTGCCCCAATGTGATTTCCGTTAAGGGATGCACTGCTGAATACGTTGCGTCTAAAAACAAGTGGGAAGTCAAGACTGTAATAAATAACTATACCCACACGAAAAAGATAAGTGTTGCCCAGAAGGATGGCCCGTCGATTTCGGCGACGGCTCCTGAATGCAATTATCCGGAGTCGAACCCGGTCTGTGCCTTCGAAGATGTTACGGGACCGCGCGGGCTGCAGGCAACGAACACCCTTGAATGGACTGACTATCCCTATCAGAATACAGGGGACCAGGCATATGGCTTCACTGTGACGCTGACAACGGATGAAACTCCTGCCAAGGTACATACTGCCACGTGTACTGCAAATGTGACTGGCATTACCCGCACATGTGGAGAAACGGCAGTGATACCGACTGTGGAGCCTGGCGCTGGTTTGCCGGCATTGACGTACACAATCAGTAACTGCCCTGATGGCAAGTGCAAGTATAAGGTCACCCTCAATACGGGCGCAGTCGTAGTCGATGAAACAGAGATAGGCGATTGCTATGCTCAAAATAATTGTAGTTGGGATACGCCGACGAATGCGGCGAATGGTGCTGATTCCAAATTGGCAGAAGGTGACGATTACTACTTTATCCTAGAAAGTGTCAATGACAACAGGGCATTCACGGTTTGTAATTCGGCGAAGTTCCGCGTGAAGAAGAATATGGAATCCGTACCGACGGGTGCCTGTTCTTTTGAACCTTCGACGGTTTATACGACCAATCGTACAACGACATTGGTTGTGACGGATAAAGGTCAAGGCGATAGGTGGGATAAACGTACAGATACGCAAAACATTTCTGCTACATTGAGCGGACAAGGTGTCAACCAAAGTGTGACGGTAAATCGATACAACGATAACAACAATAGATATGAGATTACTGCGCCTGCTACGCCGGGAACCTATACGTACTCAATAACCTATGATGGGAATGTCTTCTGCTCGGCAAGTGTGACCGTTGAACAAGTGACCAATGTCCTCTCTGCGACTTGTAATGATATTTCCACCTATCCGTTGAAATCAACAGCATGGGATATAACGATGAGTGGATACGGTTCCTTGACAAAGACTGTTGCTTTGACAGCTAGCGTAGATGGAACATCAACGAATAAGAATTGTACAAGTTCCGATTGTAGTATAAGTTCAGAAACGATAAAAGCCCCCAGTGCAGTTGGAGATTATACATACACCTTGTCGGCAGATGGCTCCGCTCTTTGTGGGTCTGATACTCGCAAATATACCGTGCTAAACCCGCTGGTCTGCAAAGTCAATGGTACCGCCATTACAAATGGTCAGGAAATAGACATGGATGAAGGCGGATCATTCACATTTAAGGCTGAATGGAAGGATTCCTCTATTCCGGCTTATACTGAGTGTTCTATATCCGGCAGCAATGCGAACAAATCAGACTGCTATAACGATCCGTCTAAGTTTAACAGCGATGTGACAATCTCGCCGAGTGGATCTGGCGCAAAGGAATACACATATAGTGCGAAACTCGACCGGTATAACGGCGATGTTGCCGGTCCGTTTACCTGTAATTGGAAAATGAATGTGAAAAAGGCAAAACCCACATTTGAGTGTGGCAATATCCCCACGGCTGATGTGGGTAAAACTGGTAACGTTAACATAGTACTGAAAAACGTGACCGGTTGCGATGAAGGCGGCAACTACTGCTACTATAAGATTGAAGGTGATGGCGCCAGTGGCACAGAAGAAACGGGCTTCACGAACACGACAGGATCGTTCTCCGCGATTACCAATACTGTAAAGACGGTGACTGGTGACACTGCTCTATATGTAGTTTCGCTCAGGAATTCATCCGGTACAACAACTAATACCTGTAGTGTTGAGTTTTACAAAAAGCCCAAGCCCACATTTGAGTGTGCCACTGGCCTAACCGCAAACGTTGGTGAATCGGACAATGTTACCATTGGGTTGCAGAACGTGGTCGGGTGCGATGAAGGTGGTGACTATTGTTTCTATATGATTCAAGGCGCTGGATCCTCTGGCTCGGAAGAATCTGGCTTCACGAACACGACAGGAACCTTCCCCGCATTAACAAACTCTGAAAAGACAAACAATGGCGACACCGCCCATTATGTTGTAACTCTAAAGAACTCTTCCGGATGGTCAGACCCGCAAACATGTGTTGTGGAGTTTAAGAAAAGCTCCGGTGGCGGATGTCCTTCAGATGTGAATCCATATGAATGGGAATGCGAAAACAATTACGGCAATGGAAGTATCCCTGGATTAGGAACAGGTGCTAGGTGCGCAAAAATCTATGCAAAGAAGGCAACTCTTCAAGCAGGTAATGCTGATGATAGAACGTTCTGCGTGAACGGAGTCGAAGTTGATGCTCTCGGAGAGACCCTTGCCGATGATGATGGATATATAACCGTTTGTGTATCTAGTGGAGAAAATGCCTCTGCGTATGTACAATGGCATAGTTGCTTCAAAAATCCGGTCGCCATAGTAATGGATTGCAATGGTTCTAATTCAACTAATTTGCCGGCGGGAACGCAAATGAATATGTCCGCTAACACCTGTTACAAAAAAACATGTAACGGCGGAAAATGGCATATTACAGGTCCTCAAGGTGCCAAGATGCTTTATAAAGATTGTCAGGGCAATACGCAAACTCATATATTTGCAAGCGATTGGCAATATTGGCCTGACATTGATTTAGGTGGCGCTTGTACAGGATATTTTAAATTGAATAGTGATGGAGCTGCTGCTGGGGATTGCTGGTAATTCTAAATTCGAATTTTAGTGTCTCCCCACCGGGGAGCCTTACCTTTACCCCTAAACAATCAAAGCCTCAGGACACATCGTCCGGGGCTTTTGTCATTTAATTGATTTTAGCGGATCCACGCCGGAGCCTGCCCCTGCTTGTGCTGAGCAAAGCCGAAGCAAGCAAGGCCGAATGGGCGGGCAAGACGAATGAAAAGATCCTCGCCTGCGCGAGGATGACGATGGTAAGGCGGGGATGACGAGGAAGGAGAATGGCGATGGTTGGTATGAAGATGCCCGCCTGCGCGGGCATGACAGCGGGAGGGGCTGGGGTGCCAAAAGGGTAGAGGCTACAGCAGTCCGTGTTCCCGGAGTTTCTTCTCCATCTCGTTTGCGCGAGCTTCAACTTCGGCTATGCGAGCATTTGCTTCGGCTGCACGAGCATCTGCTTCAGCTGCGCGAGCTTCCGCTTCGGCCGCCCGAGTTTCTGCCTTGTCAATGGCTATGTCAATTTCCTGTTGCAGAGTCATATAGCGAATCCTCGTGTTGTTGTCGGTCTGGTACCATTTCACCAGCCTGTCGATGTTCTCGGTTGCTGGGGAAATCGGCTTGTTGGTGGCGAAATACTCCATGTAATCCCGAATGGCCTTCTCGGCGATTTCGCGATACTTACTGAATATATAAAATTTTTTGAAAGTGAGGTCACCCATTTCGATTTTCGGGTTGTCGACATCGAGATTCTTAAATCTGTACACTGCCCGTCCTTGCTTGAAGATATCGTCGGGGCAGATAAAGATGATGTAGAGTTCTTTGAGGTTGTAGTATTTTTCGCCCTTGAGCAAGGCGTCGCTGTCGCACATGGCCTGGTAGAAGCGAGTCCTTTTGGGGATGTTGTCGGTGTTTTCCATTTGCAGTTCTATATCAAAACTGCGAATGGTCTCGCCATTGGGGCCGGTTTCTTTCACGAAAACGTCGTAGCGGATGCCCTTGGTTACGGGGCTGACTTCGATGGTTTTCTCGGGTTCGGGGTCCCGGAGTTCGTGAATCTTGATGCCGAGAATCGCCTCCAGGAAGGGCTTGGCGATTTCCTTGTGGCTGAACACCATTGCGAACATGAACCTGTCCGTGATGGGGAGTTGTTCAAAGGGAATGTTTTTTGTGCTCATTTTCCGTTTTATAGCGGGAACGCGCCCGTGTCGCGGATAAGGAAGACCCTATCTATACTATAAAACGGTTTCGCGGCCAAAATGAGCCAAATAAATTTTGTTTACGTGCGATTTTTACACTGCGGAAACAAAAAAGATCCCCGACCAGGTCGGGGATGACAAAGAGGGGACCGAGGATGACGATGGTGGTTATTTGTTCGCAAGCGCTGCAAGCATCGCCTTCGCCTCAGCAATCTTTTCGGGAGAAACACCTAGTTTCTCGAAGACACTGATAGCGTTGGACTCACCTTTTGCCTCCCCAGCATTGAAGAAATGCTCACCGAAGGTTTCATAACCCTTGTTTGCGATGATTTCCGGTCTGTCCATCTTGATTGCCTCGCTCTTGTAGGGCCACTTCCAGAAAAAGTACGAAAGCGACTGCTTGATGAAATCCCTCCCCTCGGCGGTATTCTGTTTCTTGAGCAGGTATGCTGCCGCCTCGCGGAAAGAGATGGAGAATTTCTCCACATCCCAAATATACTTCATTGCCGTCAGGGCGACAAGGGTGATGGGAGAAACTCCCTTCAAATCCACATCGTCAATAGCATGGCCCACGTCCAAATACTCCACCTTGAAGGGGTAGCCAATGTCGTTGTAGAACTCGGGATAGCCTGGAAAACGCTTCTCGGAAAGCGGATCCCAGCCTTCTTCGCCGTTATAGACGATAAAGGCCATCACGGGAACGTCTTTCTTGCGCTCGAGGAAAAGGTGGTGGTAGTATTCCGAAATCTGCGTCATGACTTCGGTATCCTTTTTGGATTTGTGCTCGGCGATGATTCCCACGTAGAGGCCCGCAACGCCGCCATCCTTGATGTTCGCCTCGAATACGAGGTCAGCGGAGCCCGTATGCTTTGCTGTGGAGTGGTTTTCGCGAGCCCCACGAAGACTCCCGAGGTCGATGGTGTCGAGGAACGCCTTGAGCGTGGGGTTGTGGCGAGAGAACAGTGTCAGGAGTTCGGCCATCCGCTTGGGCTCGGCAAAGGCGAACCTAAAGTAACGGTCGTGAATGAAGTCGCTCTTGTCGTCTTTCACGGAGTCCACGATCACGTTGAATTCGTGAGCGATATCGCGGATGATCGATTCTACGAAGTTTTCATTTTTTGTCATTTTATTCTGTTTTATAGCGGGAACGCCCCCGCAAAGGCGGATAGAGTGCCCCTATCTATACTATAAAACGATTTCGCGGACAAAATGAGCCAAATGGGGTGTGAAATTTTTCTTTACACAGAAAATCCCCGATTAAGTCGGGGATGACGGGCTACAGCAGCCCGTGCTCCAAGATGGGTCTTTCTTATCGCCACAAATCCTGTTTTTGCCAATCCTCTGGGAAACCCATCGCCTTCAAACGCTCCCTCGGCAAAATAGCAAGCAATGCTAGCAAACGTTCCTTAACAGAGGAATTTACAGATATACTTTGTTCAAGGTAAAGAATTGTCGAAAGTAGTGCATATAGTTTTATAGGCAAAGTTTTTGAAGAATCAATCCAATCAAGCGGTAGTTCTCTAGGTAACTGCGGTTTCCACGGAAAGCGTCTGTTCCAGATACGCGCATGGTGTGCGCAACAGTTTCGCAAAACGGTAATGCTGCGAATCCAACTTTCGAGATATTTGTATTGCGGCAGCCCGAAGCTTTTGGAGACAGACTTTTTTACAGACGTGTCAGCCATGTTGCAATACAATTTGGAGAGTGTCCCAAAGGAAGCTACTTCTAGAGTTTTCCATACTGGGGGCATTGGTGGCGAATCATATTTCTTGAAGTGCTCCAAAAGAAAATCCTCCTTAGAACGTTCCACTTCGTTCTGTAAGCTAGATAAGCACCTCTGAAATATTTTGATGTCGCTAAAGAGCGCGTCATTCATAAACCAAAAAGCACCATGAGCCATTGAAAAATGGTGGATTATCCGCGTCCTTAGGGCTATTTCTATATCTTGTATTGCTGCGAAAATCACGCCTCGCAGTTCTCGATCAAACGCATACAAAGATAGGACATCGTGCAGAGAGGTTCCCGTTACCAGTTCATGCGAAGCGGAATCTATTTCAAATGTTTTCCAATAACTGGCCAGGCGAAAATAACTGATGTCTGAAAAATGCAGCAAGGCCGTGGTGGCATCCCCAATAACAAGACCCCGATTTTTCAAGATGGATATCTGTTCGGGGATGTCTATAGGCATTTTCGTGTATTCCATACACTCCCTCCATGCCTAAAAAACGAAGTCCCACCGTGGTACGCATTGTTAGGAGGCGCGGTGGGAATTGTTATTGCATAATATAGTAACATTTGTATCCTTTTGTCAATAGTCCATAGAGACATCCGAAAACGGAATGCCTCTACCTATAAAACGATTTCGCGGACAAAATGAGCCAAATAATTTTTGTTTACGTGCATTTTTTACACTGCGGAAACAAAAAAGATCCTCGCCTACGCGAGGATGACAATGGGTGGGGCGAGTAAAAAGATCCTCGCCTCCGCGAGGATGACGATGGTGGGGTCGGGGATGACGAATGAAAGGATCCTCGCCTACGCGAGGATGACGATGGGGGGGGCGAGGATGACAATGGGGTTGAGCCTACTTGCCTTCGACGAGCTCAGTGGCGAGTTTCTTCATGCCCGGGAAATCCCACTTGCCGCTACCCAGCTTCGGGATGTTCTCGACGCTGAATACGCTCCCGGGCAGCATCAGGGGCGGCATGCCGGACTTGCGCAACTTGCGGGCGATATCTTCCGGGTCTTCCGCTTCCTTCACGAGCAACACGATGCGTTCGCCCTTCGAGGAATCGGGAACAGCCGTGACGGCGAATTCCTTGCCGTCAAGAATCTTCGTTTCGCCGATGCGGAGTTCGACTGCGGTAAGCGAGATCATTTCTCCTCCGAGTTTCGCGAAGCGGCTGTATCGCCCAAGAATCTTCACGAATCCTTCTTCGGTAATGATGCACTTATCGCCGGTCTTGTACCAGCGCCTGCCTTCGGTAATAAAGACAACGTTGTTTGTCTTTTCCTCATCCTTCAGGTAACCCTTCATCACCTGCGGGCCGGTGACGGCGAGCATGCCTTCGGCGCCTTGCGGCAGGAACTCGTTTGTCTCGGGGTCAATGATGGCGGCTACGGTACCGGGAGGCGGCATCCCGATGGTATCGGGGTCGCTGCACTTTTCCATGGTGAGGAAGTCATCGAGCAGCACGTTGGGCGCGTTTATCGTCGCGAGCGGGGTAAGTTCCGTGCAGCCGTAGCCTTCGTAAATGTCCTTGCCGAACTTGAGCTTGAACGCCTCGCGCATTTCGGGGCGCAGCTTTTCGGCACCCGCGATGATATAGCGGAGCGTATCGAGACACATCGGGTGTACCCAGCGGTTTATCGCAATCGCGCGCAGGAACGTGGGGGTGCCCATGAGGATGGTCGTCTTGTACTGGGCGCACACGCGGGCGAGTGTCTTGATGTCGGTCGGGTCAGGGCAGAGCACCATGGGCACGCCGTCAAGGAGGGGCAGGATAAACGTGAGCGTGAACCCGAACGAATGGAAAAGCGGGAGCAGTGCCGTCATCACGTCGGTACGGCAGAGCTTGATGACGTTATCGCCCTGGAGCGCGTTCGAGATTACGTTCTTGTGCGTGAGTTCTACGCCCTTGGGCGTACCTTCCGAGCCTGAACTGAATAGGATTACCGCATCGTCAGAGAGTTTTGCGGAAGTGAACCAGAGCGGCCTCAGGATGCTCTTGGGGCATGTGCGGATAATGAATGCGGAGACGAGTTTCCCGAGCGTCGTGAGCTTCTTTTCTTCGTCGTCCAGATAAATTATCTTGCACTTTTCTGCAATGTGGACAAATTCACCATTCTTGTTGCAGAGCTTGTCGAGGAAGGCGTGCGTCGTGATGACGGTAGAAACTTCGGCCTTTTCGATGCAGCCGAGGATGGTGTCCACGGGGGAGGAATAGTTCAGGTTGACGCTCGTCTTGCCGGTGCCGAGAATCGAGATAATCCCGAGTGCGGCGTCGCGGCTTGTCGGGAGCATGAACCCGATGTTCTTCTCGTTTCTCGCAATTGACCTGATTGCCTTGCCGAAGTGATGGCAAAGGCGAATCATGTCGTAGCCGTTCACGTGGTTGCCCGCGGGGTCTATGAGTATCGGGCGGCTACGGCGCTTGCGCATTGCCTTGAACCAGAGCGGGATGATGGATTCGGAATGCTCCATCGCGAGGTTCCATATGTCGCTTCCGAGGTACTGCAGGTCCTTGCGGATTTCTTTTTCGGATGCGCTTGTGGGGAGCGGCTTGGAGAACCCGACGCTTATCACGCGGTTGAACGCCTGCGGGCGCATCACGCATTCGGATGCCTGGCTGTAGCGGCTGCCCCAGAGCCCCTGGATGTAGAACGGGATTATCTGCGCGCCCGTGTTCTCGATTGCCTTGCTGTAGTCGAGCGAGAACTTGGATACGAACGGGGTCTTGGAAACTTCGCCTTCGGGGAAGATTACCACCGCCTCGCCGTTCAGGAGCGCCTTGCGGATTTGTTCCATGGCGGGGGCGGGGTCGCGGCGGTTAATGTCTATCACGTATTTCCCGTGCATGAACCAGCGCTGGTACCAGTCGGCGAACGTGTTGCGGTTGCTTGCGAGGCGTAGCGGGCGCGGCGATGCCATCTGGAGCACGGCCCAATCGATAAAGCTGAAGTGCGGGCCTACGAGGAGTACGGGGCCTGTTTCGGGAATGTTCTCGACTCCCTTCACGATAAAGCGGTAGCGGAACACGAAGGCGAACGCGAAGCGGAGCGACGCGCGCAGGAGCGTCATGGGGGTCTGCTTCAGGTTCATGATAAAGCACAGCGCGAGGATTATCGCAAGAATCATGAAGCAGTAA
>JAEEGG010011563.1_pt1 | contig 19202 bp, 19 predicted proteins | sample 9134161 | NCBI WGS metagenome assembly JAEEGG01 (sample SAMN16246543, study PRJNA631951) | gut metagenome | biome: gut microbiome; feature: rumen; material: CR-attached | host: Bos | place: Iran: Karaj | collected 2018-10 | reverse complement strand
GAGCGGCGGAGAGGCAGGATACTCAATAAACTTTTGGGGCCAAAAAAAAGAGATTGTCCTGATGTACTCGTTTGTTGAAGAGAGTATTATGTGGATATGATGGAGCATGCCGATGTGGTGGGTTATGCCAAAACCGACAGTAAAGGGCGTGCGGTCTTTAGTGGTTTGGATAGGACACGCGGCTACAGTGTGCTTCCCATTAAAAAAGGTTATGAATACGGTTCATCAAAAGGGATTGTACAAGGTGAATTCAGCAAGCGCGGGAACAAAATCCAATTTGAGCAGCAGGAACATCGCATCAAGATGATTGACAATCTTACGCTCAAGCAGATAAAGTATGATGGAACCATAACTGTCCGCACCCCTAAGAAATTCATAACGAAAGTGGTGATGTGGTTCGCACTCGTGCTGTTAGCATGGTGGTTGTTGGTGCGCTTTATGCGCTTTCGTAAACGCAATTTTGATCCGATATTGATTGCGGCTGCCATGTTCCTGACAGGATTGTGTATTATCGTTATGTTTGCGATACATGACCCGCTTACAGAAGATTTGGAGGGAGTGGTGATGGCACAGGGGGTGTTGATAGGAATTGGGGCGATACTTCTGTTACAAGGCGTTGATTTTGTGAAATTCTATCAAGGTCAGTGTAGATTTGGCTTTGAGTTGCCCATAGAATTGGTTAAATGGGGCTTTTCTCCATTTGTGGAACAAACCAGATGCTCACTGTCTGCTTTGCGCAATAATACTCCGTGGTATAAAAAGGCGTTATCTGTGGTGGCTTTGGTTGTCACTTCAATAGTGGATTTCCTCATTCTTCCGCTTAGATTACTCCTGAAACTAGATATTCCTAAATTGTCATCATTCAAGTTGAAGATTAAGAAGGGTACATGGTCTGTTCCTGAGGGTTTCAGTTGGCTGTTGTTTGCCTTTTTTCTAACCCTCTTGTTGTTTCCATTTGGCAAGAGTGTTGGAGGCGTAAAAGTGAACTTGGCATTACCGGGTTTCCCTGTTTTTCAGCCGAGCGAGCTGGTCAAATATCTGATTTTGTTCTTCACGGCCGCTTTTTTTACGCAAAAGGCGGATTTTATTGTTTCTTATTCGCAAGTGAAGACCCTTGGCTGGGTTGTCGTTGGTCTGGCGTTGCTGTTGTTTTTGTACATCATATTGGAAGATATGGGCCCCGCGATGGTCATCATTTTTACCTTCATACTGCTCTATTCACTGGTGAAATCGAAGGTTAGCTTCGATAATCTGACAGAAGGCGAAAAGAGGAAGAAACTATTCACATGTGATTTTGCTATGCTAATTTATGGTGTAGCTTCCTTTGCCATCGTCATCAAAGTCGGTTATTGGTTGTCAGGAACGAAAATTGCTCTCTTGTTCGCCGGCCTTTGGTTTATAGTTTGGATTCTATATGGAAAATTCCGTCTCAAACAAGTTGTTGAATCGGCAGTGTTTTTTAATGTGATTGTCTTTATATTTGTTTTTGGAAGTGTTGTAATCAAAAGTGTGAATAAAGATTTAGGTGAGCGCTTCGAACAGCGCACAAGTATGTGCGTCAACACTTGGGGCGATTTGGATATTAATTCTGATGACCCGAATTATGCATACGGGAAAGGGGCGAAGCCGGTAAGTAACACCCAGGTGGCAAACGGACTGTGGGCAATTGCTTCGGGAGGCTTTATAGGTCAAGGGTTGGGTGAAGGCAATCCTAACCTAATTCCCGCTTTTCAAACCGATATGGTTCTTTCTTCGATGGCCGAACAGATTGGTTGGATTGGTCTGGCACTTGTTGTGGCTGCTCTGATGTTACTTTTGTGGCGTGTCGTCAAGGTCGGTTATGCTGTAAAACACCTATTTGCCTTTTATTTTTGTATAGGGGTGTCAATTGCTACCGCTGTACAGTTTTTTATCATTGCTCTTGGCAGCAGTGGCGTTATACCGCTTACGGGTATCACCGTCCCTTTCCTCAGTTATGGGCGTGTAAGTATGGTTGTTAATTTGGCTGCAATAGGCGTTGTGATTTCACTCTCTAAAAACATTGAACAGAAACATTTGACCGAAGCACAACAACGAGTTCGTAAACATAGTGTAGGGGAATATAACCACACGACCCCTCTTGTTTTATTGACGTTTGGTATCATAGCCGTTTTCACGCTTGGTACTTGGGCAAAATATGGATGGGGCTGTTTGGGGAGAAACAAGACACTCGTACAGCCAGCATACGTACTTTCAAAGGATGGGTGGCCCACAATCGAATACAATCCACGCATTGAATTGCTTACCAAGGAGATGCGGAGGGGCAATATCTATGACCGAAATAATGTGTTGCTCGCCACTAACGACAAAGACAACAAGCGCAATTATCCATTTGCTGAGCAGCTCTTCTTTATGATTGGCGACAAAAATCAATGTTCTGTTTTCGGTTATTACGAGCCGTATCCGATGGGATACATGGCTGATCTACAGTTTAATTCCTTTTTATGTGGCTATGACAATCGCCATGACAAAAACGGGCTGCCTACGGTGGAAGTCACATTGCATAGTGATAAAATAAAATCTCTATATCGTTTTTTGAACCACTATAAGCAGGACTCCGTTACCTATCCGATAGAAGATAACCATGCGTTGGTTAAGTATCTCCGAAATGGCATTCACGGCAGAAAATTAAGAAAACATAATAAGAAGGTGCAAAAAGGAGAATACGACATTTATCTCACGCTGGATGCAAAACTACAGATGGATATGCAAAACAGACTTAGGAATTATGTGATGGATAAAAAGCATGGATTAAGTGGCAATAATCTGCTTCGCATTTCTGTCGTTGTGTTGGATGCCAAAAACGGTGATCTGCTTACTTCCGCCAACTATCCGCTACCAAACTATCAACGATTACGTGAAGAGGCGTCGCACGGTTATTCAGACAATTACAGAGATAAAGATTGGTCTGCTTATACGGACCGCGATTTGGGCCTGATTCGTCAAACTGCCCCTGGTTCAACAGCAAAAATCATGTCCGCCATGGCTGGATTCCAGAAGTTGGGGAGTGCCGCTGCCGATAAGACATATTTGGTGACAAAGGATGACATTGTTGAACGGGGAAATGCCGTGGAGCCTTATCAAGGGTTATATTATTCAAGACACAACAAAACTGTTGACAATGTTGACATGTGGTGGGCAATTGTCGAATCTTCCAACTGTTATTTCATCAATCTTGTAAATGAAAATGACCTCTATTGGGCTTTAGACAGTGTTTATGAAGCTACAGGTATTTGTATAGGAGATATTGTGCCCTATTATTTTACAAAAAGGTTCAATTTTGAAAAACAAAACATCTTCCGTGAGAAAATATGTCATAACCAGGAAGAGGCATTGACTAAATACGCAAACCGTATAAAAGTAGGAGAACATAAATGCATGGATGAAGGTGTGTGGAAGTGGGCTTGGGGGCAAGGATACAAAAACTATGAGTTGTTGGCCTCACCGCTCAACATGGCACGAGTGGCTTCCGCAGTGGTAAACAAAGGCAAGATGCCTTATACACAATATGTTCTGCAAAAGGGTAAGTATGGCAAATTTTTGCGGAATGAAAATGAAGTGCAATTGTTGTCAAAAAAATGTGCAGAGAAGTTGAAGGGTTATATGAAAGCTGAATCTGCGAACCAAAAAGCGCGAAATGGTGTTGCATTACCAAGCTTTGTCGGCGGGAAAACAGGTACGGCAGAACGTGAACGTGTAACTGTTTCCGGTACACCAAAACACAATGACGGTTGGTATATGTTCTTCATAGAAAGCCAGAATGGCAAACACCCATTGGCAGTATGCGTCCGAATGGAACGCCGTGTCGGTTCTGGTGCTGCTGTCCGTCTGACCAAAGACGTTATTTTGGAATCATTGAAAGAAAACAGATATATTAACAGATAAAAACAAAGCATTATGAAACGAATTTTATTATTATTCAGTATTTTAACAATTATGAAATGTGTATCTGCCCAAACAGACGACTATTCAAAATACCTGAATAATGCATTGGAAAAAATTGAGTTAGGTGATTGTGATGCCGCGCAAAAGTATTACAACGTTTATAAAGAACTTACAGGTAAATCGGTTGCCTCGGTGGAAGTTCTTCTTGCCGAATGCGGTATAGAGCCTACTTATAAAGTTGGCGATTATATTGAGGTAGACCGTGAAAAATATCAAGTTGCTTATATTCGGGATGGTGGCAAACATGGTCTGGCGGTATTGGAGATAGGGTGGTGTTCTTTAAGTACGCGTGAAATCGAAAAAAAAACGATTCCAACGTGGGATGAACTAAACCAAATATATGCTAATCGTGATGCTTTAGGATTATATGAAATATATTGGAGTAATAAAAATAGACGGTTTAATTTTGAAACAAAATGTAAAGCAATGGATTTTTCAACAGGTAAAGACTATTGGTTTTCACATAGAGATTCAAGAGCAAAGAAACTCTTGATTTACAGGTTTTAAATCGTATTAAAATTTTTTAATTATGGCTGTACCAAAAGAATATGAAATAATTGGCGGTGGTAAAGTAGGTTCTTTCACCATGGTTTATAAGGTCCGTCACAAAGAGTTGGGCTATGTGCGTGCAATTCGTGTACTGAAGGATCATATTTTTGCTGATAACGAGGAAGAACTAAAGAAGACTGAAATTTATAAAAAGTTCCTCCGTGAGACTGAGAAATTGCTAAAACTGGGTAATGGCAGTCACCCTCACATAGAAAGTATCAACACCTTTGGCACATTTCAGGATCCGGATTATCCATATGAACATATTGCCTATTGGGAGTTAAATTATATCCAGGGAGACAATCTTGATGAATATCTGGAAAAGAATGGTAAATTCGTTCCCGTTGAGGAGATAATTCTGATGGCTGAACAAATCAGCAGTGCGCTTGCCTATTGCCATGAGGATGCTTATCGTTTCTTTATGGATCCCGATAAGGATAAGTTGCCAGAAGATTGTATTGTTGGTTCTGTGGTGAAAGACGCTGAGAAACGCAAGACACTTATCGACAAATATAAAGTTATTCATAATGACATCCATCTCAAAAACATTTTGCGCCGTATTTACGGAAACTATCTTTTGATTGATTTCGGGATGGCTGTTGAGGGGAAGGAAGCTTCGACTTTAAGTCGTCGACATGGTGGTGCGGAAATTTCCAGAGCTCCAGAATTGTGGAATAGTGATGGCAGTGTCAAACCCACCACTCAAACTGATGTTTATAGCTTTGGTGTGACTCTATATGCTTTTCTTGCAGGATGTTATCCGTTTCCTAATGATGAAAAGTTAATGGACTCCCATTGCAATAAAAGGCCTCTTCCTATTGAACCTATTCGCAAAGAGTTCTATGAAAAGAAATTCCCGGGAGAAGCCTACAAACGCGATTATCCACAGTGGTTGGAAGATGCCATTATGAAGTGTCTCGAAAAGAACCCAGCGGATCGTTTTAGAAATGGCAAGGAACTTTACGAATACATCATGGCCGAGATTGGGAGGGAAAATAGTTAGCATCGTGAAAGTTGTTATGTAGTTGATTGCAAAGGACGAGAAACATCGTAATCAAAAGATAGCATAATTTATATTTGCAAAAAAAAAACGTTGTTATGGCTGTACCAAAAGGATACAAATTACTTGGCGGTGACAAAGGTGGTTCTTTCGCCACAGTCTATAAGGTTCGTCATATTGAATCGGGTTGTGTGCGTGCCATACGAGAGCTGAAAGACCATATTTTTGCCAAAACCAAAGAGGAACTTGAAAAGAATAAGATTTATAAAAGTTTCATACGCGAGACCGGAGTGCTACTCAAACTCGGTAGTGGTAGTCACCCTCAGATAGAGAGAATCAACATGTTTGGCACATTCCCAGACCCGGATAATCCCTATGAACATATAGCATATTGGGAAAGGAATTATATCCAGGGTGATAATCTAAAAGAATACTTAGAGAAGAATGGTAACTTTGTGTCTATTGAGGAAGTGATTCGTTTGGCAACACAGATTAGTAGTGCGCTCGCTTACTGTCATGAGGATTCCTATTGTTTCCTTATGAATCCAGAAGAAGATAACTTACCAGACGGTTACCTCGTTGGTGATATTGTTGATGATGAAGATAAACGAAAGGAACTGATTGACAAATACAAAGTCATTCATAATGATATCCATCCTAAAAATATTTTGCGTCGTACAGATGGAAATTTCTTGTTGATTGATTTCGGGATGGCTGTTGAGGGGAAGGACAATCTAACTCCCGGTCGTATCCATGGTGGCGCAGCAATCTCCAGAGCCCCTGAGTTGTGGGGTGACGATAGTAAAACAAAACCCAATGAAAAAACAGATATTTATAGTTTTGGAGTTGTTCTTTACACATGGCTTGCCGGGCAATACCCATTTCCGGATGATGAAACGCTAATGGATGCGCACAAACGGACTATCCCAAAACCTACAGAGCTTGAGCTTGCTCGAAAGAAATATTTTGAAGAGAAATTTTCGGGGCAGACCTATAAGCGTGATTATCCAAAATGGCTGGAGGATGTCATCATGAGGTGTCTTAAGAAGGATCCCACGGAACGTTTCAGAAACGGTAAAGAATTGTACGAATATGTGTTAGCTCATTGCAACGAGTCTTACAATGTCAAATATGAGTTGGAGATAGAACAATTGACATCTAGGAATGATGATTTGATGTCGGATAACAATAAATTGTCTGCTCAGCTAAGTGATATGCGTCAGACCAACGCATCCCTAAACAGGCAGCTTGACAGTAAGCAAAATGCTCTAAACCGAAGCCAACAGTCCTTGCATGATACGCAGGACCGATTGGAAAAGCTGCAACATAAATTCAACAAAAGCCGAGTCCTATTGTGGATATTGCTGACTCTGTTTGGTTTATGGGGCTTGGCTGTAAGCCTCTACGCATTGAACAATAGACCAATCGAATTGAATGAGCAATTGGCGGAAAAAGATCAGGTGATTGCCTCTGCGAATAATGAAATCAAAGAACTACAGGCAACGATAATAGATTTGCAGAATGGAGTAAGTCACCCTGCACCAAATAAAAACGAATCAGAGGAAATCATCCGTTTAACAAACCTGATTGCAGAAAAAGACCAGAAAATCCGTGACCTCGAGAATCAGTTGACCAATCAAAAACCAAAGGACAACACCGCCGAGATAACACGCTTGAACAATAATGTCAAACAGAAAGACCAAAGGATCCAAGAACTTGAATCGTCAACAAAAGATAAAAACAATCGGATTAAGCAGCTCGAAACACAGTTATCCAATCAAAAAACGTCTGATAACTCTGCTGAGCTAAAACGTTTGAACAACGAGGTTGCTCGTTTGAACAATCTAATTAAAGAGAAGGATAAAAAAATTCAGAGTCTTGAGTCAACAATAAATGATAAAAATAAAACAATTACAGCTTTAGAGAATGCGATAGGTGGGGGAAAATCAAATTAATGATCTTATAACAAAAACCAATAGTTATGTCCAAATTGTTCGATAATATATTCAAAGAGTCAAATAAAGGACCTGTCGATGACAAAGAAAGGTTGTGTGATAATATCTGCTCCACACTCACTACAATCATAGATGACAGACGCATCACAAAGGACAAACGGCTCATTGTGTGGCTTGAGTGTGAAAAACAGATTGTTTTCGACCAATACAATAACGAAGACTATCGACGATTGCTCCTCATTAGTCTGACACAAAAAGGTTTTGAATTTAAACAAGTGGTATTTGAGATGGGTAAACCTGCCGAGGATAACCATAATGTTTTCAAAATAAAAGACAATGACCATGAATATTTGGAAGTGAAGGATTGTGAAAATGTCCAACAAACGACGGCTGGTAAAAAGGCTAAAATCGTTGTTGTAGAAGGACAATGTTTGATTAAACCGTTGCAAAAAGAATATGTGCTTTCGTCGGAGGAGATCACGAGTGGCAGGATACCTGCATATAATATCGGACGTGGTCAATTTGTCCAAAAAAATGGTGGCTTTCGTGAGAACCATATCATTTTTGATGACAACCCAGACTCTCCATTGAGAAACGAATACCGTTGCATCAGCAGAGACCATGCACACATCGGATTTGATCCGAAGGATGGCTTCTTTTTTCAAGTGGATGCAGGGGGTGCTTTCCCCGGTAAAACGCACTTGATCTGGGGAGGAAAAGAATTCGGATGTGATTGTGTGGGTGCCGACTTCCCGTTAACTAATGGCGACAAAATTTTGTTTAAGTATGACGAAGCCTTAAAAGCGATGTTATTATATGAAGAAATAAATACTTAGCGATATGTGTATTTTAGACAAATTGTCCATGGAACCCGACGGGCAGAATGGACAGAGATTAGGAGAGGTAACAATAGGGTACATTAAGAAAACACTGGGGGATAAATTCAAGCATGAGATGGATTTGGAGTCGGATGACGAAACCAGTGAGTTGATTTTCCCTACGATGTTCATCATTTTTATGCACCCTGACGACTTTCAAGCCAGAATACCGTTTTTTGAGCGATGGGGGCCGATTATTTTGTCGAAAATCTATTCTTTGATAAGAAAGAAAAAGCGCTGTGTGGAATTCAGGCACAAGGTGTTGGAGCATTTTGGGAAAAGATACCCAAGTGTGAAATACACGCCAACGGATGCAAGATGGTGTATTCAATTCACAGTGGACGGCACTGTGCCCAAAGGGGAAATAAAAATAGATATGAGCTACACGATACCGTTCAAGGTGGAAATCGCAGACAATGCCCCAAGAGTGGTTAAAGATCCGGATGCAACGATAAAGACCAGGAATCCGAGAACCAGCAGGCTGGAAGAACAGAATATGGGGGACATACAGGTCTTGGGAGAGGGCATCCGGCTGTATCCCTTCGATAAGATGCTGCAAGAAGACCCGGACAAGATCAGTGAGTTGATTCCAGAAAAGAAAAAGGAACTGGCTTTGCTGCAATGGGAAAACCTTGAGTGGCCTATGCGCGAACCCTACATCATGATTTCTGGCAAAAGTGACCCTCGGAATGGATCGAATATCCTCAAAATAAATAGCGACAAGGTGCAAGAGACCCATGTTGCGATTCAACATAAGGAGACAGGGTTTCAGTTGGCAGCATGGGGGCCGACAATGCTGAACGAAAGACATGTGGAGTTGAGTGAGAGAAATGCCCACATCAATTGGGTGAGGTTGATTCCTAAGTCAACAATAGTTCTGAACAATGATGTGGTCATAAAATTCATGGCGAAAACGATTTGAGATATGAGGAACGTAGAAAAAATTCGGTTTTTCGGAGATACCGATGCTGGGAAACGGCGCACCAACAACGAAGATGCTTTTGTGGCGGAAAAGTTGGACGGAAACATTGTGTTGGCAATTGTTATTGACGGCGTGGGAGGCTATGAAGGCGGTGAAGTGGCAGCTGAAATCGCTCAGAATAAAATCCCAGACTATCTTAAGGAATTCAATCGTGGCGAGCGGCTGGAGTTGCTCAAGCAAGCTGTAGTGTGTGCAAACAATGCCATTTTTGACCGCCGTCACTTAGATACGGAACGACCGAATATGGGTTGTGTGCTAACATCCGTTATAATTGATGACAGCAGAAAAGTGATTGATATGGTGCATGTAGGGGACACGCGATTATATCAATTTAACAAAGGGGAACTTATCAAACTTTCACATGACCATTCGTTTGTTGGTTATTGTGAAGAAATTGGTGACTTAACTGAGGAACAGGCCATGCGCCACCCTCGTCGCAACGAAATAAGCAGATCCGTCGGGGAGGAACGACACGGTGTCAATGACCAAAGTTTTCTTGACGCAGAGGAATTCCCTCTTCTGCCCAATTCCACTTTCCTGCTCTGCTCCGATGGCCTGACGGATATGATTACCTCCAAGCAGATAGTGGCGATTTTGGAGCGGGACCTCTCTCTCGAAGAAAAAGCGCAAGCGTTGATTGATGCTGCCAATGAAGCCGGGGGAAAGGACAACATTACGGTGGTGTTGGTGGAGTATCGGGCGGAGGAAGAAACTGAACTTGGATTAATACAGGAAGATCCTGTGCAAACGGCCGAAGAAAGCAATAATGAAAATTTGTCAGCCAAACAAGATACAAAAAAGAGGTGGTTTTCCAACATGTTGCTTCCTTTCCTTCTTGTCATTGATGTTCTACTTTTGGGCGCTTGCATATTATTGGGTGTTTTGTCACTGAAAATTAGCAATCGCGTGCAGTCACTTGAGCAACAGATGACGCAAATAACGCCTTATACCTTGTTATCAAATTCTGTCATTTCCCTTCCCAATGATACCATAAATGTTCTGAAAGAAAAGATAAACAATTACATCCAAGCCGCACAAAACAATAACTCTGATTTGCTGTTACAAATGTACGCTGATACTGTGCGCCGATATATCAACTATTCAAATATAAAAAAAGAAAGAGTAGTTGACCTTTATAGTCGTTTTGATAAAAAGCGAAATGCTGTTGGTAAAACGATAAAAGTCAGATGGGATACATGGGTGGCTAAACAATTGCCTAATAGTGAGATATCTGTTGATTTTGTTGAGGATTTCAAGGTTGTAAAGCGGGATTCAACGGAGGTGTCATATGTGGTACACTGTTTCGTGACTTTTGATAGGGATGGCAAAATAGTAAGCGTTCTTGAAGATTTGTTACAAAAAGCAAGAAAATGACACAATGATTTTTAATGGTACGATGAATCATTAAACAAAATAAAAAGCAGCCATGAAAGTCCACGCAGGTGAAAAGGTCAAGGAATATTTTGAGTCATCCGGTATGAGCGTGATCGAGTTTGCTCGTCGGCTGAACTGTCATCGACAGAACGTTTACGACATTTTCAAGCGGCAGGACATTGACCTGTCGCTGCTCCAGCGTATCTCCCGCGTGCTGGACCATGACTTCGTCACCGAGCTTTACGGGATCAAACCTCCAAAAGTGACGCTCAAGTTTTCGGTCACTGTTGAAATGGAGAATGGAGAGTGCAAGGTGACGGAGGTGAAGACGTTGAATTGAAGTTGAAAATCAAGGGATGTTGTATCCTTTTTACGGAGCAGATCAATTCAAGTCAGTGACAAAAACAAGCAAGGCCATTGTGCCGACAATGATTGCAACTTTTGGTGTTAAACAAAACTCTTACAGTGGCAACATCCAGCAGGAGGTCACGTTGGATGACTTGTTTGAGTGATGGAGGCATTCCAAATCAGCCCGGGAATCTCGCCCGATTCGAAATGTGATAGCAAACATCCATGGATAACATGCTCAGTCAGATGCTTATAATTGGTTTGCAAATCAATACTATGCTGTCGTTTTTGTGTATATACTGTCCATTTGTTAGATACGCGTACAGAAAAGCGTCTGGTGTCTGTAAGATTATTACAAACTGTATAATGATGCTGACGCTTCCGATGGTACCTTTGCATAATTAATTAAAAACAAGAACCGACGGAGCCGGATGGGATATAACGCGGCAGGGAAAAGATTATGGGACTGTATTACGGAAAAGTATGTAATCCTTCTTGTTACCATTTTCAAAAATGCGATTATTGTATGTCCAAAGGGTGGGTTGCACGAACCTGTGACGATAAGTTGTTCTGTAGGCAAAAATTTCGTTGTAAATATGCTCATCATAGTGTTAATACAACATCAACTAATATATGTCAAAACATGAACATGTGATTAATCTAATTCGGCTAATAGGATGATTTTTACTTAATTAGCTAAGACATACGAGGCTGTAAAAGCAGGGGAAATAAAAACCGACGGAGCCGGATGGGATATAACGCGGCGGATCAGAACATGTCAAAAATAGTAGAAAACATTATTACTCAAAAAGATGAAGGGTACGAACACTATGGTAGTGCTTAGGTCTCGGTCCGCGACACCGATACAGATGAAGTTCGAACTTCGAGTGTGGATGTTTGTCCCAGCAAGGATGTGGGAGATGCCACAGCTGAAGCCATACAAGATACTTTAAATAAATTTTAGTTATTTTTAGAGGATATTGTTGCCTCGTATGTTTTCAAGCAGGAAGGCAAAGAGGTGGGTGAATTAAAACGGAGATGCCGAAAATCCGACAAAGAGTAGGCGTTATTAAAACATATTATCATGTCAAAAATACAGAAACTTTTAGAAATTCAGTCTGAAATCTCCGAGCAAGCGCAAGACTATATTTGCGAAAGCAACAGCAATGGTTGTGGATGTGGCGGTGGTGCTACCAACTGCAATGGTAATTTCTAAACAATTGTAGGTGTCCCCCATTTAAGGGGCACCTACTTAATGCAAAATAATGAACGATAAGTCATACTATACTATTCCGTTGTGTCTTACACATAGATGCAACTTGAATTGTGTCTATTGTTTTGAAAAACACGACGGTGAGCATGAAATGACTTATGAGACTGCCGTGGGGTGTGTTGACCAAGTTTGCAATCAGGTGGAAGACGGGGCTACAATTGAGTTCCTATTTTTTGGAGGAGAGCCATTGTTGCGTTTTGAGTTGATAAGGCAAGTAGTTCGGTTTGTAATTGAGAAGCAACCAAAGCAGAAGTGCCGTTTTTTTGCATCAACAAATGGAGTTTTGTTGACCAAAGATATGAAAGAATGGTTTCGGGGAAAAAAGGATATCTTTGTGTTGGGTTTGAGTTTGGACGGCAAGAAAGAAAGCCATAATTACAACAGGTCGCAATCCTATGACAAAATTGACATCGGATTCTTCAAAGAAACATGGCCGGAGCAAAATGTTAAGATGACAGTGTCTGAACACACTTTGGCCAATTATGCCAGTGATGTGATATTTCTTCATTCTTTGGGATTTGGCATTAATGGAGGCGAAATTTGTTTGGGAAATAACGATTGGCAAAAGAGCGGATTGTTGGAATTGTATGCAAAACAGCTGATGCAACTGATTGACTATTATTCTAATTGTAATTATTCACGCTATAATGCCATGTTTGATATTGACATAGCATTATGCGCTGCAAAAAACAAATTGCCGAGAAAACAATGCGGCATTGGGGACAAGTTGTTCTTTTTCGATACTGATGGTCAGCGTTATCCATGTACATTCATTACACCAATGACATTTGACGAATGTACAATTGATTCAATAATGACTACAGATTTCAAGAATTCCGAAAATTTTACGGATTTGAATTGTCTGAAGAATTGTTATTTGTATCCGATTTGCAAACGCTGCCCCGCTGAAAACTATCTGAAAAACAAATCTTTTAAGCAGTGGAATATAGATAAATGTGGCTATACTGAAATACTGGCACTTGCTGTTTCGGAAATTGAAACAAGGAAAATTATCAACAACCCGAAAATATATGATGAAACGAAACTATTCTATACAATTGAGGCCATAAAGAAAATACGAGAGTTGTATCAACAAAAGTATGTTGATATAATGGATTTGGAGTAACTTTAAACAACAATTAAGATGAAAGAAATAATCAACGAACTTTGTTCTGCCTCATTCGTTTCGGGTTGTGAGGTTTCAGATAACGATAATGTTTTGTTATCGTATTTGGAATCTCATAATATACCATATGAGATTGATGCAATCGGAAATATCGTTTTCCAAAAAACAGGGAAAGGCGATAAAGTCTTAATGTTGGTTGCACATTATGATGAAATAGGTTTTTCCGTCAAATATATAGATGACAACGGATATATATACTTTTCACCTGTTGGAGGCATTGATGTGTCTATCCTTCGTGGTCAGAAAGTTGTTATTAAGCATAATGAATCTTTTGTGTATGGTGTGATAGGAGTGAAACCTGTTCACATGAGAGATTCGGGACATAATAGGCATAATGAGATTGACATCTCTGATTTGTGGATAGATATAGGTGTTACAGAAAAAGAAGATGTTGAAAATATAGTGACCGTGGGAGATCAAATTTCCTTTTCAACTAATTTTACGGATATCAACGATGATGTTTTCATCTCTAAAAGTATTGATAATAGAGTTGGTGTTGCCGCATTATTATCAGTCTATGAAAAGGTCAAAAATGATGATGTTAACTATAGAAGCATCTATTTTGTTTTGTCTTCACAGGAAGAACTTGGTTTGCGTGGTGCACGGGTTGCGGGTTATGCGATAAACCCCGATGTGTGTATTGTGATAGATGTCACGCATGCAACAGACTATCCCACCATCAATAAACACAAATATGGGGATATCAAAATTAATAAAGGACCTGTCATTCCTGTTGGTTCAAATTTCAGTGCTTCACTACAAAAAGAGTTAAGAAGGCTTGCCGTTGAGAACAGTATTCCATATCAAATAGAATCCCTGCCAAACCATTCTGGCACAGATGTTTCCGAGATACAATTGTCTAGAGGTGGATGTGTGTCTGGTTTAATCAGTATTCCTTGCAGATATATGCATACACCTGTGGAGATGGCATCTTATGGAGATGTCCTATTTGTTGTTGAAATTCTAACGTGTTATTGTTGTAAATAACAACCTTAAAGCATATAAATTATGAAATTACAGGATGATTTATTTATTATACGATATAAGGACAATAATATTGTTTATTCTCCTTTACGGCGTGCATTGTTTTTCGCTGATAATGATTCTGTGGAAACAATTGAACGCTATCTAAACAATGAATTACAGGAATCAGACAAAAACACGCAAGTGTGGGGTCATATCACGCAATTGGAGGAGATGCATGTGGATTCCCCTCAGCCACGTCAAATAAAAAAAGGGGGGCATGTCATAATAATTCCTACTCAAATATGCAATTTGGGATGCACGTACTGTTATGCTCGGGAAGCTCATTCTCGAAACAATATGTCAACTGATATTTTGAAAACCATATTGGATTTTGTGTTAAACAGTCCGAATCGTAAAAAAAGCATTTCTTTTATAGGCGGAGGAGAGCCATTGGTGTCCTGGGATTTGATAAGATGGTCGGTCGAATATTTGGAACAAAACAAGAAAACAAACGACATATTAAATATTGGAATCACAACCAATGCGACACTATTTACAGAAGAAATGTTTCAATATGTGAAAGTTCACGGCATTCATATTGGCGTTTCTTATGAAATTTTAGCTGATATTCAAAATTCGCAGCGTCCTTTTCTCTATGGAAACGGACCAACGTTTGATGTAGTTGATGCAAATATCAAAAAACTAATCCAGTATGATATTCCATACAGTATTCGTTCAACTATTACAAAGTTAAATGTAAAGCGAATGCCAGAGATGGTTGACTTTGTTGCAAACCATTATTCTAATCTAAAAAAGCTGCATTTAGAACAGGTCACGGATTCAAATGAGGACGATGCTTCTTTTTATAGCGATTTTATCAAATACTTTTATAAAGCAAAAGAAATAGGCGTGCGACATGGAATTTTTGTATATAATTCAATATCAAAATCCATTTATTCAATTAAAAGTTGCTTTTGCCCTGGAGAAGTGTGTGTCACCCCTACTGGAAACATAGTGGCATGTCACAGGGTGTCTTCTGAACGAGAAAAAGCTTTTCCATTGTTTTTTTATGGAAAGGTAAATTATTCAGTTTCATTTGACCAGAACGCTGAAAGTATATTTATTGAACATTCATATAAAAAAAGAAAAGAATGTGTATCATGTTTTGCATATTGGCATTGTGCAGGAATATGTCCAATGGAAAGAACAGAGTTATCTGAGGAACAAATCAAGGCGAAATGTGATTTTGTTAAAAGAATAATAACACACGAGTTGTATGAAACACTTATAAAAGAGTTAAATAAATAATGAATAATAGTTATAATTAATCACATAAAACCGACGAGCCGATGGGATATAACTGGCAACAGGTAATTATGATAAAAGAAAAAAAATGTAGCGAGATTGTTTTTTTAGATGAAATGAACAATGACAGTTTGAATGAGTATGTTAACAGTTGTTCGTGTGACGATAGCTGTCACTGCGATGATGGTGGGTATTGCGACAGATGTACTTGCGAAGATGAATAACTGCCATTTTTACGACAGTTATCAGAAAATATCGTAAGTCTTGTAACAACAAATATTGTTTTTTAAAATGAATTTCACCGATGGGCCGATGGGTTATAACTGGCGCCAATAATTATGAACAAAAAAGGAGAAGTAAGTAAAATTGTATTTGTGAAAAGTAGCCAAAATGATTCTTTGTGTGAATATACCGAATGTGACGACTGGCATTGTGAGTCGTGCGATTGTGATGATTGCACTTCTGATGATTGTGATCGTTAGAGGTGCTTAATTTGAGTTTAACTTAAATTTTTTTGATATGAATGCGAATGAACATAAAGAAAATGTTAGTGAAATGATTTTTGTGTTGTCTGATTCTGGTATGGATTGTGATACCGAAGGCTCCATGGATTCAGATTGTAGCTGTGATGCAGTTGATGGTGAATAAAATAAGTGTAATAAATCGGCCATGCCCAAAGCCTTATTGATAGTAGATGTCCAAAATGGCTTTGTCAATAAAAAGACGAAGCACATTCCAATGCTTGTTGAAAAGTTGCAGTACGACTATGACTTTGTTATAGCCACTCGTTTCATCAATCTGCCGGATTCACCATACAGAAAGCTAATCAAATGGGAACATCTATCTCCCGAGACGGATGAGATAGAGTTGGCTTTCAAACCGAAAGAAGGAACTGTTATCATTGACAAATACATCTATTCCTGCATCGATGAGCGTTTCATGCTTTTGTTAAAGGAAAATGGAATTGATGTGGTGGATATTTGCGGCATTGATACAGATATTTGCGTCACCAAATGTGCTGTGGATCTTTTCGAGCGGAACATTATTCCATACGTGTTGAAGGACTATTGCGCTACACATGCGGATGCGGATATACAGGAGGCGGCGTTGGTGATTTTGGCAAGATATATCGGGAAATCTCAAATCATCTGAGGTATGGAAGCCTATTGTACTAGCATAATCCCTGTCAAGGTTCCCAATGCAAAATTAACAAGGGAAATAATCAGTATTTGCAAAAATCAGCGGTTGCTGTCAGATTATTGCAATTATGGCGGGGCAATCAACCTGAAGGCTATTCCTGATATTAATATCAATCCATTTGATTTCTACTTTATTCCATCCCCAAAAACAGATATTCAATGTGCCTTCAGTGAAAGTACTCTAACCCTTATTCTTACATGGAAAAACACCTACAAAGATTACTACTCTTTGGTGAATCAATCTTTGGAGGAGAGAAAAAAGCTCGTCAATAGGGTTCTTGAGTATAATCCGAAGGATGAGAAGCTTATTCCCTTCATGAAATTGCTTGAGGGATACAGAGATAAAGGTTTGAGTATCAACTATGCATTTACTTTTTACTCAATCTGTGACGAGAACTTTACAGAAGCATCCGAACAGCATTTGAAAGTGTTAGCGGAGCCTTCGGTGATCAATATGGACGATATGTTGTCTTCCTTGGGTACATCTGCCCAGTATGATTCAAAGACCAAAATCAATAAGGAAATTTTGGAAACGATAAAAGATTTCGACCTTTATAGCGAACAAAAAACGTTCATAACCTGGGCATCTGTTGTGTCATTGTCGAAAAGTAAAGAAATCTTTGTGAAGAATCATATTACATTGACACTAATGGAATTACACATACAAAGGATATGGAATCTTTGTTATTCTCAAAACAATAGTCTGAACAATTGTATAACCAATATCAAGAAATGCTCCAAAGATATTAACAAAATCATCATTGACACCTATAGGATTTTAATTGAATCCAAGAATTGTATTTCTGCCACCTATTCCAGCCGGTTGTCGGGCATCTATTCGGCAATTGTTGAATCCAGTCAGCTTCCCAAAAACATTGAAGACTTGGAACAGAAACTCAATTATTTGATTGTGTTTACGAATAGCATCAACCAGAACAAGAACAGACGTTTGCAACAAGGTTCGGAAATATTACTCTTCCTTATTGCTATCGCCCAGATTGTTCCTCTGTTTTTCAATCTTCCTATTGTAACTCATAATATGATTAGCATCGGGACAGTTGTCGGTATTTGTGTCTTGGGTGTTAGTTTGATACGGTCAAGGTACCACAATTAGTCAGAAAACACAAATACACACTATCTGTAATGAATGATTGTTGAAATCGTAAATAGTGTAGTATGAAAATGAAATCATTTTCTGTTTTTATGCTCGCTCTCGCTTTATCGCTCTTTTCTTGCGGGCACAAATCTTCGGACAAGAATACTCCGATTGAAACAGACACTGCATACGTTGTTATGGAAGAAGATGAAGAACCGGGCTTGTCGCATTTTTCCGACACTCTGAGCGACGGGAAGTACCATCAAATGATTCTTGAGGCAATCGCAAATGGCGATAGGCAGATGTTCGCCAAAATGGTCTCGTATCCCTTAAGTCGCCCATACCCTCTGCCCGATATTGAAACAGAGGGACAAATGATTCGCTATTTTGACACTCTCTTTGACAAACAGTTCCGCCAGCGGATAGCAAAACTCGACTCCAACTCGTGGGATAATGTTGGCTGGCGTGGTTGTATGATACTTGATGGAGAGATATGGGATACTGACCCTATTATTTGTATCAACTACTCTTCGCCACTTGAACAACGTTACGCTGAATATCTGAGAAAGAAGGATATGTCCCGCCTACCCCCGTCGTTGCGTGGAAACTGGGAGCCGTATTGTTGCTATCATCTTGATGGGTCTGGTTATCCGAGTTTCGAGTATTCATTCGCTCGCGTGGACGTCAGCACAGACCATAATCCAGAAACAGAGCCGTCCTTCAGAGTGGCCATCTTCCCAAAAGGGACTAAAGCATCTGACGCTCCAGCCATTGTTCTGCTTGGAGAAAGAACAATCGAAGGCTCCATGCATCTTGAGACACTGTACTTTAAATCTGATAAATATACAGTTGTTATCGTTCCCGAAGATGCGAATGATGGAAAGTCCTACTGCTCTATATATGATAGGGTCGGTAGAGAAGTGGCTCGCCATATACCGTGCGAAGAGCGTATGCAACCTTTCCAATAAGCATAAATTAGTTAAACATAAATTAGTATGAAATCAGACATCAACGGAAAAACAGTAACAGTAACTGTTGACAGACTTTTGTGTAGTCAACATCCTGTGTACAAAGAGATCTGTTATCCTGTTAACTACGTATACATTA
>JAEEGG010011555.1_pt1 | contig 19210 bp, 14 predicted proteins | sample 9134161 | NCBI WGS metagenome assembly JAEEGG01 (sample SAMN16246543, study PRJNA631951) | gut metagenome | biome: gut microbiome; feature: rumen; material: CR-attached | host: Bos | place: Iran: Karaj | collected 2018-10 | reverse complement strand
CGAGCGCATCAGTCCTCAGATTGAAATCAAGCTGCTGACCGACTCGTTCAGGTAAATTAAGCATTAAAAAATAAGTATCATACTAAACATTACTTTTTTAAACATCAAGTATTCATTTATGAACAACGTACCTGTAATTAAGATTGGAATCGTCGCTGTTAGTCGCGACTGTTTCCCCGAGTCATTGGCTGTCAACCGCCGCAAGGCCGTCATCGCCGAGTATGAAAAGAAATTTGGCAAGGAAGGCATCTACGAGTGCCCCATCTGCATTGTTGAGAGCGAAATCCACGCACAGCAGGCACTGGCTGACGTACAGAAGGCTGGATGTAACGCACTCTGCGTCTATCTGGGCAACTTCGGTCCTGAGATTTCTGAGACTATGATTGCCGATTGGTTCCAGGGCCCGACGATGTTCTGCGCTGCTGCTGAGGAGTCTCAGGACAACCTCATCGACGGTCGTGGCGACGCTTACTGCGGTATGCTCAACGCCAGCCAGGCTCTGTCGCTGCGCAAGACACGCGCTTACATCCCCGAGGAGCCCGTTGGTGACGCAGCCCAGTGCGCTGAGATGATTCACGAGTTCCTGCCCATCGCCCGCGCCATCGTAGGCCTGCAGAACCTGAAAATCATCAGCTTTGGACCACGTCCTAACAACTTCCTGGCTTGTAACGCTCCTATCCGCGCCCTCTATGATCTCGACGTTGAGATTGAGGAGAACTCAGAACTCGACCTGTTCGAGGCTTTCCAGAAGCACGCTGGCGATCCACGCATCGACGACGTTGTGAAGGATATGGCTGCTGAGCTCGGTCACGGTAACAAGATTCCTCAGGTGCTGCCGAAGCTCGCCCAGTATGAGCTGACGCTGACCGACTGGATTGAGGCTCACAAGGGCTCTCGTCAGTATGTGGCTATGGCCAACAAGTGCTGGCCGGCATTCCAGACACAGTTCGGCTTCGTGCCCTGCTACGTCAACAGCCGTCTGACCAGCCGTGGCATCCCCGTGGCTTGCGAGGTTGACATCTATGGCGCCCTGTCAGAGTTCATCGGTACCTGCATCACTCAGGATGCCGTCACACTGCTTGACATCAACAACTCCGTACCTCGCGACATGTACGAGGAGAGCATCAAGGGCAAGCAGTTCGAGTGCGACAGCTACACCGACAAGGAGATCTTCATGGGCTTCCACTGTGGCAACACCGCCAGCTCGAAGGTTTGCAACTGCCAGATGTGCTTCCAGCGCATTATGGCTCGTGCTCTGCCTGTTGAGGTGACCAATGGTACCCTGGAGGGCGACCTGAAGCCCGGCAAGGCTACGGTATATCGTCTGCAGTCAACAGCCGACACCAAGCTGCGTGCTTACATCGCTCAGGGCGAGATTCTGCCGGTGGCTACACGCTCATTCGGCAGCATCGGTACCTTCGGCATCAAGAACATGAGCCGCTTCTACCGTCACGTGCTCATCGAGAAGCACTATCCGCACCACGCTGCCGTCATGTTCGAGCACGCTGGTAAGTACCTGTGGGAGGTGCTGAAGTACATGGGCATCCCCGTCGACGAGATTGACTACAACTTCCCGAAGGGTGACTACTATCCCACGGAGAATCCCTTCGCATAACAGCGAATAGCCTATAATAGAGTAGGGGAGGACTGCACCATCGCAGGCTTCCCCTATTTTTTTTATTCACAACTTCTGCTCACAGGCTTCCGAAGTTCGTCACGACTATTCCATTCCACTTTACTTCTGCCAAGTGCCACTTTACTTCTGCCAAGTGCCTGTTTATTTCCACCAAGTGCCACTTTAGTAGAACCAAGTGCCTGTTTATTTCTGCCAAGTGCCTGTTTACTGCTGCCATTTCTTGCATTCTTGCAAACCTTGCAATCTTGCATAAGGTAGTTTACATGTTTTTCTTATAATAAGTAATATAATAATAATTAATATATAAATATACATACCACCCCCAGCCACCTGCATTTTCCGTCACACACACCTTATGCAAGGTTGCAAGGTTTGCAAGATTGCAAGATTATGTCTTTTTCTGGCCTGTAATAGTTTTCAAATACAAATTAGAAAGTGTTTCCCAATATGATGTTCAGCACGCTGACGGCATCAGTAATCGTCACTCTGCCGTCGCCGTTCACATCACCCTTGGGGATGGTGACGTACGTCTTCGCCTCGTTGGAGTCCGTCAAGCCCTCCTTTGTCGCGCGTACCTTAATAAGGAATCGTGATGGTACGGCGATGTCGTTGCCGGCTATGTCAGCCTCCATAGTAGGATGGAACGTGACACCCTCTGTGGCGCAGTCGAAGTGCAGTCTGCCGTTGCTCATGGTGATGTCCGGAGTGGCACATTTCTGGCCGCTTGATACCAACGTGTCGTCTTCTGTCATCATTCTCCTGAAATCGTCGATGTCCTCCTGAGTCACGCCAAAACTCAGTAGCATACTCTCTATTTTCTCCTTCAGTGTGCTGCCCTCGAAGTTCGCCTTGATGTAGTCCACCATGCCTTTGTAGTCCAGGTAAGCTATCTCGTACGAGTTCTTGCTGTGTATTCTGTAGCGGTACTTACAGTAGAAACTCGTCAGTTCGTAGTCCTTCGCCAAGTCGCTCTCCGCCACGCCAAGCAGTCCTTCCAGCAGAAATGCAAACGTGCCGGCGCGGTCAGCCCCCTGTGAACAGTGGAACAGCACTTTCTTGCCAGCGCGCAGGCTGCGTACGACCCTCCTGAAACAGTTTTTGAATTGGAGCTTCTTGGTTCTCAGACCTTCCGAGTAGAACGTCACCTGGTAGCTGTTGCCGTGTACGAACTCCACGAGATCTGATATGGGGCTGCTGTCGCTGTAGCCTCCGAAGTCTATCTCCACTGCCACGTGCTGCACGTCCAGCAGCTCGTGTATACCCGCCTCGGTAATCAGCTGGCTCGTCATGGCCAGTTCAGCGCTACGGAACACCCTGTCGTATCTTACGTGCTTGCCGCCCGGAAGCTGCCACCCGCCGATGTCGCGGCAGTTGCGCATGCCCTCGAAGCGCAGCATCCTCACCTGACCCTCCGTGGCGAACGCACCGCTGGCAACCTCCTCCCTCGTCTCGTCAGTGTTCAGCGTATACAGCCTGTAGGTGTATGCGGTCTGGGGTATCAGGTTCCACACCTCTAATAGCTGCTGTCCTATGGCGAACGTGTCCGACCGTGCCAGTACGTCGCCGCAATAGGTTTCTAATAGCAGCTTCTCGCCGTCCGTTGTCTGAGGCACGGCCAGTCTCACTGGCTGTGGCAGGTCTTTCAGGTATTTCGTCGTACGTTCCGCATAGTCCGTAATCCTCGTGTACGAGTAGTCGTCGTCCGGATATGTCACGTTCCTGATGAAGTCGGCTGTCACCTCGTTCTCTATGTTGAAGTTCTCTTCTGTCGTCACTATGTCTCCTGCAAACGCCTCCGCTGTCCATCCTATGGACAGCAGCATCGTCAGCAGGCATTTCCCCTTACTCATATTGTTCTTTCCCATATCACTCGTTTTTGTTCTCTGCTAAGATTCGAATAACTGATAACATTCCACTTGAAACTATCCAAATAATTTCCCTACGATGTCGAGCAGATTGCGAACGGTCTGCTTGTCAGGAACAGGGATGCGGAGCGATGTCTGACCTGTCTCGGCATTTGTTTCGACAAGGGAGTCTACAAGCTGCGCAGTGGCTTCAGGCGACTTCAATGTTGCAGCAAGACCAGAGAGGAAGGAAATGCCCTGAGCTATCAGTTCCTTTGGCTGGCTGGGACTGGCTGTCTCGGAATCGTTAGTGGCGGTACGAGCAGACTGGTTGGAAATAGGTGTATCAGGTTCGTCATTCTCAATGACCTCCTGGTCAATAGTCTCTTGTATTGGCGATTCCTTGCTGGGTTCCTGTTCGTCAGCGACATCTACGTCTGGGTTGCTGACAGGTGCTTCAGAAGGTCTGACGGGTACAGACGGGGCAACGGGCTGCTGCTTTTCCTCCTCAAAGACTTCGCCGAGTGTGTCCATCATAGCGGTGAACTTCGACTCGTTGCCGAGGAATATGGTGTCCTCGCCATTATCGAGCACACCCTCGAACATGGCTGTCTTGAAACGGAGTTTGCCGAGCATGCCCTCTTCGATGGTTCCCTTGGCCACGAGGTTGATGACCTGTATGTTGCGTTCCTGGCCGAGGCGGTAAATGCGGGCGATGCGCTGTTCCAGCACGGCGGGGTTCCACGGCAGGTCGAGATTGATCATGATACTGCCCGCCTGGAGGTTCAGGCCTGTACTGCCCGCATCGGTAGAGAGGAATACGCGACTGTCGGGATTGTCGGTGAAGTTGCTGATGAGGTCACGGCGTGCCTTTGAGGGTATGCCGCCATGCAGGTACTCGTAGCGCACACCAAGCTTGTCGAGCTCGTAGGCAATGAGTCGCGTCATGCGTTCCCACTGGCTGAAGATGACCACCTTCTCGTCGCCGTTGTCGAAGACCGACTGCAGGATGCTCATCGTCTCGGTTATCTTCGTGTCGTAGCGAGACTTCTGGTCGAGGATGTAGGTGGAGTCGCACACCATACGCATCATCGAAAGGAACTGTAGCAGGCGCTGGCGGTCCTTCTCTGTGAGGAAGTGCATCTTACGCCACTTTTGTACAAGGTTAGCCACGCTGACTTTATACTCCTCGTGGATGTCCATCTGCTCCTTTGTCATCGGTACGAAGAGGTTTTGGTCCTGTCGCTTGGGCATCTGCAGGGCCACCTGCTTCTTTGTGCGGCGGATAAGCCGCTCGCGGGCCATTTCGCCTACACGGTTCAGATTTTGATAGCCGATGACCTTGCCGCCGTCGTCGGTTACGATGCAGTCGGCACGGAACTGCCAGTAGGGGCCAAGGCAATAGTTGTCGGCAAACTCCATGACAGAGTACAGTTCTTCAAGTTTGTTCTCAAGTGGCGTTCCGGAGAGGATGACGGCATAGTCGGAGTGAATCTTGCGGGCTGCCATTGAAATCTGAGTCTTCCAATTCTTCAGGCGCTGCACCTCGTCCATGATGAGCACCTCGGTCTGCAGCGAGCCCCACATCTTCACGTCGTTCGACATACAATTGTACGACACAATTTTATAGGGTACATCGCTTGCGTATTGCTCTTTGCGCTTCAGCGGATTCCCCTCAATAACAAGTGTCAGGGGCTTCTGCTGGAGGGAATTTGAAATCCCCGACTCACTGGATGCGGATTTGAAATCCGCATCAACGCTCCTTACAAACCTTTCAATCTCCCTCTGCCACTGATATTTCAGCGACGTGGGACAAACTATGAGCACCTGTTCGGCCAGCCCTTCACGGCGCAAAAGCTCTGCCGTGCCTATGGCCTGGATGGTCTTTCCGAGACCCATCTCGTCGGCAATGATTGTGCGTCCACGCTCAAAGGCGAAGCGGATACCCTCCCGCTGGTAGGGATAGAGCGACACGGTGAGAAGTGTGTCGAGCCGCTGGTCGGTATAGGTCTTGATGAGTCGCTCGCGGAACTTCCGCTCACGCTGTTCCAGAATGAAGTCTATGGCATCCTGATAGAAACGGAACGACGAGTCGATGTTCATCGCCTCCACCAGCAGCTTGTCGTAGTCGTCAAAGGCGTATGGAAACATCACACCCTCGGCGTCGAAATAGTGTGCGGCCAGCTTCATGTATTCTTCACGATGGTCGCTGCCCACACGAATCTTCACCTGGCGGCCTTCGGTGTACGACAGATAGACCGACGTGTAGGCGGGTGGATCCTGATGTACCTTCCGCCGACGCTTGTTCTCTTCTATCCATAGCTTTACGCTTTCGATGTGCTTACAGGTACAGAGCCTCGACGTCTTGAAGTCCAGGCATGAGCAGTAGTTCCACGGACTTTCCTCTCCACGATACACTACCTTATATGTCTGCTTCGTCTGTGGATTTCTCACCTCGTATTCGCCAGGCAGGTTCTTCTCGTCCACAGCCACAACGCCTATCGGCTCCTCCTGGGCAATCTGTTTCCTTAAAGCCCGCTGCCACTCTACCAACGTCATATTCTGAGGCTTCACAACCCACGAAATCTTCGGAATTCTCACAGCCTGACTTTTGCCGCTTGCTTTCCCCTTCGACGTCGCTTTTTTAGCAACACTACGACTTTTCGTCCCATTGCCACTCGCCGTTGCCTTCTTTGTCGATACCATATTTAATTAAACTGCTATTAGGTTACTCAAAATTTGTAAAGTAGTTCAGATTATCAATATTTGTCTGCAAAGGTAACAAATAATTGTCAAAGAAATCCGATTACTTGGAAAAATGTTATCTTTTTGCATCAAAAAGCTTTCCCTTCGGGCTGGAAAGTCAGCATAAGGCTCGTAGGCTTTAATTCTTTTTCATTATGATTAAACTATTTGTGCTCTAATGCGTCTAAAAGAATATAACAACAAATTTTCTACATTAATTACAACTTTATTATCAATTAAAATCAAAAAGAAATGAAAAAAGTAATGATGATGATGGCCATGCTGGCCGTTTCGTTTGCCGTTCAGGCACAGAGCAAGTTCCACGATGTAGAGGCCAACGAGGCTACTGGAGCTGTGAAGTCTATCTCCACGAACGTGATGGGACAGGACATTGTTGTCAACTTCTCCAAGGATGGTAAGATGCAGGGTGACGGTATTTCAGATGCTGTCTACGACGCTGACGGCTATCTGCAGTCGGTCAAGCGCACGATGATGCAGGGACAGACCGTCGAGGTGAAGTACAAGTGGGAGAATGGCCGCATTGCCAGTCAGACGATGAACATGATGGGCAACGACGTGGTGATGAAGTACACCTACAACGACAAGGGTGCTATAGATGCTCAGACTTTCGATATGGGTGGTCAGGAGATGAGTATGCCGTACACTGACTATAAGTATGACAGTCACGGCAACTGGATCAGCCGCAAGTCATCGATGATGGGGCGCGATATAGAGCAGACTCGCAAGATTGAGTATTATGAGTAATGATAAAATAGGAAGTTCCTGAATAGGTGCCGGCTCATTTTGTCCGGCACTTTTTTTGTCATGTGAAGTCGTTGCTTTGGCATGTTCATGTTCCACCAGACGATGTTCTGTGACAAATAAAACCCGAAAACCCCATTTTTTTTTGGTTTTTCACATAAATTGCATTACCTTTGCACCCACAATAATATTATAAAGGTATAAGTAGAGATGATAACAGTCACAAATCTGGCTATTCAGTTTGGTAAAAAGACGTTGTACAAGGATGTTAACCTGAAGTTTACAAGTGGTAACATCTATGGCATTATCGGTGCCAATGGTGCTGGCAAATCGACGCTGCTGCGCGCCATCAGCGGTGAGCTGGAACCCAACAAGGGTACGGTGGAGATGCAGCCGGGCGAGCGCCTGTCGGTGCTGGAGCAGGACCACTTCAAATACGATGAGTTCACGGTGATGGACACGGTGCTGATGGGGCATCAGCCGCTGTGGCAGAACATGAAGGAACGCGAGGCTCTGTATGCCAAGCCCGAAATGACTGAAGAGGAAGGTAACCGTGCTGCAGAGCTGGAGATGGCCTTTGCCGAGATGAACGGGTGGGAAGCTGAGAGTGAGGCAGCACAACTGCTGCAGAACCTTGGTGTAAAGGATGCCCAGCACTATAAGCCGATGGCCGAGATATCGAACAACGAGAAGGTGCGTGTAATGCTGGCTAAGGCACTGTTCGGACACCCGGACAACCTGCTACTCGACGAGCCGACCAACGACCTCGACCTCGACACCGTGCAGTGGTTGGAAGAATACCTCTCGAACCTGGAGCAGTGCGTGCTGGTGGTTTCGCACGACCGCCACTTCCTCGACGCCGTCTCGACGCAGACCGTCGACATCGACTTCGGCAAGGTGACGCTGTTCTCAGGTAACTACTCGTTCTGGTACGAGTCGTCACAGCTTGCCCTGCGCCAGCAACAGAACCAGAAGATGAAGGCTGAAGAGAAGCGCAAGCAGCTGGAGGAGTTCATCCGCCGATTCTCTGCCAATGTGGCAAAGTCGAAGCAGACTACCTCGCGTAAGAAGATGCTGGAGAAGCTGAATGTCGAGGAAATCACTCCGTCCACCCGCAAGTATCCGGGCATCATCTTCTCGATGGAGCGCGAACCAGGCACGCAGATTCTGGAGGTGGAGGGCCTGAAGGCCGTCGATCCAGACGGAACGGTGCTGTTCGACAATGTGTCGTTCACCATCGAGAAGGGGCAGAAGACCGTCTTCTTGTCGCACAACCCCAAGGCGATGACTGCGCTGTTTGAGATTATCAACGGAAACCGTAAGGCAGATGCCGGCACATACAAGTGGGGCGTCACCATCACGACTGCCTATCTGCCGCTGGACAATACCGCCTTCTTCCAGTCGGAGTTGAACCTTGTCGACTGGCTGTCACAGTACGGAACGGGCAACGAGGTGATGATGAAGTCGTTCCTCGGCCGTATGCTGTTCAAGGAGGAGGACGTGCTGAAGCATGTTAACGTGCTCTCCGGAGGTGAGAAGATGCGCTGTATGATAGCCCGTATGCAGCTGAAGAATGCTAACTGCCTGATACTGGACACGCCTACGAACCACCTTGATCTGGAGTCAATCCAGGCTTTCAACAACAACCTCATCTCGTTCAAGGGCAACATCCTGTTCGCTTCACACGACCATGAGTTCATCAATACCGTTGCCGACCGCATCATCGAACTGACCCCGAAGGGAACAATCGACAAGCTGACAACCTACGACGACTACATCTACGACGAGGCTGTCAAGGCAAAGAAAGAAGAGCTGTATGCGTAGTTTTGGCACGGTATTTGCTGTGAAGCCGTAAAAATTATTAAATCTATGAAAGAAGAAGACATCAAGAAGATGGAAGAGGAGGAAACCCTCGACCAGCAAGAAGAGAAGGAAGATACAGTGGTCAGTGGTTCTCCCACTGACGAGACCTCTGACGAATCCACTGAACCATCTGAACAGCAGGAGCAGGAAGAACAGCAAGACCCGCTGGAGAAAGCCTTGTCCGAAATTGAGCAGCTGAAGACCCAGATGCTCTACAAGTCTGCGGAGTTCGACAACTACCGCAAGCGTACGCTGAAGGAGAAGGCTGAATTGATATTGAACGGTGGCGAGAAGGCTATCAGTGCCATACTGCCTGTGATTGACGACATGGAGCGCGCTATCGAGAACGGCTCAAAGACTGACGATCCTGCTGTGTTGCGCGAAGGTATGGAACTCATCTACCACAAGATGATGAAGGCACTGGAAGGACTTGGCGTCAAGAAGATGGACACCGCCGATGCCGACTTCGACACCGACCTGCACGAGGCCGTGGCTATGGTTCCTGGCATGGGCGACGACAAGAAAGGCAAGGTCATCGACTGTCTGCAGACAGGCTACCAGCTGAACGAAAAGGTCATCCGTCACGCCAAAGTGGCAGTCGGACAGTAAACAATTGATAATTGACAATTGATAATTGACAATTGAATGGCACAGAAAAGAGACTACTATGAGGTGCTTGGCGTTGACAAGAACGCCACAGAAGACCAGATTAAGAAGGCGTACCGTACTATCGCCATCAAATACCACCCTGACCGCAATCCTGGCAACAAGGAGGCCGAGGAGAAGTTCAAGGAGGCTGCTGAGGCATACGACGTGCTGCATGACCCGCAGAAGCGGCAGCAGTACGACACGTTCGGTTTCTCCGGACCGGGCGGAGGTGGCTTCGACCCCTTCGGTGGAGCCAGCATGAATATGGACGACATTTTCTCCATGTTTGGCGACATCTTCGGCGGCCGTGCAGGTTTCAGCGGCTTTGGAGGGGGGGCTCGAGGCCGTCAGCAGCAGCATCGTGGCACAGACCTGCGACTGAAAGTGAAGCTGTCGTTGGACGAAATCGCCCACGGTGTCACCAAGAAGTTCAAGGTGCGCAAGGACATCACCTGTACACACTGTCATGGTTCAGGTGCCGAGGCTGGCAGTACCAACGAGCTGTGTCCAACGTGTCACGGCTCTGGCGTCATCACTCATACCACGCAGAGCATCTTTGGCATGATGCAGACCCAGGGCGTCTGTCCAACCTGTGGCGGCGAGGGGTCCGTCATCAAGAACAAGTGCCACTACTGTGGTGGCACGGGTGTCGAGAAAGGTGAGGAGGTCGTCGAGATCAAGATACCCGCCGGAGTGGCAGAGGGCATGATAGTCAACGTGCCGGGCAAGGGTAATGCCGGACATCGTAAGGGGGGCAACGGCGACATACAGGTGTTCATCGAAGAAGAGCAAAACGACACCTTCATCCGTGACGATAACGATTTGATATACAACCTGCTATTGGATTTCCCGACAGCAGCACTTGGAGGCGATGTAGAGATACCAACCATCGAAGGAACTCGCCTGAAAGTGAAGATGGAACCGGGTACACAGCCAGGCAAGACGTTGCGTTTACGCGGAAAAGGACTGCCTGCCGTACAGGGTTATGGACGCGGCAATGGCGACCTGGTGGTAAACGTCAGTGTGTATGTGCCTAAGACGTTGTCGCACGATGAGCGGGTTGCGATTGAGCAGTTCCGTAACAGCGACAACTTCAAGGGTGACGCCGCCACGAAGCGCTCTATCTTCCAGAAGTTCAAGAACTACTTTAGTTAAGTATGTCGCGATGCCACTTCGGTTAAGTATGTCGCGATGCCATCGCTACTAAACAAATACAACGATGAACTACAAAGAGACCTGCGAATATCTGTTCAACCAGATGCCCATGTTCGAGAAGCAAGGCACTTCCGGCTACAAGGAAGGGCTGAGCAACACGCTGGCACTTGACAAACATTTCGGACATCCACACAAGGCTTATGCTTGTATCCATGTAGGCGGCACTAATGGCAAGGGTAGCGTCTCTCACACGATGGCTTCCATCCTGCAGGAATGTGGCTACCGTGTGGGTCTCTATACGTCGCCACACCTGGTGGACTTCAGCGAGCGAATCCGAATCAACGGACGGCCCATCGATGAGAGCTATGTCGTCGATTTCGTGGAGAAGGAACGTGCTTTCTTCGAGCCGTTACACCCGTCATTCTTTGAGGTGACTACGGCGATGGCCTTCAAGTACTTCAAGGACAAGAATATCGACATTGCCGTCATCGAGGTAGGACTGGGAGGACGTCTCGACTGCACCAACATCATCACGCCTATAGTCAGCGTTATCACTAATATCAGCCTTGACCATACACAGCTGTTAGGCAGTACGTTGTCGGATATCGCTAAGGAAAAGGCAGGGATAATCAAACAGGGTGTACCCATCATCGTCGGTGAGACAACTCCTGAGACGCGTCCTGTCTTTGAGTCCAAGGCGCATGAAATGAATGCCCCCATTTTCTTTGCCGATGATGACGACCAGATCCTCAGCTGTACGCCGCTTGCCAATGGTGGCATGCACTACAAGACGCGTTATTTCGGAGAGATGGATGGCGATCTCGGAGGCATGTACCAGCGGAAGAATCTCAACACCGCAATGATTGCCCTGCAGGAGTTCGGCAAAAAGGGTTACCTCAGCGAGTGTGACAACGACAGAAGCATGAGCCGCTGTCTCTATGAGCTGAAGACTGCCGTTAGCCATGTAGCTGCTAACACAGGACTGATGGGACGCTGGCAGGTGGTCAGGAAGTTTCCGCTTGTCATTTGCGACACCGGCCATAATGTCGGTGGATGGCAGTATCTGAGCCAACAGCTACAGCAGACACCATGTAAAAATATGCACATTGTGTTTGGTATGGTGAACGACAAAGATGTCGATGGAGTGCTCGCATTGTTTCCGAAGACAGCAAAATACTATTTTACCAAGGCTGACAGCCATCGTGCCTTGAACGAGACGCTTTTACGCGCCCAGGCAATTCAGCACGGTCTCGTCGGAGAATCTTATTCGTCTGTGTCAGAGGCATATAAGGCGGCATTCAGGGCTGCCGGTGCCGACGATTTCATCTTCATTGGAGGCTCCTCATACGTTGTCGGCGACTTCCTCAAAAAATGCGTTTAGTTGTTTTTAACATTGCATTAAACGTTTTTTTAGTTGTTTCATTTGCTATTCTCATATTTTTTAAGTTACTTTGCAAGTAGATTTTAGTAACTTAAAACGTTATCAATATGGCTAACACAACAGAAACAGCGAATTTATGTGGTCTGAATCGCAAAGATTTCCAGACCACGGTGAAGGGAAAGAAGACCGACCTTTACATTCTGAAGAATCGTAAAGGGTACGAAGTGGCAATCTCCAACTATGGCGGTGCAATCTGTGCCATCATGGTTCCCGACAAGGACGGCAACGTAGCTAATGTCATCCAGGGACATGCTAACATCCAGCAGCTCATGAGCGGACAGGAGCAGTATCTCTCAACCTTAATCGGACGTTGGGGCAACCGCATCTGCAAGGGTCAGTTCACGCTGAACGGCAAGGACTACCAGGTGGCTCTCAACGACGGCCCCAACCACCTGCATGGCGGTGACAAGGGCTTCAACTGCAAGGTGTGGGACGCCCGTCAGATGGGTCCCCGCTCACTGGCTCTGCACCGCATCTCCTCTTATGGTGAGGAAGGCTACACTGGCGAGCTGGATGTGACTGTAGAGTTCACCTTCACGGACCAGAACGAGCTGGTCATTGAGTATCTGGCCACCACGAACAAGAAGACCATCGTCAACCTGACGCACCACGCCTTCTTCTCACTGGCAGGCATTGCCGATCCGACTCCCACCATCGACGACCAGATTTGCGAGATCAATGCTGACTTCTATCTGCCCACCGACGACACCGCCATTCCTACTGGCGAGATTCTGAAGGTGGCCGGTACTCCGTTTGACTTCCGTACTCCCAAGGCCTTTGGCAAGGATATCGAGGCAGACCACGAGCAGATTAAGTTCGGTCACGGATTCGACCACAACTACGTGCTGAACAAGCACGAGGAGGGTGAACTGAGCTTTGCCGCCCGCATCACCGATCCGAAGAGTGGACGTACGCTGGAGTGCTACACCACGGAGCCGGGCATGCAGCTCTATACGGGTAATTTCCTGAATGGCTACAAGGGCGTCGGCGGTGCCACATTCCCCCGCAGGAGTGCCGTATGTCTTGAAACCCAGCACTTCCCTGACACACCCAACCGTCCGTACTTCCCCTCAGTGGTGCTGAACCCCGGACAGCAGTACAAGCACAAGACCATCTATCGCTTCGGTATTGCCGAATAACAAAACAACAACTAATAATTTTATGAGCAAACAACAACAGAATGGAAGTATCATTGCCATCGTGACAATGATGTTCCTTTATGCCATGATTTCGTTTGTCACGAATCTTGGCGCCCCCATCGGTGTCATCTGGAAGAACCAGCCGGAAATCGGCGGTTCCAACGTGCTGGGCATCATGGGTAACTTCATGAACTTCTTCGCCTACCTGTTCATGGGTATTCCGGCAGGCAAGATGCTGACCAAGGTAGGCTACAAGAAGACCGCACTCATCGGCATTGCCGTGGGTTTCGTGGGTGTGCTGATTCAGTTCCTTTCCGGATTCTCCGGAGGCATTCCTGGCTTCTGCATCTACCTGCTTGGTGCTTTCGTGTCAGGTTTCTCCGTATGTATCCTGAACACCGTGGTCAACCCCATGCTGAACCTGCTGGGAGGCGGCGGCAACCGTGGTAACCAGCTGAACCTCATTGGTGGTACGCTGAACTCGCTGTCAGGCACCATGACGCCGATGCTTGTCGGTGCTCTCATCGGTACGGTGACGGCTTCTACCCAGATGGCTGACGTCAACCTGGTGATGTACATTGCCATGACCGTCTTCGCAGCAGCATTCTGCATCCTGCTGTTCATCCCCATCAAGGACCCCGAGCTGGGCAAGGTGACTGCCGAGACCAAGTTCGAGTACTCTCCCTGGTCGTTCCGCCACTGTCTGTTAGGCGTCATTGCCATCTTCGTCTATGTGGGCGTTGAGGTAGGTATCCCCGGCGGATTGAACTTCTACCTGTCTGACACTACTGCCAATGGCGCCTGGGTGAATCCCGAGGCCGTGCTGAACGCTGCCACCATCGGTGGTGCCGTGGCTGCCATGTACTGGCTGCTGATGCTCGTAGGCCGTATGATTGGAAGTGCCATCGGCGGCAAGTTCTCGTCGCGTCAGATGATGCTGTTCACCACCTTCATTGGTATGGTGCTGATCATTGCTGCCATCCTGACACCGAAGAGCGTGACGGCTACCATGCCGCTGGTGAAGATCCTCGAGGGAAGCATCGAGATGACCACCGTACCTCTGAGTGCCGTGCTGTTGGTGCTCTGCGGACTCTGCACCTCTATCATGTGGGCCTCCATTTTCAACCTCGCCACCGAGGGCCTTGGCAAGTACACCGCCCAGGCCAGTGGTATCTTCATGATGATGGTAGTCGGCGGAGGTGTGCTGCCAGTAGTGCAGAACTTCTTTGCCGACTTCATGGGTTACATGCCCAGCTACTTCGTCTACTTGCTGGCCATGGCCTACATGTTCTATTACGCCCTCATCGGCTGCAAGAACGTCAACAAGGACATCCCCGTAGAATAAATAGTAAATCGTAAATTGTCAAATAGTAAATTGATATGATGGAAATTGATTTTGTAAGAAGCCGCTTCATCAAGCACTTTGATGGCAAGACCGGCAATGTATATGCCTCTCCGGGCCGTATTAACCTCATTGGCGAGCACACCGACTACAACGGAGGCTTCGTGTTCCCCGGTGCAGTGGACAAGGGTGTCATGGCCGAGATGCGTGCCAACGGAACGGAAGACACCGTGATGGCATACGCCATCGACCTGAAGGACCGTGTAGACTTCCACCTCAACGACCCCGCTGGCCCGAAGGCATCGTGGGCCCGCTACATCTACGGTATCGCCTTGGAGATGAAGAAGCTGGGTGTTCCCGTGAAGGGCTTCAACATCGCCTTTGCCGGTGACGTTCCCCTTGGTGCAGGCATGTCGAGCAGTGCCGCTATGGAGAGCTGCTTCGCCTGTGGCCTGAACGACATATTCGGCGACAACAAGGTGTCACAGTGGGATATGGTGCTGGCCGGACAGGCTACCGAGCACAACTACTGCGGTGTCAACTGCGGCATCATGGACCAGTTTGCCAGCGTCTTCGGCAAGGCTGGTTGCCTGATGCGTCTCGACTGCCGTAGCCGTGAGTTCGAGTACTTCCCCTTCAAGCCCGATGGCTACCGCCTCGTACTGCTCGACAGCGTGGTGAAGCACCAACTGGCCGGTTCGCCCTACAACGACCGCCGCAACTCGTGCGAGAATGTGGTGAAGCACATTCAGGCCAAGCATCCGGAAGGCAAGTTCGAGACCCTGCGCGACTGCACCTGGGAGCAGCTGGAGGAAGTGAAGGCCGAGGTCGGCGAGGAGGACTACAAGCGCGCCAAGTTCGTGCTCGGCGAGAAGGACCGCGTGCTGGGAGTCTGCGATGCCCTGAACGAAGGTGACTACGAGAAGGTCGGCGAGCTGATGTACCAGACCCACGAGGGCCTGTCGAAGGACTACGAGGTCTCTTGCGAGGAACTCGACTTCCTGAACGACATCGCCAAGGAGTGCGGCGTCACGGGTTCACGCATCATGGGCGGTGGCTTCGGCGGCTGCACCATCAACCTCGTGCGCAACGACCTTTACAAGCAGTTCGTTGCTACCGCCAAGCAGAAGTTCAACGAGAAGTATGGCCACGAGCCGAAGGTTTACGATGTTGTCATCGGCGACGGCTCACGCAAGCTCTGCTAAAATTCTATCGTTTTATGACAGGGGGGATTCCACAGGAATCTCCTCTTTCTTTTTTGTATATCTTCCATCATGAATAAAGAATATTATTTGAGCTTTTCCAACATATTTTTCTTTTTGTATTCGCGAATAAAAAACCCTTCACCAAACCGGTGAAACTATTGGTAAACAGATGGTTGCGGTGAAGGGTTTATCATGGCTGTCCTTGCCGCCAGCAATCCAGGACACAGCAATACACGGAGGAATATTGTTGCCACGAAGAGACACGGAGATACACGGAATAAATATTCTCCGTGTCCTTCCCTGTCAATCCGTCGTATCAGACTCGATTTTCAAGCACTGTTTTTCATTGCCGACGGCCGTCGGCAATAGAAAATTTCGGCACAGATAGCAAAACCATGATTGTGGCTGGAGAAAACCATGGCCCAGTTTTGTATTCCTATTCGATGGCTTACGGCGAGTCAGGCAACACCGTCATTCCCGGCTACGGCATGCTGATCTTCTACCTGCGTCTGCAGGACTTCTGGCGATGAAGGCTCTTTCGCCTCCATATCCCTACGCGACTTAGACTTAGTGACCAGCCACACACCGCCAAACACCAGTATTACGGCGAGCGCGTGGCTGGCCTTCAGTATGCCGATACCCATCAGCAGCGACGCCGCCACCGAAACGATGGGCTGCACGTAGTTGTAGACGCTGACCACCGTGGGACGCAGCACACGCTGGCCGATCATCGTGAGGATATAGCCCAGGAACGTGCCAACTCCTACGACGTAAGCCACCTCCCACCACGTCCTGGCGGGTATCGGACTGCCCATAACCCCAGCTACATGGCTGAACGTGAACGGCAGCAGGATCAGTGTGGCCCACGAGAACATGTACCTGTTGATGGTGAACACGTTATACCGCCGTATCAGCGGATTGAACAGCGACAGGTACAGCGCGAACGAGAACTGTGCGAACAGGCACAGCACGTCGCCACGGATGTCGCCCACCTTGTCGGAAGCGTGAGCCGCTGACGTCAGTATCAGTATCAACGCTCCGCTGCAGCCCATCATCACGCCCAGTGCCTTCTTGCCCGTGATGGGTTCCTTCAGGATAAGGGCTGCCAGCAGCATGGCGAAGATAGGCATTGACGTCGTCACGATGGACGCGTTGATGGGCGACGTGATGCTCAGTCCCAGCGTGTAGCAGCACTGGTTGCACACCAGTCCGAACACGGCAGCACCGATGAACATCAGCTTGTCCCTTCCGGGTACATGCTCCTTCTTGGCAAACAGCGACGCTATCCAGAACAGCAGGCATGCTCCCACTACTCGGAATGTCACCATCGTGATGCCGTCAAACCCGTGTGTCATCGCATCCTTCCCTACGGGTGCCATCAGTCCCCATCCGGCACATGCGCCGAACATGCTCAGATGCGCTATCAGCGCTTGATTATTATTTCCTTTTCCCATGCTTACTGCAAAATTATCCGCAAAGTTACGGAAAGTCGCGCGCAAAACAAAGAAATTGTTTCTTTTTTTGCTGAGATGGAGTAATTTAGTGTCGTAAACGGCCACTTTACTGCCGCCAAGAGCCACTTTACTGCCGCCAAGAGCCACTTTGTTGTGGTAAAGTGGCACTTTACGCTCAAATTCTCTCGAGAATTCAGGCGTAACTCGCTGAGTTATTCCAGCCAAGTGCATGGTTTCTGCAGTTACTGCATGAGTTGCAGCAACAACATGCAGGATGGCTGTAACAACCTGCAGGGTTGTTTCTGTAAACTATTTTCTTGTCACCCTCTTGTCACCCTTGTCACCCTCCAAAAAGGTTGCAAACGCCCTGTACATCGGCGTTTTGACAACCTGACACCCTAAAAACAAAAATTTCCTGTATATCGTTACATTTCCAATGAGGGAACTTGGAGTCAACAGGTATATACTTCCCTTTTTTATTTAAACTTTTTCTCCCAATCCTTTATAAACAGCAAGTACTGGTTTAGAGCTGCTGACATAGAATTATGCCTTCGGGCATTATCCTCGGAATACCCTGGCGATGCATTCAACATGTCAATACAGAGACGTACATCTTCTGATGAAGTGTAGCTGAAAACAGAGTCGGCTTGGCTGTCAACCTCTTTATTAATCCATTTTCTGACTGCATTTTCCAATGTGCTTGTATAGCTATTGGTTGTGCCTTCTGACTTATTTTTTAACAAGAAATCGCGGAACTGTTCCTTGATAGGAAGGAGCCAACGTGATGCCTCCTCATTGATTGTTGGAGAATCCTTTGGTTGCAGCCTTTCTACTTCGTTAGCTTCATCGTCCCAAATGACTTTAATTCCCAGTTTTGGCAGATATTCGCCAAGTGCCAACAGGTCCTTTTCCTTTTGGTCATTGCTCAACTGAGTCATTATGTAGAAACCATCAACCAGAGTTTGAGGAGACTTTCCGTCAGAATCTCGCACAGTTTCCGAACGCTCCACGATACATATATCCTGACCGTTTACACGGTGCCAGGCCGTGTGTTTACTGCGATTGTTGCAGATTGTTTCTAAACCAATCTTTTTTAGGGCAAGAAGCCATGTGTTTACAGCTGTCTTCTCGTGATAGATTGTTCCGTCACGGAAGGACACAGAAAAACCGATTGATTTGGCTCTTGCATTTCGTAGCTCAGGTGTAACTACAGCATTGTCGTCTGCCGTTTCTGGATCAACTGCAACATCGGCACCCGAAACCCCTTCATCCATCACCTTTCTTTGTTCTCCTTGAATAGCTGTCTGAGATAAAGATGATAACTGTATGCAGTTTCTGGTAAACGATACACTTAGACAACCATTAGGATCATAGCTGCCACAAAACATCAATGGACTCTTCACTTTTAAGAGAACAGCCTTTAGTTGCTCAATTAGTTCTGGCAACAACTCTTCTTTTAATAATTTGTCTTCCAAAAGTTCCCATTGTGGGTCAATTGGTTCACCCTTCTCTAAAAGAGAGGCTCTGTGGGTATAAAAATCAGTTAGCTTACTCATCATCGTCAGGTTCGTTATCGTTATTAGAATGGAAATCTATATAGCCTATTGCATCTCGCTCTTCTTGGGCCATTTTCCCCTTGTTTGTCTGGTCGGTGTGGGCCTATAGGGTGGGGCGGCACAACAAGTTCTCGCTTACCGATTTCAATCGTGTGGCAGACCCCAGCGGGTTCAGCGTGGCAGACCCTCAGCCCAGCTTGGACCACCTGCGCCACAAGGTGGGTGTCAAGGTGCGCCAGCTGCAGCAGGAGTTCCCTGACGCAAAGGACGGCTACCTGCGCACCAAGGAACAGGTGAAGGCACTGGGTGTCACGCCGCAGACGACCTATCTTTACATACAAGGCCACCATCTGTTCGATACTGTCGTCGTACCTATATTAAATAAGGTGTGTAACCGCCTGCGCCAGGAACGGCAGGACG
>JAEEGG010011553.1_pt1 | contig 19214 bp, 18 predicted proteins | sample 9134161 | NCBI WGS metagenome assembly JAEEGG01 (sample SAMN16246543, study PRJNA631951) | gut metagenome | biome: gut microbiome; feature: rumen; material: CR-attached | host: Bos | place: Iran: Karaj | collected 2018-10 | reverse complement strand
CATTCCCGAGCCAACCCCCAAGCCCGAGCAGCCCAAAAAAGAAGCCCCCAAGCCGCCCGAACCGCCCAAGCCCAAGCCCCCGAAGGTCATCAAGCAGAACAACCGCGTCGTCCGCACCCAAACCCCTCCCAGCGCCCCCGCCCCCAAGGGCCCCGTCCTGACACAGAAGCAGATCGAAGACCTCCTCAAGAAAGGCGCCAAGATCGGCTCCTCCACCGTCATCCCCGACGACCCTTCCGCCCAGAAGCTCGGCGCCTACTCCAACCACGTCCGCGACCGCCTCTACGCCGCCTGGCAGCAACCCGAATCCCTGAAGAACCTCCCCGGCCTCTTGGCCACCGTGCAGATCACCATCCAGCAGGACGGCCGCGTCGGCAACGGCAAGATCCTCAAATCCTCCGGCAACGCCACCATGGACGACTCCGTCCTCAAGGCCGTCCGCACCGTAAAGGCCATGCGCGCCCTCCCCGCCGGCATCAAGGGCCCCATCGACCTCGAAATCGAGTTCGAACTCGCCCAGTAAGCCCCCCTCCTCCCGCCCCCCCTCCCGCCCCATACCGGTTCCGCCCCCGGCCGCTCCGTCGGCCGCCCCCCTCGCCGTCCCGCCTCCCATTCTTTTCCATTCCTCCCCCCGCCCCTCCGTGCTACTATCCCGCCAGATGAAAACCCAGCCCCCACCCGAAACCGTCATCCTCGTCGATGCCTCCGACCACGAAACCGGGCGCATGGAAAAACTCGCCGCCCACCGCGACGGCGGGCACCGCCACCGCGCCTTTTCCGTGCTGCTCTTCGACGGGCGGGGCCGATGGCTCCTCCAGCGCCGCGCCGCCGGCAAGTACCACTTCCCCAACCTCTGGACCAACGCCTGCTGCTCGCATCCGCGCCCCGGCGAAACCGTCCCCGCGGCCGCCGCGCGCCGCCTGCGCGAGGAACTGGGCGTCTCCGTCCCCCTCGCCGAGCGCTTCGCCTTCGAGTACCGCGCCGATTCCCCCGCCGAAGGTCTCTCCGAGTGGGAATACGACCACGTCCTCGCCGGCCTCCTCCCCGACGCCCAGCCCCTCGCCCCGGACCCCGCCGAAGTCGGCGAAACCCGCTTCTGGACCGCCCCCGAAATCGCCGCGGCCATCGCCGCCACCCCCTCCCTCTTCACCCCCTGGTTCCTCCACATCTGGCGGAAGTTGCAGGAAAACAAGGAGATTGCACCGTGAACCCCTCCAACGTCTGGATCGTCACCCTCGGCTACAACCACATCGACGACACCCTCGAGTGCCTCCAAAGCCTCGCCGCCTCCGAGGGCGGACCCTACACCCTCCTCTTCGTCGACAACGCCAGCTCCGACGGCTCCCCCGAAAAGGTCCGCGCCGCCTTCCCTTCCGCCCATGTCCTCGAAAACGGCGCCAACCTCGGCTTCGCCCGCGGCTTCAACGAAGGCCTCAAGTACGCCGCCTCCCACGGCGCCGAATACGTCTTCATGATCAACAACGACACCATCGTCGATCCCGCCTGCGTCAAACACCTCCTCGCCGACGCCGAAGCCAACCCCTCCGCCGGCGTCTGGGTCCCCAAGATCCTCTACTACGCCGACCGCAACGTCATCTGGTCCGCCGGCTCCCGCTTCCGCCCCTTCCCGCCCGCCGTGGTCATGCGCGGCACCCGCCATCCCGACGACGGCTCCTTCGACTCCCCCCGCACCCTCCGCTACGCCACCTCCTGCGCCCTCCTCCTCTCCCGCCGCTTCCTCGCCGAAGTCGGCCTCCTCGACGGCGACTACTTCATCATGTGCGACGACTACGACCTCAGCATCCGCGCCCTGGAAGCCCGCGTCGGCATCCGTTTCGTCCCAGAGGCCCGCATGTGGCACAAGGTTTCCAAGAGCACCGGCGTCGGCACCCCGAACCCGTTCTTCTGGAAGCAGTACGGCCGCAGCACCGCCATCCTCTTCCGCAAGCACGCCAACCATCCCTGGATGGCCGGCCCCGCCGCCTTCCTCTACATCCTCGCCCGCATGGTCCTCGAAGGCCACCGCTACGGCTTCCGCCCCTTCCTCGAAGGCTGGCGCGAAGGCCGCCGCGCCGCCCTCACCCCCCCCGAACGCATCTGACCGCCCCCCCGCACTCCCCCTCCCCCCCTCCCGCCCCTTTTCATCCATGCAATGAGATTACGGAAAATACATTGTTTTCCCCATTCTCCACCCACATCCTCCCCCCATAACCATCGCCCGCCCCCCACCCGCCCTTCCCTTCCGCCCCCGCCTGTGCTATAACCGCCCCATGCCTCCCAAGAAAGCCACAACCACCCCCTCTTCCGCCCCCAAGGCCCCCATCCATCTCATCTGCGGGTCCGACGACCTTTCCGCCCTCCGCAAGGCCGAAGAAATCGTCGCCGCCCTCTGCCCCCCCGAGGAGCAGGCGTTCGGGCTCGAAACCATCGTCCCCGGCGGCGAGGAGAAGACCGCCGACGTCGTCACCGCCATCCTCCAGAACACGATGCAGGCCCTCCTGACCGCCCCGTTCCTCGGCGGACGCAAGACGGTCTACCTCAAGGGCGCCCCGTTCTTCGACCCCCTCACCGACCCCGGGCGCTTCGCCGACGTCAAGGCCGCCACCGCCCGCATGGTGGACATCCTCAAGGCCGGCCTCCCCGACGGCGTATCCTTCGTCCTCCTCACCAACAAGGTCAACAAGAGCACCACCTTCTTCAAGACCTTCCTCTCCCTCGGCACCGTCCACGAATTCAACGAAGCCACCAAGCCCGCCGAAGCCGCCGACGCCTTCCTCCCGCGCCTCGACGAACTCCTCGCCGCCCGCGGCCTCACCCTCCGCGGCGACGCCCATGCCGCCTTCGTCTCCCGCGTCGGCTACAACCTCCGCCTCGCCGAAAGCGAAATCGAAAAGCTCTCCCTCTACCTCGGCGACCGCACCTCCATCACCCTCGCCGATGTCCAGCTCATGGTCGCCTCCTACAAGACCAGCGCCTTCTGGGACTATTCCAACGCCTTCTGCACCACCAACCTCCCCGCCACCCTCGACGCCCTGCGCCGCCTCCTCGCCCAGAACGAAAACCCCGTCGCCCTCCTCGTCAACCTCCAGAACGCGCTGCGCGACATGACGGTCCTCTCCGACTGCGTCACCCGCGGCTGGGCCAAGCTCTCCGGCGACCGCTTCCTCCGCTGGCAAGTCCCCCCCGAAGGCGAGGCCGTCCTCTCCCGCCTCTCCTCCGACCCCCGCAAAATGGTTCCCTTCGCGGCCGCGCAGAAGGCCTCCCGCGCCGCACGCCTCCCCGCCGCCCGCTGGTTCCGCTGGTACAACGCCGCCGTGGACCTGCAAGTCGCCATGACCGGCGGCGAGAACATGGATGCCGCCGCCCTCCTCGAACTCTTCACCATCCGCACCCTCGGCGAACTCAAGGCCGCCGGAAAACCCCGCTGACCCACTTCCTTCTCCCCCTCCGCGCCGGAAACGGCGCGTTTTCACGTTTTCCCAGGATCCCGCCCCGCGCCGGACGCGGCGCGGCGTCCCCCTCCGCGCCCCGCCGCGCAAAAAACGCCAATTCCCCGAACGGTTTTTCTTGCAATCCCTTCCGCCCCCTGCTTTCATGACGGAAACCATTTTTGGAGGAGCACGTCACATGAGCGAGACTGATACGGCTAACCTGGAACAACTCGAAAAACGCATGGCCGCCATGGCCGAGAACGGCGCCGACGCCGCCGAATGGATCGCGGCGCTGGAAGAAGGCCTCGCCGCCGGCTCCCCGAAGGTCTTCACCGACTGGGCCCCCCTCGCCCAGGAATCCCTCGCCAAGCTCGGCGACATCCCCGCCGGCATCGACCTGCTCAAGTGGCGCGCCGACCACACCCCCGCCAACACCATGTCCCCCAAGGCCTGGCTCATGGCGGCCGACGTCGTCGCCGGCTCCAACCCCCACATGCTCGCGCTCCTTTCCGAGGCCGGCTTCGGCCAGCACCTCGCCGCCCGCGAATGCGTACGCCGCCTCCGCCTCCTCCACGGCCTCCACTCCGGCGCCCTCTGCCTGCACCGCACCTGGGGATTCGGCATCGTCAAGAAGTCCGACGCCCTCTACAAGCGCATCGAAATCCAGTTCGCCGGCCGCCCCAACCACATGCTCCCCATGAAGGCCGCCGCCGAGTCGCTCGAACTCCTCGGCCCGGACCACATCCTCGCCAAGCTCCACGCCGACCGCGAAAGCGTCATGCAGCAGGTCCGCACCAATCCCGCCGGCGTCGTCAAGGAAGCCCTCTCCAGCTTCGGTCCCCTCTCCGCCGCGGCCCTCCAGGAAAAACTGGTGCAGGGCGGCGTCGTGCTCGAAGGCGACTGGAAATCCTTCTGGGACGCCGCGCGCAAGGAACTCAAGAAGGACCCGCTCGTGGACCTTCCCTCCAAGCGCACCGACCCGATCCGCATGAAGGACTCCGCCTCCGGCTACGACGAAGCCTGGTACGACAAGCTCGGCGCCGAACGCGACATCAAGACCATCCTGCGCCTCGTCACCGAACTCAAGTCCTCCGTCGCCGACGTCTCCGCCATCCCGCCCGCCCGCAAGCGCGTGCTGGCGAACCGCCTCGCGTTCGTGATCCTGGGCGCCACCAGCCGCCAGCCCGGAACCAAGATGGCCGGCACCCTCCTCGCCGCCCAGTTCAAGCTCGACCCCGCCGACTGCGACTGGCCGGCCGCCGCCCGTTCCTTCCTCTCCGGCAAGACCTTCATCCCGCTGCTCCACGACCTGCCCGTCCGCGACATCGCGCCCGCGCTCGCCTTCCTGCAGGGCATTGATCCCGACGCCGTACGCTCGCTCGTCCTCAACCACCTCCACGACCTCCACTACAACGCCCTCTGCGACGCCATCGACCTGATGATCGAGAAGGGCTCCGGAGAAGAAATCCGCAAACTCTTCATCGACGACTGCGCGCGCCACCTGGCCACCGAAGAGATGCTCCTCTGGATCTTCCGCCACCGCGACCAAGCCACCGCCTGGGACCTCCCGCAGCCCACCGCCCTGGCTCCCCTCGCCGTCGCCGAACTCGAAAAAGACTACTCCGGCGACCGCCTCAAGACCAAGAAACTCCTCCGCGAGCGCCTCGAAACCCCCGAAGTCCTCCAGGCCGTCTTCGAAGGCATGACCCGCGGCCGCCAGCAGGACTTCTTCCGCCAGCTCTGCCTCTCCACCGCCTGGACCGGCCTCGACCGCCAGACCATGCAGGCCAAGATCATCAAGCAGTTCCCGCACCTCGAATCCATCGTCACGGGCGAATCCTCCACCTCCGAGGCCCCGGCCGCCAGCTACGGCTCCGTCACCTCCCACCGCTCCTACCGCGACCGCGTCGAACGCCTCGAAAAACTCATCAACGTGGACATCCCCGAGAACTCCCGCGAAATCGCCGTCGCCCGCAGCTACGGCGACCTCTCCGAGAACTTCGAGTACAAGGCGGCCAAGGACATGCAGGCCGTCCTTCTCGCCCGCCGCGCCGACCTCGAGAGCCAGATTGCGAAAGTCCGCCCCACCGACTTCTCCGAAGCCCCGCAGGGTGTCGCTGGCGTCGGCTCCACCATCCACGTCGCCTGGCCCGACGGCCACGAAGAAACCTACCACATCCTCGGCGAGTGGGACCAGGTGCCCGAGATGCACATCATCTCCTCCAACACCCGCATCGCCAAGAACGTGGCGGGCAAGAAGCCCGGCGACGTCTTCCCGATGCCCTCCGAGGACGGCACCGACGTCGACTGCACCCTCAAGGACGTCACGCCCCTCCCGCAGGAAATCCTCGACTGGGCCAAGTGACCATGACCGAAGAATCCCGCCCAGCCTCCCTCGTCGCCAAAATCCTCTCCCGCGACGCCAATCCCGTCGTCCAGTTCCTCAAGTACGCCGTGGCCGGCGGCATCGCCACCGCCGTCCACATCCTGACCTTCTTCCTGGCGGGATTCTTCGTCTTCCCCTGCGTTGCCTCCGACGACATCCTCGTCCGCCTGTTCGGCCTCGCCGCCCCGGTGGTGGAGGAGACCCTGCGCGCCCGCAACGCGGTATTCTGCAACATCATCGCCTTCCTCGTCTCCAACACCGTCTGCTACATCATCAACCGCCTCTTCGTCTTCAAGCCCGGCCGCCACGGCATGGTGGTCGAGTTCCTCCTCTTCTTCGCCGTCTCCGCAATCAGCGTGGGCCTCGGCACCTTCCTGATGGGCGTCCTCATCGACCAATTCGGCATCCAGACCACCTACGCCTTCGGCGCCAACATGTTCTGCTCCCTCGCCATCAACTACGCCCTCCGCAAATTCTTCGTCTTCAAAGGCTGAGCCCCCGTCCTGACGGCGGGCCGTCGGACCGCCGTCTCCCCCTCCCACAACCCCCTTGCCCCCCCGCCCCCTTTCTGGCACGTTTCCCTCCATGCCCCCCATCCATCTCCCAGCCACCTCCCCCGCCATCCCCCCGCCCCCGGGAGCCCACCCATGAGCCCTCCTCTCGCCTGGCTGACCGCCATCGCGGTCCTCGTCCTCCTCTGGCTCCTCCTCGTCTACAACACCCTCGTCACCAAGCGCAACGCCGTCAACAACGCCGAAAGCGGCGTCGACGTCCAACTCAAGAAACGCTTCGACCTCATCCCCAACCTCGTCGCCGCCGTCAAGGGCTATATGACCCACGAACGCGCCCTCCTCGAGCGCCTCACGGCCATCCGCGCCGAAGCCCTCGCCGTGCCGCCCGCCCGCTGCGCCCCCCTCTCCGACGAAGCCGCCCGCGCCATGGAGACCGTCTTCGCCGCCGTCGAAGCCTACCCCGACCTCAAGGCCTCCGCGGGCGTCCTCCACCTCCAGCGCTCCCTGGCCGAAATCGAAGAACAGCTCGCCGCCGCCCGCCGCTTCTTCAACGCCGCCGTCACCTCCTACAACGACACCGTCCAATCCTTCCCCGCCTCCCTCGTCGCGGGCGCCTTCGGCTTCGCCCCCCGCACCTGGCTTTCCGCGAACGCCGCCGAGCGCCGCCGTCCCGACGCGGATTTCCCCCGCCCCTGACCCCCATGCGCACCGCCCGGGAAGTCCTTTCGGCCGATCCGTCCCTCGAAGCGCTGTTCGCCGAACTGCGCGCCGCAGAAGAAGCCCGCGCGCCACTCGGCTGCACCGCCGCCGCCGCATCCCTCTTCGCCGTCCTGCTCCTCTTCGGCTCCTGCTCCGCCCTGTTCGACAAAGGCGGCGCCACCGCCGCCATCGTCCCCGCCGTGGCCGGCATCGGCCTCGCCATATTCGCCGTCACCCGCCTGTTCCGCCTGTCCACCCAAAGCGACCGCGCCGCCGCCTGCTTCGGCCGTTTCGTCCGCCGCACCGTCGAACTCGCCTTGGACGAAGGCCAATACCTCCCCGGCGCCGGCATTCCCGAATCCGTCGTCCTCGCCAGCGGCCTCTATCCCTCCGGCGACGAATACGACTCCGGCGACCTCGTCGGCGGCAAGGAAGGTTCCACCTCCTTCCACTTCGCCCGCGTCCTCTCCGAGAACGTCGAAATCGAGACCGACTCCGACGGCAACGAAACCGAGAACCGCACGACCGTCTTTTCCGGCGTTTGGTTCATCGCCGACTTCAACAAGCACTTCCATTCCCGCACCCGCGTCGTCCCCGACACCGCCGAACGCCTCTTCGGCAAGCGGCTGGGCCGCTGGATGCAGAACGCCGGCAACCGCGGCAAGCTGGTCGAGCTGGAAAGCCCCGAATTCGAGCGCATGTTCGCCGTCTATTCCGACTCCCAGCAAGACGCCCGCTACGTCCTCTCCCCGGCCCTCATGGACCGCCTGACCTCTCTTGGCCGCAAACACCGCGGCCTCCGCGCCGCCTTCCACGACGGCTGCATCGCCCTGGCCCTTCCCGACGCCCCCGCCTACCTCCGCAAAACCTCCGCCTCCACCGCCGAAGCCCTGGCCGCCGCCCTCCTCCGCTCCATCTCCCCCTACGTCTCCCTCGTCGCCTCCCTCGACCTCAACACCCGCATCTGGACCAAGGAATGACCGCCTTTTTGCGCATCGCCAAAGGCTTGGCGGTCATGTCATGCACCTGGGCCGCCTTGTTCGCCACCAGCTCCATCCCCGTTTGGTATTCCGACCGCGACCTCGAAACCATCGGCCGCCTCCTTTATTGTGGCCTGCCCATCCCCTGGCGGTGTCTCGCCCCCGGCATGGCTTGCTCACAATTCGCCTGGTGGCCCCTCCCCCTCGACCTTGCCTTCTGGGCCTGCCTGTCCTGCCTCCTCTTCCGCGTCCGCCGCTGGCGAAGCCGCGCCCTCTGCCTGCTCCTTGCGGAAGCCCCCCTATGTGTTTTGCTCTTGTGACACCTCCCCCTCCCCCGTTTTCCCCTCCACATTCCCGCCCGCAGGGCGCACCGCAACTCGTCACTCGTCTCTCGTCTCTCGTCACTTCCGTCTTGCATTGCCCCCCGCGCGCCCCATAATGCCCCGCGTTTGCGTAGCGCCGCCGTGCGGCGCCGCCAGGCATCCAACCCGGGTCACCAACCTTCGGAGGATACAGGACCGTGAGCGAGTTCTTGGAGTTCGTCGACGTTTCGAAAAACTACGGCGCCATCAAGGCGTCCGACCACGTGTCGCTTTCCGTCAAGCAGGGCGAGTTCTTCTCCCTGCTCGGCCCCAGCGGTTGCGGCAAGACCACGCTCCTGCGGATGCTGGCGGGCTTCGAGTCGCCCGACTCCGGCCGCATCCTCCTCGACGGGCAGGACATCACGGACATCCCCCCCTACCAGCGCAAGGTCAACACGATCTTCCAGAACTACGCCCTCTTCCCCCACCTCTCGCTCTGGGACAACATCGCCTTCGGCCTGCGCGTCGCCAAGTGCTCCAAGAAGGACATCAAGGAACGCGTCGAGAAGATGCTCGCCCTCATCCAGATGGAGGACCAGGCCTGGAAGAAGCCCGACCAGATCTCCGGCGGCCAGAAGCAGCGCGTCGCCATCGCCCGCGCCCTGGTGAACCAGCCGCGCGTGCTGCTGCTCGACGAACCCCTCGCGGCGCTCGACCTCAAGCTCCGCCAGCGCATGCTGATCGAGCTGGACCTCATCCACGACCAGGCGGGCATCACCTTCCTCTACGTCACGCACGACCAGGGCGAGGCGATGAGCCTGTCCGACCGCATCGCGGTCATGCGCAGCGGCCGCGTCGAGCAGCTCGGCACCCCGGCGCAGATCTACGAGGCCCCGCGCACGAGCTTTGTCGCGGCGTTCATCGGCGACACGAACTTCTTCGACGGCACCGTCGCCGAGCCGGTCGACCAGCGCGCCATCCTGCGCGGCATGCTCCCGGCGGTGGTGGACAAGGACTACTCCCGACTGGTCATCGGCGACCTCCCCGACCTCGAATGCTTCAACGACAAGCAGATCAAGCAGGGCGAGCACATCTTCCTCTCCGTGCGCCCCGAAAAACTCTCCATCTCGCGCGAGGAGCCCGAGCGCCGCCCCCACGTCAACATGCTGCGCGGCACCGTCGAGGACGTCATCTACCTCGGCTCCCAGACCAAGTACTGGGTCCGCGTCGGCGAATACCGCATTTCGATCGTCCGCCAGCACACCCGCTTCTTCCTCGACGAAAAACCCATCAAGTGGGGCGAGGAAGTCTGGATTTCCTGGCACGCCGACGACGGCTTCATGCTGGAGAAATACTCCGAGCAGGACGAGAACCTCCTCCGCCTCCCGCCCGAAGCCGTCGGCGAGACCCCCGTCGAACCCGCGCCCGCGCCCGCGGCCGAAGAGGCCCGGACATGAGCGGCCGCGCCAAACCCCGCGCCTGGACGGAGTGGCTCGTCACGATGCCCTCCTTCGTGTGGCTGGGACTGCTCTTCATCATCCCGACGGTGCTCGTCTTCGCGATCACCTTCCGCCCCTCCGACCCCTACGGCGGCATCGGCGCCGGCTGGACCCTCGAGACCCTCAAGACCCTGGGCAACCCCAACTACCCCGCCATCGTCTGGCGGACCATCTGGATGAGCGCCCTGACGACGGGCCTTTGCATCCTCCTCGCGACGCCGATGAGCTACTACCTCTCGCGCGTCTCCCCGCGCCTGCGCCAGTGGCTGCTGCTGCTCGTGATCCTTCCCTTCTGGACGAGCTTCCTCGTGCGCGTTTTCGCCTGGAAAGTCCTCCTCCATCCCGACGGCTTCCTCAAGCACGCCCTCGCCTGGCTGCACCTGATTTCCCCGGACACCTCCCTCCTCTACAACGCCGGCGCCGTCCTCCTCGTGATGATCTACACCGAACTCCCCTTCGCCATCCTCCCCATCTACGCCGCCGCCGAAAAATTCGACTACCGCCTCATCGAAGCCGCCAAGGACCTGGGCGCCGGCTCCTTCCACGCCTTCGTCTCCGTCTTCCTCCCCGGCATCCGCGTGGGCCTGCTCACCGCCTTCCTGATGGTCTTCATCCCCTCCCTCGGCTCCTACGTCATCCCGGACATCGTCGGCGGTCCCACCAGCGAAATGATCGGCAACAAGATCGCCCAGCGCACCTTCGTCGACCGCAACCTCCCGCACGCCGCCGGGCTCTCCGCGTTCCTGTCCGTGGCCGTCCTCGTCCCGATGGTGGCCGTCAGCGCCCTGCGCCGCAAGAACACCCGCGCCCCGAACGAAGAAGGAGTCTGACCATGCGCCCCTCCCGCGTCCCCGCCATCGTCACCTGGGCCGTCCTGGTGTTCTTCTACCTGCCGATCGTCGTCCTCGTCGCCCAATCCTTCAACTCCTCCCGGTTCGGCGGCCATTGGGAGAGCACCTCCCTCAAATGGTACATCGCCCTCATGCAGCGCGACGACATCTGGTCCGCCCTCGTCAACACCCTGGTCATCGCGGCCTCCGCGACCCTTGGCGCCATGATCCTCGGCACCTCCGCCGCGTTCGCCCTGCACCGCTACGCCGGCAGCCGCCTCCAGAAAGTCCACTACTCCGTCATCTACATGCCCCTCGTCCTCCCCGAGATCCTGATGGGCCTTTCCATGCTGCTCTTCTTCGTCGCCCTGAAGATCCAGCTCGGGATGTTCACCATCGGCCTCGCCCACGTCACCTTCTGCCTCTCCTACGTCGCCATGACCGTCCTCGCCCGCCTGCAGGACTTCGACTACACCATCATCGAAGCCGCCCAAGACCTTGGCGCTGGATGGTGGACCACCCTCTGGCGCGTCCTGATCCCCATGCTGGCCCCCGGCATCCTCGCGGGCGGCCTCCTTGCCTTCACCCTGTCCATCGACGACTTCGTGATTTCCTTCTTCGTCGCGGGCCCCGGCTCCACCACGTTGCCCATCCGCATCTACAGCATGATCAAATACGGCGCACCTCCCCTCATCAACGCCCTGTCCACGATCCTCCTCGTCGTCACCTTCGCCTGCGTCACCATCAGCCAACTCCTCCCCCGCAACAAACACGCCCCCGGCACCTGACGCGTCCCCCGGCGCTTCCCCTGCCCTCCCCGCTTCGCCCCCTCTGTTTCCCCGTCCCCACGTCGTCTCGTCGCCCCCCGCCCCCCTTTCCCACTCGCGAGATTACAGAAAACCCTTCCATTTCCCTCTCTTTTCCAGCACACCTACCACCATAACCACACCCCCTCCCCGCCCTCGTCGCTTCGTCGTCCCCCCCTTCGCTCCCGGCTTGCCCTCCGCCCCCCACCCGCGTATAGTCTTCCCCCTGCAAAACCAACCCACCCAAGGAAAGGAGCCCCACGCATGAACCGAACGACCGCCCTGCCGCTGCTACTGGCCGCCCTCGCCCTCTTCGCGTTCCGCTCTCCCGCCCCGGCCCAGGACGCCGACGCCGCCCCCGCGGACGCCCCGGCCCCCGAAGCGCCCGCCGCCGACACCCCTTCCCCCGAACAACCCAATCAACCCCCAACCCAGGAGCAACCCATGGTCATCCTCAAAACCACCCTCGGCGACATCACGATCAAGCTCTTCCCCGACAAGGCCCCCGCCACCGTCGCCAACTTCCTCGCCTACGTCGATTCCGGCCACTACAACGGGACCATCTTCCACCGCGTCATCGACGGCTTCATGATCCAGGGCGGCGGCTTCAACCGCTACATGCTCCAGAAGCCCACCCAGGCCCCGATCAAGAACGAAGCCGCCAACGGCCTGCCGAACAAGCGCGGCACCATCGCCATGGCCCGCACCTCGGTCGTCGACAGCGCCACGAGCCAGTTCTTCATCAACGTCGTCGACAACGCCTTCCTCGACTACAAGTCCCCCGACCCGCGCGGCTTCGGCTACTGCGTCTTCGGCGAAGTCGTCTCCGGCATGGACGTCGTCGACCAGATCAAGGCCGTCCGCACCGGTGTCAAGAACGGCATGTCGGACGTCCCGCTCCAGACCGTCGAAATCCTCTCCGCCGAGCGCGCCCCCGCCGAGTGACCCCGTCCCCCGAACCCTCCCCGGCCCCGGCCGCGGCGGCCCCCGTGGCGGCGTCTCCGTCCCCGCTCGACGCCATCCGCATCGTCCTCGTCCGCCCCATCTACGGCGGCAACGTCGGCTCCGTCTGCCGCGCCATGATGAACATGGGCCTCTCGCAGCTGACCCTCGTCGCGCCGAACCCCGACATGGACATGGAGGCGGCGGCCAACATGGCCTGCCACGCCGGCGAAATCCTCCGCAACCGCCGCGTCTTCGGCACCCTGGCCGAAGCCGTGGCCGACTGCGGCCTCGTGGCGGGCACCTCCAACCGCGGCGGCCTCTACCGCGGCCATTCCAGAACCCCGCGCGACTGGGCCCCCCGCCTCCTCGACGCCGCCCGCTCCACCCCCGTCGCCCTCGTCTTCGGGGCCGAAGACAACGGCCTGTCGCTCGACGACCTCGCCCTCTGCACCCAGCTCATCCGCATTCCCTCCTCCGACGCCTACAAATCCCTGAACCTGGCCATGTCCGTGATGGTGTGCGCCTACGAACTCTTCACCGCGGCGGGCGCCTTCGAACTCCCGCCCGAGACCTCCCCCGAATGCCCCTCCGCGATGCGCGAAGCCATGTTCGCCAAATGGCGCCGCGCCCTCCTCGAGATCGGCTTCATGACCCCGGACACCGCCGACCACATGATGCTCGGCATCCGCCGCATCTTCTCCCGCGGCCCCCTCACCGAAAAAGACGTCCAAATCCTCCTCGGTGTCGCCTCCCAAACCCTCTGGGCCGCCCACCACACCCCCCGCCCCGTCCCCGAAAAATGACCCACCGCCCCCATGCTCCGGGGGCTCGGGGGCTTGGCCCCCGTCCCTTGCATCTCCCTCTCGTCGTCTCGTCGTCTCGTCGTTTCGTCGCCCCCCTCCCATGAGCCATCTCCTCTCCATCCTCGTCGTCGCCCTCAACGAAGCCGAACACCTCCCCCTCCTCATGGAGCACGTCAAGCGTCTCCGCCGCCCCCCCGGCTGGACCATCGAGACCATCCTCGTCGACGGCGGCAGCCGCGACCAAAGCCTCGAAATCGCGCGCGCGATCGGCTTCACCCGCATCATCCAGCTGCCCGGCGCGAGCATTCCCGTCTCCCGCAACCGCGCCCTGCGCGAAGCCAACGGCGACATGCTGGCCTTCCTCGACGGCGACTGCCTGCCCGACCGCGACTGGCTCGAAAAGGCGGCCCCCTACCTCACCGCCGACGAACCCGTCCTGCTGGGCTTCCCCGTGCACCCCGCGCGCGACGGCAACTGGATCCAGCAAGCCTGGTACGCCCACTGGCGCCACAAGAACACCGCCGCGCAGCTCAAGGCCCAGATGCCGTTCGAAGAAGGCGCCTTCCGGCTCATCACCACGCGCAACATGCTCCTGAACCGGCGCCTCCTCGACCTCGTGCCCGCCTTCAACGAAACCCTGACCACCGGCGAAGACACCGACTTCGCCTTCCGCGCCTCCGAAGCCGGCGCCCACCTGCTGGCGCTGCCGACCCTCATCGTGACGCACCTCGGCGAACCCTCGACCCTGGGCCAATACTTCCGCCAGCAGCTCTGGCACGCCAACCGGAAGGCCTACGCGACGATCCTCCGCAGCTCCGGCGGCAAGCGCGGCGCCAACGCCATCTACTTCTCCCTCGCCTTCCTCCTGAGCCTCCTTCTGGCCCTCGCCGCCCTCGTCGCGACCGCCCTCCTCCGCACCCCCTGGCCCCTCCTCGGACTCCTCCCCCTCGCCGCCGTGACCGCCGCCCCGGCCCTCCTCATCGCCCTTCGCGCGCACAGCCCGCTCCTCTTCTTCCGCCTCTGCGTCCTCTACTTCCTCTACGGCGCCGCCCGTTCCATCGACCTCGTCGGCCTCGCCCCCGACAAACCCTCCTGGAAATCCGCCTTGACTCCCCCCACCGCCGCCTCCGCCCGAAAAGAAAAGCCATAAAAAACAACTCAAACAACTCGAAACACAACTCCAAACAAATTTCATCCACACTCCTTGAGGTTCTTGCGTTCACAGGTTGTCTCAAGTTGTTTTCCAAGTTGTTTTGAGTTGTTTTGAAACATACCCACCTGCCCCCCCACGCTTCCAGCGCGCCGTTCCACCAACTGCTGGTTTTTTGCACCGCCGCACCCCGGCGCAACACCCCGGAACCCGAAAAACAAAAAGAGCCGGAAATCTCATTTCTTTCGAGAATTTCCGGCAATTTCAAGATGGTGTGCCTGGCGGGGGTCGAACCCACAACCTTTAGCTCCGGAGGCTAACGCTCTGTCCAATTGAGCTACAGGCACCTCTAAAACTGTTGTCCACCCTACCCCCGCCTCCCCTCCCATGCAAGCAAAATCCGCCTTGGATGGACAAGCGACTGCGGGCGGAAAGTGGGAGGCGGAAGGAGATGCCTGACTTTGGCGATTGAAGCGTGCGAAGCTCTTTCCCCCTTCCGGGAGGGGGGTGCCGCCCGATGAAAGGGCAGTCCATGGCCGGTGCGCCAGGAACGCATGAACGGGCGGCGGGGGGAGTACTGCGGGTTGCCCGTGCAGGGGCCTTGAAGCAATCCAAGCAACAGTGCATCCGTTTTGTTGGAGGTGCGGCTTTCAGCCGCCCCCCATGCCCAAGCCCATGCCGCGGCTTTCAGCCGTACCTCCCTGCTCTCCGTTTTTGCTTGTCCCCCGTCCCCCCCCGCGCTAGCATGGCCCGAAACAATCTCGAACCACGGGACAAAACACATGAGCGAAACCAACGAATCGACCGCCGCCGCCCCGGCCATGCAGATGCCGCCGGAACTGCTGGACTACATCAACGAGTGGAAGACCCGCCCGGGCAACCTCATCATGGTGCTCCACAGGGTCCAGGAACACTACGGCTACGTGCCGCGCGAGGTGGCCTTCCAGGTCGCCGACATCCTCGGCATCCCCCTCGCCAAGGTCTACGGCGTCCTCACGTTCTACCACTATTTCAAGCTCAAGAAGCCCGGCAAGTTCAAGATCGCCGTGTGCCTCGGCACCGCCTGCTACCTCAAGGGCGGCGGCGACCTCCTCGCCGAACTCGAAAGCCAGCTCGGCGTCGGCGTCAACCAGGTCACCCCCGACGGGCTCTTCTCGATCGAAGCGGTCCGCTGCGTCGGCTGCTGCGGCCTCGCGCCCGTCCTTTCCGTGAACGGCACGGTCCACGGTTCGCTCAAGAAGGCGGACATCGCGGACATCGTCCAGCACTACCGCGAACAGGGCGTCGCGGAGGGCTGACCCGCACCGCGCCGCGCCGCGCCGTCCCCCCGCCCGCCGCTCCACCGTCCGCCACCCACCCCCGCACCGCCGAACGCCATGCTGCCGACCGCCTGCGACACCATTTCGGACATCGTCCAGAACGCCTTTGAATCGGGCGCTTCGGAGGTGTCGCTCGACATGGCCCGCCGCGGCAACTGGCTGGAGGTGGTGGTGCGCGACAACGGCAAGGGCATGGACGAGGCGACGCAGCGCCGCGCGCTGGACCCCTTCTGGACGGAGCCGGGCAAGCATCCGGGCCGCAAGGTCGGCCTGGGGCTCCCGTTCCTGAAGCAGGCGGCGGACCAGTGCGGCGGCAGCATGAGCCTGGAATCGGCGCCCGGACGCGGCACGACGGTGAGCTTCCGCTTCGACGAATCGAACGTGGACGCCCCGCCGACCGGCGACGTCCCGGCGATGCTGGTCCAGCTGATGACCTGGCCGGGCGAGGGCGACTTCGCGGTCCGCCGCGAGGTCGACGGCCGCACCTACGAGGTGCGCCGCTCGGAACTGGCCGAAGCGCTCGGCGGCCTCCACACCGGCGGCGCGCTTTCGATGATGAACGAATTTTTCGCCTCCAACGAGGCCGAACTGGAACAACCCATTTAGAACAGACAAGGAGCAAGTCCACCCATGGCAAAACTCACATTGAGCGACCTCAAGAAACTGCGCGACCAGAAGACCGCGGAGATGAACCCGCGCGACACCGCCAACAAGACCGCCCAGGTCATCGTCGGCATGGGCACCTGCGGCATCGCCGCCGGCGCCAAGGGCACCTTCGACGCCTTCATCGCGGCCCTCGGCGAGAAGAAGCTCGATTCCGTCGTCGTCCGCCAGACCGGCTGCATGGGCCTGTGCCACAGCGAACCCACCGTCGAAGTCGTCGCCCCCGACATGCCCACCGTCATCTACGGCAAGGTCGACGCCGCCACCGCCCGCACCATCGTCGAGCAGCACATCCTCGGCAAACAGCTCGTCGGCGACCACATCATCGACAAGCCCTCCACGGACATCCTCCGCTCCTGACCAACCCCGAAAGGACCCATCCCATGGCCATCAAGACCTATCTCCTCATCTGCGGCGGCACCGCCTGCGCCTCCAACCGCGGCACCGAACTCTACGAAGCCCTCCAGCGCGAACTCGAAGCCCAGGGCGTCGCCGGCGAAGCCCAGGTCGTCCGCACCGGCTGCTTCGGCTTCTGCGAAAAAGGCCCCATCGTCAAGGTCCTTCCCGACGAAACCTTCTACGTCTGCGTCAAGCCCGAGGACGCGAAGGAAATCGTCGCCGAGCACGTCATCAAGGGCCGCCCCGTCCAGCGCCTCCTCTACGACAAATCCCAGTCCAAGGTCAACGCCAAGCTCGAAGACATCGGCTTCTACCAGAAACAATTCCGCATCGTCCTGCGCAACTGCGGCGTCATCAACCCCGAAAAGATCGACGAATACATCGCCCGCGACGGCTACGCCGCCCTCGCCAAGGCCCTCACCGAAATGACCCCCGACGACATCATCGCCGAGGTCAAGAAGGCCGGCATCCGCGGCCGCGGCGGCGCCGGCTTCCCCACCTGGATGAAGTGGAACTTCACCAAGCAGGCCCCCGGCGACGAAAAATACATCGTCTGCAACGCCGACGAAGGCGACCCCGGCGCCTACATGGACCGCTCCACCATCGAAGGCGACCCCCATTCCATCCTCGAAGCCATGGCCATCGCCGGCCGCGCCGTCGGCGCCTCCCACGGCGTCATCTACATCCGCGCCGAATACCCCCTCGCCATCGCCCACCTCGAAACCGCCCTCAAGCAGGCCCGCGAATACGGCCTCCTCGGCAAGGACATCCTCGGCACCGGCTTCGACTTCGACATCGAGCTGCGCCTCGGCGCCGGCGCCTTCGTCTGCGGCGAAGAGACCGCCCTGCTCGCCTCCACCATGGGCAAGCGCGGCATGCCCATCCCGCGTCCCCCCTTCCCGGCCGTCAGCGGCCTCTGGGCGAAGCCCACCGTCATCAACAACGTCGAAACCTGGGCCAACATCCCCGTCATCATCCTCAAGGGCGGCGAATGGTTCTCCAAGATCGGCACCGAAAAATCCACCGGCACCAAAGTCTTCGCCCTCACCGGCAAGATCAACAACTCCGGCCTCATCGAAGTCCCCATGGGCATCACCCTGCGCGAAATCATCTACGACATCGGCGGCGGCATCCGCGGCGGCAAGAAATTCAAGGCCGTCCAGACCGGCGGCCCCTCCGGCGGCGTCATCACCGCCGACTACCTCGACGTCCCCATCGACTACGAACACCTCCAGGCCCTCGGCTCCATCATGGGCTCCGGCGGCATGATCGTCATGGACGAAGACGACTGCATGGTCGACGTCGCCCGCTTCTACCAGGAATTCTGCGTCGACGAATCCTGCGGCAAGTGCGCCCCCTGCCGCATCGGCACCCGCACCCTCCTCACCCTCCTCGAAAAAATCGCCGACGGCAAGGGCGAACTCGACGACATCAAGAAAATCGAGCACGTCGGCCGCGCCATGCAGAAGGCCGCCCTCTGCGGCCTCGGCCAGACGGCCCCGAACCCCGTCCTCTCCACCCTCCGCTACTTCCGCGACGAATACCTCGAACACATCAACGACAAAAAATGCCGTGCCGGCAAATGCAAGAACCTCGTCGCCTACGCCATCGACCCCGCCAAATGCAAAGGCTGCACCGCCTGCGCCCGCAAATGCCCCGCCGGCGCCATCACCGGCGAAGTCAAGAAGCCCCACGCCATCGACCCCGCCAAATGCATCAAGTGCGGCGTCTGCATGAGCACCTGCAAATTCGGCGCCGTCCTCCGCAAGTGATCCCCCCCTCCCCGAAAGGACCCCACCCATGACCACCATGATCAACCTGAAAATCAACGGCAACCCCGTCAGCGTCCCCGAAGGCACCAACATCCTCGCCGCCGCCAAACAACTCCAGATCAAGATCCCCGCCCTCTGCTACCACCCCGACCTCCCCGCCTGGGCCGGCTGCGGCCTCTGCATCGTCAAACAGCGCAACTCCCCCAAGACCCTCCGCGCCTGCGCCACCGCCTGCACCGAAGGCATGGACATCGTCACCCACGACGCCGAACTCTACTCCATCCGCCGCACCGTCCTCGAACTCATCCTCTCCAACCACCCCAACGACTGCCTCCAGTGCCTCCGCAGCGGCAACTGCGAACTCCAGCGCCTCGCCCAGGAATTCGGCATCCGCGAAGCCCCCTTCGGCAAGCGCCTCAGGACCCTCCCTCCCGACACCTCCACCCCCTCCATCGTCCTCAACCCCTCCAAGTGCGTCCTCTGCGGACGCTGCGCCGCCGTCTGCCAGCAGATGCAGGGCGTCTTCGCCCTCGAATTCCTCTCCCGCGGCGAAAACACCCGCATCGCGCCCGCCGCCGACGTCACCCTCGACGAATCCCCCTGCATCAAGTGCGGACAATGCTCCGCCCACTGCCCCGTCGGCGCCATCTACGAAAAAGACGAAACCGGCAAAGTCATCACCGGCCTGCGCGACGAAACCAAGACCCCCGTCGTCCAG
>JAEEGG010011548.1_pt1 | contig 19219 bp, 13 predicted proteins | sample 9134161 | NCBI WGS metagenome assembly JAEEGG01 (sample SAMN16246543, study PRJNA631951) | gut metagenome | biome: gut microbiome; feature: rumen; material: CR-attached | host: Bos | place: Iran: Karaj | collected 2018-10 | reverse complement strand
GGCGGCTACGTCGTAGCAGAAATAGTACTGAGGGAAGGCATCGCAGGCAGCGTAGTCCCAATAGGGAGTGCCCTCGCTGTCAGCAACGGGAGCAAATGCGCAGGAAGCGTATTCGTCGCCGATGAGGTAGAAGATGAGAGCGCCGGGAGTGCCGGGATGCTTGGTGCCAAGGAAGCCGGTCCAGCTACCGCCCTGTGCGAAGGGACCTTCTTCTGCTACGAAGATTCTCTCGTAGTTGATCTCGGTGTAGACATAGATGTAATCCTCATCGGAGGTGAGTTTGAGACGGAGCATACCGTTGCGCTCTGCATCGGTGTTCTCCTCATAGAGGTAGTATTCACCGTCAGCGGTTGCTTCAGTGAGGGCATCCCACTCAGTGAAGTTGCCGTCGATGCTCACATCCAGAGAGAACTCTTCGTTACCATTGCCGTTGCCGTTCTCTTTGTTCTCTTTGTTCTCTTTGTTGTCCTTGTTGTCTTCAGGCTTATTGCAGGAGACAACAACAAGGGCTGCCATAAGGCAAGTGCCCAGAATCATGAATAATTTCTTCATAATTGAATTGGTTTAAAAAGTTAAAAAATTATTGGTTTAGGATTATTGTTTAGTTTAACATATAAAGGTCTGTACCTTCCCGGTCCGGACAGATTGAGGAGTGGGAGTAGCTGGGGTCCGATACCACCACCATCACGTTCACTATGCCGGTCACGACGCTTTCCCAGGAATAACTCTGCAAATCCGGCACTGTTATCAGCGCAACGTCCCTGTCCAGTTCAAACTGGTAACGGAAGCGGGATGTGTTGTCCGGAAGTGCTTCCAGGACACCGCTCCCCCTGAAACCGTGGTCTATGGTTTCCTGGGTGCTGTTGCCGCGGGTGACACCTCCCATCCAACCGAAACTTTCTTCCGGCTGCTGGGTAGGGCATATCTTGTGAAGAATTACCTGGCTGTCCTCTATCTTGCGTATACGGCCGCTCTGGTATATCTTACCGTCAAACCTGAGGTCATAGTGGGCATGCTGGTCAAGCCATCCAAGATCATATGTAGGGTTGAACTGGGTGGTCTGGTCATCGCAGTGGTCTATGTACACGTGAAGTTCCCTCAGCTGTGCCTGCAGCGTGGCCGTTGTGATAGGTACTGAGATATAGCCGTAAAGGGTTTTGGAATCATGCATGTAGAACAGGGTGTCGCAGCCGTTCAGGAGCTGGCCGTGCTGGGCGAGGTCCTCAGTTTCTATGCAATTCACGAAAGTGGTGTCCGTGCGCATCCAGCGGCTGAAGTCGGCAGTGGTGTCAATGACAAGCTCCATTGAAAGGTCATTGAACTTTCCCACCTTCACATTTACAGGATCCGGGAATGACTGGGTCATTATTTCCCCGCCGGTACTGTCTTTTACGGTAAATGATATACCCGTATACTTGCCCTCCGGCAGAGGGAAACACACAACTGCGTTGCCCCTGTCGTCTGCGTGGGTTTTGACGCTGAAGGATTTGGAGCCAAGGTCACACTGGCTGTGAATGAGCTTGAAAGTGGAGAGATCCACCTTGTACTGGCCAAGAGTGTTTTCATTGGCGGTAAGTGTCACTTCCACTTCTCCGGAAGGCATGTTCACAAGGGACAGCCTTATGGCTCCGGCGCAGTGACGGAACACATAGACGCCGTCCTGGCCCCGTACACCAATCATTTGAACCGGCCCTTCTCCGATATTCTTGGCCGATATGTCTCCGTTGTACACGCCAAGGGTGAAGGTGCCGTCCACCATGCCTGCAAGATGCTTCCCGGAATGGGGATAAACCGCATAATCCATGAGTTCAAACCCGGCGGGGAGAATGCCGTGGAAGGTGATTTCGTTTCCGTCTTCTATGCTGGCGAACTGCATCCTGCGGCAGGCATTGGTTTCCTCATTGAAGCCTACCACGGTTATCTGGTCTCCGCCATTCCATACAGAGCCTCCTGAAGGGTAGCTAACCTTGGTCATGCCATCTTCAATCCTGGCCCTGACGGTGACTTCCATGTTCATGGCCTGTTCACCCGACTCCTGATTATTGTCTACGGGCGTTTCCTCCCTACCACAGGCGGCGGCAAGGAAGAAAAGGCAAGTCCAGGTCAATAATCTTTTCACAATTACAAAGTAATCATCCGCAAATATAAGAAATATTTTCTTATGTTGTTATTCCCAACCGGGATTCTGCGTTAATCCATAGTTAATTTCAAGGTCTCCGGTGGGCAGGGGGTACAGGTAATCCCTTTCTTCGTTGAAGTTGCGTTTCTTGCTGGCGAAAGGAACGATGTAACCGGAAGTGCCCTGAGAGAATTCCACAGTGGCGCCGGACTCCACGTTGAGTTTGGAGGTGGCGGTTGTCTCCGGCTGTGCACCCTTGTATATGCAGATGTCCAGCTTTCCGTCATTGTCAAGGTCATAGTCTCCATAGCCGGGGAAGTACATTCCATGGAGATCCTGGGTCATACATTTACCGGCCTTCCAACGCATGAGGTCGTACCAGCGGAAATCCAGTTCCTGGGCCAGTTCCACCGCCCTTTCACGGCGGATTTCCAGGATTACGCCCTTGTTGGCCCCTGAAACGTTGGTGTAACCATATTTGGCCGATCCAAGGTACTTGGTGTCCGGATTGGCGTTGGCCTGGGCAAGGCTCAGGTTGGGCATTCCGGCACGGTCCCTGAGGGGCTTGATACTAAGGTCGATATCGTTCTGGGTAATGTTGTAGTCCGAACGTTCCGCCTGGGCCTCGGCATAATTGAGGTAAGCTTCCGCAGCACGGAATACGGGCAGGTCTCCCTCTTCTCCGCTCCATGCTCCGTCTGGTCCCACCACCGTTGCACTCACGGCAAACTTGCAGCAGTTGAATCCGGTTAGTGAATTCGCAAAGCTGGGCGCCCAGACAATGTCATAATCAATGAGATGGTAGCCGGGGCAGCGGATAATCTGGGCAAGACGGGGATCCCTGCCGGTCATCTCGTCATAGAACTGCTTGGTTTCCCATCCGGCCTGGTCCGTGAAGCGGCTGCCATCGGCCATAAGGAACATGTCCACGAACTTCTTGTTCACGGCCATCTTCTTGTCCGCAAAAGTGCTGCGCGAGGCGAAGTGGGAATTGCTCAGGTTAAGGTTGAAATTGCGCCCAAGCATCACTTCATCCTCAACCGTGGTGCCGGTAGAGAACAGATGCTGGTAGTCCGATGCGGGATTGCCGGTATTGTAAATATGGTAAGGCGCCGTTTCGATGAAGGTCTTGGCGGCGTCCGCAGCAATGGCAAGGTAGTAATCGGCACTCTTGTCATACTGGGTTTCGGTGTGATACTTGTGCCAGGTGCCTTCGAACAGGGCCACGCGGGATTTGATGAGAAGGGCCTCCCACTTGGTGATACGGTAGGCCTGCTTCTCTTCCGGAAGCATCGCGATGGCATTGTCAAGGTCTTCCAGAATCTTTTGCATGATGAAATCACGGGAGTCGCGGGGACGGTACAGGTCCGGATCCGTGGAGGTAAGGGCGTGGTCGTACCACGGGACGCCTCCGAAGTCCCTCAACTGCAGGTAATAGAAATATGCGCGGAAAAAGTATGCGAGTCCCGTATACTTGCGGGCCACTGCCTCATCCTTGCATTTGTCCATATTCTGCAGCGTCTCGTTTATGTAACGCAGTATTCCCCAGTTCCAGCGGTAGTCATTGGCATAACTTGCCGGGGCGATGCGGTTTTTCCCGCCCAGCTGCAGCTTGTCCAGTTTGTCGCTGGAGAAGTACAGGTCCGCTATGCTAACATCATATATTTCCTTATAGCCCGGCAACAACTTGTCATAAAAGTAATTGGTTGCCATCTGCAGCTGGGCCTCGTCCTTATAGAAGGAGTCCACGCTTTCTTCGTCAAGGGGGGCGCGGTCAAGAGAGCAGGAAACTGCCATCAGAACGCATACGGTATAGAATAATATCTTTTTCATATCGCTGCAGAATTAAAAGTCAATGTCAATGCCAAGTGAGAAGGTCTTCTGCCAGGGATAGTAGAAAAGCCAGCTTGAACCTTCGGCCATGGCGTTTTCAGGATCTATGTACTTGTCGTACTTCTTGATGGGAGACCAGTACCAGAGGTTCTCTCCAGAGAAATATACCCTGACTTTGCCGAGTCCCGCCTTCTGGACGATCTTCCTGGGAAGAGAGTATCCGAAGGTGAGGTTCTTGAGACGCAGGTAGCCGATGTTCTGGAGATAACGGTCGTTGGTGGCAGTGAGGTATCCCAGCATCTTGCCGTCACCCGCAGCGGGACGGGGGAAGTAGGCGTCCGGGTTCTCCGGACTCCAGACCTGGTCCATGAAATCCTTGGGGATCCAGGTGGAACCCGCACGGGCATAGCAGAACCAGAAGTTGCGGTTGTCTCCCGGCGGATACCAGTTCATCCGGCCGATTCCCTGGAAGAAAGCACTCATGTCAAATCCGTTCCAGTTACCGGCAAGGGTGAAACTGTAAATGTACCGGGGCTCCGTATTACCTATAATGTCAAGGTCCCCGTGGTTGTCCAGCGTGCCGGAGCCATTGTTTATGATTCCGTCTCCGTTAAGGTCCAGGAACTTGAGGTCGCCAGCCTTCCATCCGTCCGGAAGGTTTTCGCCAACTTTGTTGCAGTTGACCGCGTCTGTATACTCCTTGGCTTCCTGGTCTGTCTGGAACAGGCCGTCGGTGCGGTAACCCCAGAGGTCGCCAACCCTTTTACCTTCATATAGAGGACGCAGGTTCTTCTCAGCGTTGCCGGAGTATTTGGTAATGACCGTAATATAGTCATTGTAGGTAGCCGTTACGCTGTAGTTGAACGGACGTCCCGCAAGGGCAAAGCTGTCTTTCCATATGATTGAAAGCTCAACACCGTTTGTCCTCAGGTTGGCGCAGTTCTCCTGCGGCGCTGTTGTACCATAGGATGCCGGAAGCACCAAGGCGCCGGTAATCATACCTACAGTCCTGCGGATGTAAGCTTCCCCGGAGAAGGAGAGGCGGTTGTCCAGCAGTCCCAGGTCAAGGCCCAGGTTATAGTGTTTGGCAACCTCCCAGGTAAGGGCGGCACCCCTAGGTTCCTTGGCGTATGCCATCTTGGGATTGGCCTGCTCGTCTTCCATCAGCCATCCGGAATCCTGGACCGACATAGTACGGGCAAAATAGTAGTTGCCTATATTCTGGTTGCCAAGCCAGCCCCATGACAGGCGGAGTTTACCGTAGTTGAGAACGTCCCTGGCCCCTTCCATGAAACTCTCGTCGGTGAATTTCCATCCAGCCGATGCTGAAGGGAAGAATCCCCATCGCTTTTCAGCCGGGAAGCGTGACGATCCGTCTGCACGGCCGCTGATTTCCGCAAGGTATTTTCCTTTATAGTCATAGTTGACTCGTCCGAAGAAACCGGCCAGTGCGTATTCCTGCTGCTCGTCCTTGACAGAACCTACGCTGCTGGGCATAAGAGCGTAGGCCGACAGGTACTGCGAAGACAGGTCTTTACCGTCCGTGTACAGTTTGCCCCAGCTCTGCTGCTCATAGTTGTAACCGGCAAGGGACTTGAAATTGTGAGCGTCGGCCCAAGTCTTCTGATATGTGGCATAGGCGTTTACAGCCATATACTCCGTGCGGAAGCGCCATTCCTCAAGATGGTTTGCAAAGCGGCCTGTGGTCTCGTCCTTTGTCTCGTTGGGGAACTTGGAGTACTGCATGGTGGTCCAGCGGTTGCGGTCGTACTCGTTGTTGATGCGGTATGTGAAATCCGCCCTGATGTCCAGCCCCTCTATGGGGTGGATGCTTAAATCCGCCGTGTTGGAGAAGTTGCTCTCCTTCTTCCAGTTCACCTTCGTGTCCTGGCCAAGGTCTATGTGACAGCCATTGGTAAGGTTTACCGAAGAGAGCACCGTGCTGTAGACCCAAGTTCCGTCAGGATTCTTGAGCGGGAAACTGGACAGGCCGTGAACGCTGGCGTATGACCAGTTGTAACTGGGTGTGGCGTTTCCGGGATAGTCGTAGTTGGAGGCGTAGAAAGCCATGTTGTCGCCTATGCTCAGCCACTTGTTCACGTTCACGTTCATCTTGGCGCGGACGTTATAGCGGTCGTACTTTTCCGGGCGGACCTTGTAAGTGCCCTCACGGTGCTTGTAACCACCGGAAAGGTAGTACTGGATGGAATCGTCACCGCCGGACACGGAGATATTGTGCTGGGTGGTGGGACTGTTGTCCTGGAACATCTCGTGGTACCAGTCCGTATTGCAGTAGTAGATATAGCTGAGCTTGCCATCCCTCACTTCCTGGACCACCCAGGGACGGGCAGGATTCTCCACAAGGTCGTTGCGTCTGGCAAGGAGCTCTTCCATATCCTTCTCCGTATATTTTGTGTAATTGGTGCCGTTCATGTTGTTGTAGAACAGGTCCACTATTTTCACGTGGTCGTAACCGGTACGGATATAGTCCGTGCTGGTGGTAGGACGTGAAAGGCCTATGTTGCCGCTGTAATGGACGCGGGGTTTGCCGGCATCGCTTTTACCGCTCTTGGTGGCGATGAGAATCACGCCAAAGGCGGCGCGGGCACCGTAAATGGCCGATGACGAGGCATCCTTGATGACGGAGATGGTCTCCACGTCGTCCGGGTTCACCTGGTTGATATCGGCCTCAATTCCATCTACCAGGACCAGCGGCTGGGCGAAACCGGCATTTTCCGAGTTGATGGAGGTGTAACCGCGGATGTTCATTATGGGTTTGTCGTTGGGCTGGCCGGAACCGGTGGTAACGGTAAGGCCCGGGACTGAACCCTGCATCATGTGCGTAAGGGTATTTGACGTGCGGTTAGCAAGGTCTTCGGCTTCAACCGTTGAAATGGCTCCGGTGAGGTTGATTTTCTTGGTGGTGCCGTAACCCACAACCACAGTGCCTTCCAGCTGGAGGGCGTCTTCGCGGATCTGGATCAGGATGTTGTCCCGTTCCGGCGAAACGTTCACCTTCTGGCTTAAGTATCCAAGGCAGGAGACTTCGATTGTGCCTCCTGCAGATGGAATGCTTATTTCAAAAGAACCATCATTGTTGGTGAGCACACCGTTGCCCTGATACATAACCACGGCACCGGCAACGGGCTGGTTCTTGTTGTCCAGCACCCGGCCTTTGATGTTTCTTCCCTGCAGGGGAATGGCTATCAGAATGACGGCGAGCGTAAACAGCAAGGCCGTCAGTTTTTTGTTTAATAGCATAGGTTAGTTTGGCTATTTAGTTATATTGTTGTACAAAGATAATAAAAACACCGGCCTATTATTCCCTTAATAGTAAAAAACTTTCAATATCAGGGATTCTTTTCCCGCCTCTGAGGAGTACAATCTCATCTTTGTCAATGACATACAGCGAAGGTATCATACGGGTGTCAAAGGCACGGCTGTACAGAACCACGTTTTCCCTGTCACGCCAGTTGTCAAAGAACGCCGGCAGCCGCACCCCAAGGGCTTTGAACTCTTCCCCGTCCTCTCCGGTGTAAATGGATACGAACCTGGTCCTCCCCTCTTCCTGAAGTTTTGGGAATACCCGGCTTTTGCCGATATCCTCAATCAACCGCTCACAGGAGGAGCAGCCTTCACCATAGATAAACAGCACGGTGAGAGGCGCTCCTGGAAGGAGTTTCCTGAGAAGGGTATCCGGCTGGCCGGTCCCCTTTGAGAGCCAGAAATCGCTTACACGGGTGCCTGGGCGGTTGAGATTGAGGATGCTCCGCTTCCAGTCCGTCCTGCGCCTGCCCCATGAAGTCCAGTTCACACACAGGGCTTCCCGGTCCAGGGCCATCTCACAGGCGTGGTCGCTGTAATAAGGCGACTCCAAGTCCATGAACCTTCCGGCCACGGCAGCGGCAAAACTCTCCAGGGTACGGGCATCGGGGTCTCCGGCCGTAAGGCTGTCGGCCATGCCGTACCCCTGGTCCAGGAGGGCTTTGGCGCCAGTGTCATCGGCCTTGATGATGGCGGCGGCCCAGCGGTCCATCTGCCTTTCGGGCACCGTCCATACCCCGTCCTGATCCTGAGTGAAATGCAGCTGCGGGTTGCATGCTGCAAGCGTTGCAAAGACGGCGAGCACCGCGTAAAAGCGTCTATTCATTCTGCAGATCCAGTTCAAAACCGTGGATTGAAGGCATAATGAGGTAAGGGGAATTGGTGCCCGAGCAGAACGCCACGCACACGTTGGTGTGGGTGCGGCCGGTGAGTTCCGTCTTGCCCCTGTCTATTATGAACTCCCAGCGGAGGATGTCCCCGTCAAAGCTGCCTCCGCCATATCCGGCATCGGCCACTCCGCTCACGACGCTGCCGTTGATGTTGGTGTTGCTGGCACCCGCATCGACCGTGCAGTTGTAAAGCGCGGGATGCCAGGGTTTGGGCACTCCGTCCGTACAGGCGGTGCCGTACAGCATTACGTTGTATCCGCGGTAGCGGGGAACCTCGGCAATGTTGTTTCCTCCAAAGCTCTGGCCTTCCGTAGTGTTGTCGTTGTCTATCATCACGTAGAAGTGCTGGAGGCTCTCGTTAAGGTTGTGCGGGATGGTGGTGTCCAGGTACAGGTAGCCGTAGAGGTATTTGGCGTCTGAATAGAACTTTATGTGCTTGCAAACTATGTTGAAGTCTTCCGTGGAATAGACGTCTTCTCCCTTCCAGCTGCTGCGCCAGGTCCAGGGGGTGAAGGTGGCGCTTTCCGTTAGGTCAGGGATGCTGTCCCAGAAGGAGAAATCCCCATCAGTGGGGTCCAGGGCCTTTGCTATGTCGGAAGGGAACTGAAGGGCGGGAAGACGGGTTATCCGGCCTGTTTCAACTGGAACGAGGGTGCCTTCCGGGATTTCCCTCTGAAGGTAGGATTTCCCGTTTTTGTCATGAAGGCTTATCCGCACCTTGCCCCAATTACTGTTCTCCGGAAGTGGAATGTAGGCTGTTACGGCGCGTCCGCGGGTCACTTCCACATCGACGCTGATCTTGGACCCGTCGGAGAAACTGCCCCTGGATGCATATTTGGCGGCATCCCAGGTGAGGGCGCCCTTGGCGGGGTCATAGGGGTAGCTTCCGCTGGTGGCCTCGGTTGCCTGGAAAACAAGGCTGCCTTTGTCTCCAAACTCATCCGGCACGTTTTCTACCATAAGTTTGACGGCGCCCGTTACTGCGCGGAAACTGAACGGCTCGTTGCCCCAGCGCCTGCCGGCCATAGGAATGAGCACCTCTGAAAGGCCTGAAGAGATGACGGGGCCGATTTTAAAGCTAACCCCATCTGCTCCGGCGTTTACGGCGCCTGCTGGATAATAGGCCGATTGGCCGGGCTGCGTATTGGAAGGAATGGTACCGGTGAAGCTTGCCGATACGCCTCCTTCCTTAGTTTCAAAGACAGCATAGCTGCCGTCTGTAAGCTGTACCAGTATACGGTCTCCGGGACTCCAGCAGAAATACTGGTCCTGCGAGAGCGTGCCCTTGACGGCGGGCGCTACGGCCGTTGCCGATATGGAAACGGTTACGGTTTCCGGGGCCGATATTTCAAGGTTGCGGCCACATCCGGCCAGTGCGGCCAGGACAAGCATGGATGTCACAATCTTTTTCATTCCGTTACCTCCCATTCAAAGTCTATGTCAAGGGGTTTGTCAAGATCTTCCGTTTCCACCCCGTCTCCGGCATTCTGGGCGGCCGACAGGTGCACCAGGGCGTTCATGCCAAGCGTTTCATTCCACACGCCCTTGTTTGCCAAGCGTATGGAGAAGAGAGGATTGTCATGAAGATTGGGTGAGATGTCAGGTAGGTTCAGGTACAGGGTGTAGGACCCGTCCGATGCCAGGTTTGCGGGCATTTCCAGAACTTCTTCCCAGACGTAGTTGCGCCCGCCGCCCTGCCAGCTGCGGGGATCTGTAGTGGACACCCACACCGTACGGTCCGCGGGGTTATTGTCGTTTACAAGTACAAACTCCATCTTGCGCTCCCTCATAAGGCAGGCATAACCGTGGTTTGTAAGCCCCAGGGTCATCTTTACCTTGCTGCCGGCCTTGAAGTCTCCGTCAAAGGCAATGCCGTCCAGGGCATAACGGTAGCCCATTCCAATCACAAACTCGTCAAAGCAGCCTTCGTCCCTCCATACGTTCTGGATGTCCTGGGAATAGTCTATGTTAAGGTAGCTCCAGTGCTCCGCTTTCATCCTTTCCGGCGCCACTGAGCAGTTGCAGAACTGATAATAGCCCGCAATGGTGCAGGTTTCTCCGCCAAGGATGGTGTAGCGGGAGTCCCGCCTCCACTGCTTGCGGTCTGCGTTGTCGTTGAAGGTGCCGGCGTCGTTGCCGTTGGCCATATAGCAGTCGTCATGGCCGCCAAGGCGGGCATTAGGACTTCCGTCAAAGGCGGTTTGGACCGTAACACTGTCTTTTCCCTGGTATCTCCTGCCCCAGATCTCCGAGAGCACTTCCCTTTTGTATTTTGGAGTGCGCAAAAGAATCTGGATATCTGGCGGGAATGCGTCCAGAAGGGCCTGCACCAGGCGGGCCTTGTCCTTGGCATCTGTGCCAAACACCTCGCTGCCGGCCCATTCCCCACAGTTGCCCACAAAGCCTGCCTCCACGCACCAGATTACGTCCTGATACTCCTGGAACACGGGCTTCAGGGCGGCGATGTGCTTTTCACAGATATCCACTGTTGCATCCGGCGGCCATGGACCGTACCCAACCCTGAGTACCGCCTTAACGCCGGCCTCACGGTGGTTCTGGAAGCTCTCCCGGAGATAGTCCAGCACATAATCCGGGATGGTGGGGCTGTCCACGAACTGGGTGAGGTACACCAGGAACTGGGTAAGGGTGGCCTTGCTCTTGGTCCTTGCATTCAGCATACTCTGGGCCGATGGAGGAGTGGGCCTGTTGTCCTCCTTGAAAGTAACCTCACGGCGATTGTAGAAGCCGCGTTCCGGGTTTGCAAAGTTGGAATAGTCGTAGCAGAAAACCTTGTCAAAGACAAAGGCGGAATCAGGATTGTCCGGGACCAGGACGTCCGGCTGCTTCTCATCTTCCTGTGCTGCCGGCTTTTTACAGGAATAACTTACCAAAACCAGCAGGCACATCAGTGCAATTATTGGTTTTTTCATTGGTTAAATAGTTTTCATAGTGATGAAATTCACCTCAAAGTTACGTTTTTTTTCGTACATTTGGAATATGAAAAAGAGTATCATCCTGTTTTTGGCCATTTCAGCCCTTTCTTCCTGCGCGCAGAAACCGCAGCAGGAGCCCATTGACATAAACCCCGGCACATACCCCCAGATAGGTCACGTCACTGGCCGTACCGGCATATGTTTGGACGGGCAGTGGAACGCCCTTGTAGACATCTATGAAACAGGATATTACAGCTACCGCCGCACTCCAATCCCGGTAGAGAGTTCCTGGTTCAAGGACCGCAGCTATTATGCCGATCCCACCCAGCTCATCGAATACGATTTTGACGCGGCTCCCACCCTGCAGGTTCCCGGAGACTGGAACACCCAGCGCCCGGAACTGTACATGTATGAGGGCACAGTATGGTACCGGCGGAAATTTGACTGCAATCCGGAGGAAGGCAAGCGCTATTTCCTCTATTTTGAAGGCGCAAACTATGAGACTGTAGCAGGCCTTAACGGAGAGGTACTGGGCCGGCACGAAGGTGGCTTCACTCCCTTCTGCTTTGAGGTGACTGGAAAACTAAAGGAAAAGGACAATTCCCTTATTGTGAAAGTAGACAACCGGCGACGCCCGGAAAACGTACCCACCGTAAACTTCGACTGGTGGAACTACGGCGGCATCACCCGGAGCGTCCACCTGGTGGAAACCCCTGAATCATTCATCCGGGACTATTCCATCGGCCTGGATCCTGAAGACCCGGATTATATCAAAGGCAGCGTTACCATTGACGGGGCCTGTGACCCCGGATCGGTCTCCGTAAGCATTCCGGAACTTGATTTGCTTATTCCCGTTGCCCCGGACGGCAGTTTCCGCGTAAAGTCTTCTCCGGAGCGCTGGAGTCCGGAAAGCCCCAAGCTCTACAAGGTATGCGTCAGTTCATCGGCAGACAGTATCACGGACAGCATCGGTTTCCGTACCATTGAAACCGCAGGGCACCAGATACTCCTCAACGGTAAACCCGTTTTCCTGAAAGGCATCTGCATCCACGAGGAAAAGCCATCCGGCAGTGGCGGTAGGGCATCAGGGGCCGATGACGCCCGCATAACCCTTAACTGGGCAAAGGAACTTGGATGCAACTTCGTGCGCCTTGCCCACTACCCTCACAACGAGGATATGATCCGGACAGCGGAACAGATGGGAATCATGGTCTGGTCAGAGATCCCCGTATACTGGACCATAGACTGGACCAATCCCGTCACTTACGCCAACGCATGCGCCCAGCTGGAAGACAATATAGGCCGTGACCATAACCGCTGCAACATAATAATCTGGAGCGTCGCAAACGAAACCCCCGTAGGCGCTCCGGGCCGGAAGGAGTTCCTCTACGGGCTTATGGACAAGGCGCGTGAGCTGGACGGAAGCCGCCTTGTTGCCGCCGCTATGGAAAAGGCATATCTCACTGATTCACTGGCAACCATCAATGACGCCGAACTGTTTGAAAAGGCCGATGTGGGAAGTTTCAACCAGTACGTTGGCTGGTACGACGGCACCCCGGAAAAATGCAACCATGTGTCCTGGACATTCTCCCTGGACAAACCCGTTATTGTAACCGAGTTTGGCGGTGGAGCCAAATACGGATACCACGGTCCGGACAACTGGCGCTTCACCGAAGAATATCAGCAGAGGCTGTATACGCTGAACCTGGCCATGCTGGGCAGGATAGGCCCTCAGCTTGCGGGCACCGCACCCTGGATACTCAAGGATTTCCGCAGTCCAAAACGCGCCCTTACCGGCATACAGGACGACTATAACCGCAAGGGCCTGGTCTCTGAAAAGGGAGAGAAAAAGGCTGCGTTCCAAACACTCAAGGAGTGGTACGCCGGAAAATGACCTGTCCGTGCGCCTGTTTTGAGAAATGGCCAAAGATTCTTAATTTTGCATAATCGCATAATCCCCACACCAATGAAAAGACTCAACAGCATTCTGATAGCCATTATCCTTTGCACCGTGCCTGTCTTATCAGGCTGTTTCGGCACCCCGGTATTTCAGATTTCCGGCCCAACGGAGTCGGATACGCAGGAACAAAAAGAAGAGCAAGGTCAGGAGCAGCAGGGTGAGGAGCAACAGGGTCAGGAACAGGGCCAAGAACAGCAGGGGCAGGAACAACAGGGCCAGGAGCAACAGGGCCAGGAGCAGCAGAACACAGACTATCAGGAAGATGGTCTTGTGGCTGTCACCTTTACGGAGTTGAGCGGAGACGTCATCAACCCGGAACGCGGGTTCTACTATCCGTACGACCTCAGCGGCTCCTACAACAGCATCACGGCAAGTGCTGTCAAAAGCAAACGCCAGCAAGGCCATACCATCCTTTATCTGCAGTATGTTCTCCCCAATTATATGTCAAAGGACATCCCTCAAAGCGTCCTCGCCAATATCCAGAAAGACATGGACGGACTCCGCGATGGAGGCGCCAAGTGCGTTCTCCGCTTCTGCTACAAACAGAATGAATCCGAGTCAAACAAACCCTGGGATCCTGAGGAGAAATGGGTGATGCGTCACATAGAGCAGGTAAAACCAATCCTCCAGGCCAACGAAGACGTTATAATGGTGTTCCAGGCCGGTTACGTGGGCGTCTGGGGAGAGTGGTATTACACGGACCATTTTGGGATGAATCCCGCCTCTTATGAAGACTATCAGCCCCGCCGCCGCGTGCTTGAGGCCATGCTGGACGCCCTCCCCCAGTCCCGTCAGGTTGCAGTCCGAACCCCGGACTTCAAGATGAAGATGTACGGCATCAGCTACAAGGATACCCTCACCGCAGCAACGGGTCACAGCGGCTCCGTCCTTTCCCGCATAGGCGGGTTCAACGACTGCTTCATGTCATCGGCCGATGACTGGGGCACCTACGCCGCTTCCACGTCCCGCACTTTCTGGAAAGGAGATACGCGTTACACGTTCATGGGCGGGGAAACCTGCGCCGTACAGCAGGACACCGACGGCACAGATTTCTGCAACTGCACAGCTTCCATCAAGAATATGGAAGACTATCACTGGACATACCTTAATATAAGTTATAATACCAAGGTCCTCAGCAAATGGAAGACCGGAGGCTGCTACGATGAAGTGAAGCGCCGCCTGGGCTACCGCATAGTCATGGAAAAACTGCTCCATACTCCGGAGCCCGCCGCAGGAGAGCCCTTCCGCCTGGTTCTATATCTCCGCAACGACGGCTTCTCCGCCTTCCAGAACCCCCGCGACGCCAAACTGGTATGGGTGGCCGATGACGGAAAAAAGACCGTCATGGACCTGGGCAGCGATCCCCGTACATGGCATCCCGGAACCCACAGGATAGAAACCACCTTCAATCTGCCTTCTGCAAAGGGCACCCTGTACCTGCACCTGGCAGACCCTCTTCTCCCGGACCGCGTGGAATATAGCGCAGCCCTTGCCAATAACAACGTCTGGGACAAGCAGACAGGCTACAATAAACTATTAGTTTTATAACCTATTCAGATCTAACCATGAAAAAGAACATTATCCGTTTTGCGGTTCTGCTGATGGCAGGTTCCATGCTTGCCATAGCATGTAATGACAATGACAAGCCCAGCAAGCCCAAAGACAATACCGAAAAGGATAACGGCGAATCCGCCAATCCGGTGGAGATCGTACTGGACGGCTCCTTCGCCGACTGGGATGCCATCACGGAGAAGGTTGCCGCTGACAATGAGTACGTAGACATGGCCAAGAGCAACTCCAAGGACGATCCCATCCAGGTAATCAAAATCACCAACGACAAGGAGAAGGTGTATTTCTACATCGAGTTCCAGGCCGATCTTCTCCCCCAGAACGAAGCCTGCGGCACCTGGGGCAGCTCCTACACGGAAGACGCCCTTGACGTGGATTACGGTGATGACGATGAAACCTTCCGTGAGGTCATGCACCTGTTCATAGACCCGGACGGCTCCGGCAAAACCGGCTTCTATACATTCGAGAGCGAGGACGGCGGCCCCGCCATCCCTGAACTCGGCTGCGAGATGTGCGCTCAGTTCTTCATGTACTTCAAGCCTTCCACGGGTCTTGTCAGCGTAGCCTTCGAGCAGACCCTCATAGGTCCCACCAAGGTTGGAGCAGTTGGTGACAACGACCAGGTAGACGCAGCCGGCTACACCGGAGACTTCGACTACAACGGCACCATCTGCCAGGACGATTGGCCGGATTCCGGCGCGGAGGCCGCATTCCCTCTCTGGGGATGGCAGAATTTCGACGATTCCGGCGCGGGAGACAACGACTGCCCCAGGCCCTACAACTGGAAACCCGCCAAGGTGGAAGCCAGCGGCATCGCCAAAGTTGAATTTGCACTTGAGAAGGATGACATCGTGAACCTGAAGGATTCCGACGAGCAGTTCGCCTGCGGAATTATCTACGACTGGGACGACAGAGATCTCATATATCAGGCAATAGGCCCCCTCAGCATTTTCTATGTCAAGTAAAAGAGTCCTTGCATTATCACTGATACTGCTTATACTGGCCTCCTGCAATGAGCAGGGGGTCAGGTCTTTCTGGAAGACCCACAGCATAGATTACTCGGACATCGACGCCGCGGAACGGCAGTTCGCAGACTTTGCGGAACTTGCCGTGGCCGCCCCTGAAAAAGATGGCCTGGCGGCACTTGACGGCCTTTTCAAACAGCTTAAGAAGGACGAAGTGGCCTACTATATCTATGCAGACTGGATGGCCGGAGCCTTCTACAACCTCCTCTCCCCCTGCCGCAGCCCCCAGCTGTTCACAAGGGCCGTGGAGCACATGGTTAAAGACGGGGTTATGACGGAAGGATCGTACCAGAACTTCCTCCGTCAGAGTGACTGGATCCAATTCAACCAGAAGGGTGCAAAGGCCACGGTACCAGGCGTTTCCATACGGGAAAGAACCCTTGTCCTGGTCCTTGACCTCAGTTGCTCCTCCTGCCGCGAGGCCCTGGAAAAGTTAGGTGGTGACAAGCGGTGGATCGGCCTCCGTCACGTGGCCGTAGGCTGTGGCTACGGTCCTGTTCCCACCGTCCCCGGCTGGGAATACATTACTCCTGAAAACGCGTCCGCAGTATTTGACCCAAGGCTTACCCCTATCTACTTTGTTGTGGGATCGGATGGTCGTGTAGAGGTTCCGTATTCACTTGCACTTTGAAACGTCGGGTTTCGAAACGAAACTAATCGAAACATTATTTCACCATAAAACGCTGCTAATATGAACGTTTTTAGATAACTTTGCATCTTGTAAAAGACGGATAATTCATAAACTTAACTAATATCAATATGAAAAAGATTGCAAAACTCATGTTCGTAGCAGCTGTCGCTGCCTTCACTTTCATTTCCTGCGAGGAGAAAGACAATCCTACTCCTAAAGACAAGGAAAACAAGGAAAACAATGAAGGTGAGAATGGTGGTACTCAGCAGCAGGAAGAAGTCAAGCTGGCCATTGACGGCAAGTTCGACGAGTGGAAAGACATCGCTCCTGTAACAGGCCAGGATGTAATTCTTCTCTCCAAGACCCAGGTAGATGACAATAAGCTCTATTTCTACTTCGAGGCAGATGCTTCTGCTATGGAAACCGACAAAGTTGCCTACGCAAATTATCTTCATCTCTATCTTGAATGCGGCGGTGACGGCGCAGGTACTGTCAGCTACTGGGGCGGCGAAAGCGGCGCAGCATACGATGTGCTCTATGAGATTTGGCTGATGACCAACGGAAACGCTTCCGTCACTCATTGGTATACCGGCGTTAACGGCAAGTCCAAGATCGTGGATGGCATCTACAAGGCTGAAATCTCTATCGATCGTACTGCAAACGAGCTCTTCAGCGGTAAGATTCTCTATTATGGTATCGCCATTACCGACACCTACGTAGATACTTCCGAAGGCTCTGAACTCTGGCTCGGCGGAGACCTCTCTGGTCTTTCCCCTGAACAGGGCGAAGAAATGGCAAAAGTGAAATAATCTATAACTTACCTTGTTATGAAAAAAGTATTCATGGTTCTGGGCTCCTGCCTCATGGCTGCCCTCGTGCTTTTATCCTGCCAGGACAACAACAAGCCTGACAACAAGGATAAGGATAAGAATAAAGAAAACCAGGAGGAAGAGGTTGAGAACAACGCCCTCATCACCATCGACGGTCAGTTCAAGGACTGGGCAGACGCTCCTCAGGTATTTGAATGCTACCTCCCTGACGGTGCAGAAAAGGTAAGCGTACTCGCACTCAAGGTTACCTCTGACGCCGACAAGATCTATATCTACTTTGAGCAGGAACTCGAAGACGGTCAGTCAGTATCCCCCTTCGATTTCTTCCTCAACACAGACGGCAAGGATGAAACCGGCGCCAGCACCTACCTCTGGGAAGATGCAGGCTGGGACTACCTCATCGAGAGTGAAGTCGGCCTTCTTGGCAGTGCTACCACCGTCCGTGACATGGACGATATGGGTATTTACAAGTTCGTCGGCCCGGACGGAGAAGACGGCTGGGCAGCTGAAGACTACCAGATCAAGACCGACGATGCCGGCTTCGCCACCAGCGCAGGCGTAGTGGAGAACGGTATCGCAAAGGTTGAGGTTGCTGTTGAGCGTTCCGTATTTGAAGGTCTCGTCAAGAAGATTACTGTGGGTATACTTCTTTACGAAGGCGACTCCTGGAAAGATAACGGTGTTCTCCCTCAGGGAGACGAAGGCGCCCTTTGCCCCATGATGGCAGTTGAGCTTCAGTAAGCAAACGAAAATACTCGAAACTAAATCCTGGCGGAGCGGATTGCTCCACCAGGATTTTTTATTATTTTTGTACTGCGTAGCGAAACACTAATAAACCATGAAAAAAACGCTGATTATCACAGCCGCAGCACTCCTTCTCTTCTCCTGCAAGGAAAAGGAAGTCCAGCTGCAGTACTACACCACTCCCCACACCTATGACATTGTGAATGTCCAAATGCCTCCTGTGACCAACGAGGTGAAGAACGTCATCATCATGATAGGTGACGGCATGGGCCTGGAGCAGGTAAGCTGTGCATGGGTGCTGAACAAGGGCAAGCTCAACTTAGACAACTTCCCCTACATCGGCCTTTCCCGCACCTATTGCACCAATAAGCTCATCACGGACTCCGGCGCCGGCGGAACCGCCCTGGCCGCAGGCGTAAAAACCGCCTACAGCCATGTGGGTACCGCAAAGGACAGTACGGACTTGGCATCAGTACTGGTAAAGGCGCAGCAGCTTGGCAAGAAAACCGGCGTAGCCGTTACCTGCCATTTTGCCGATGCCACTCCTTGCGACTTCTGCTGCCACAACGAGTACCGCTACAATCAGGAAGACCTCATCGCAGACTATGTGGAATGCGGTGTGGACTATCTTGCCGGAGGCGGCCTGGACTGGTTCACCGTGAACCGCACCGACGGCCGTGACATCACCAAGGAAATGGCCGCTGCAGGCTATACTGTGGCCCTCACGGAAGATGAACTCATGGCTGCGGAACTCCCGGTAATAGGCATACTTGCACCGGACAACCTTCCCGTAGCAATGGAGCGCGGAGACCTTTACCGCCACACCGTCACCCACGGTCTTGACATCCTGTCCAGGGAAAGCGGAGACAAAGGCTTTGTGATGATGCTGGAGGGCTCATGCATAGACGACTGGCTGCACGGCAACGACATAGAGAAAGCTATGGAAGAACTCCTGGACTTTGACCGCTCCATTGGCGACGTCCTTGAGTGGGCGGCCAAAGACGGTCACACCCTGGTGGTTGTAACCGCAGACCACAACACCGGCGCACTCACGCTTCTGGACGGCAATCTGGAAGAGGGCCTCATTGGAGTAAACTTTGCCAACGAAAGCCACAATGGCATAGCCGTTCCCGTATATGCCTGGGGCCCGGGAAGTGACAAGTTCACCGGAATCAGGGAGAATGATGAGTGGGGACGGATTATTGCTTCATTTGTTAAATAGAGATTCCCGGGACAAGCCCGAGAATGACGATCATTATGAAAGAAAAGAAACATAACTGGTTGCTCTACGCCATTATTACAATGGTAACGTGGGGCGTATGGATGACGTTCTCCGATCCTACTTTGGGAGAACTGTATCT
>JAEEGG010011546.1_pt1 | contig 19221 bp, 11 predicted proteins | sample 9134161 | NCBI WGS metagenome assembly JAEEGG01 (sample SAMN16246543, study PRJNA631951) | gut metagenome | biome: gut microbiome; feature: rumen; material: CR-attached | host: Bos | place: Iran: Karaj | collected 2018-10 | reverse complement strand
CGACTATATAGGGCTTTGCCAGTTTCTTTTTTATAGAATCTTGCTTTGTAATCGGATTCCAGTCATTCTTGTCAAAGTCAATGAATGATTTTGGAACTTTCGCTAGTGGGCCGTAAGCCTCTTTCCAGGTATTGACCGGACCTTCGAAATCAATGATATCCAGGATGAAATCCCCTATTTTCCAATTTTTCCCGCTTTTGAACAAGGGATTTTTTATTTGGTTCGAAAGAACCTGGATGATATCGTTTTTTTCTTCCCTTTCGCTATTCAGACGGGGTTTGTATCTAGCGTCTTGAGGGTAATAAGATTCTATCGCTTCGAACGGAGCGTCTAGTGATTCTGAAATGTTTATGGTTTGGCGAGACGTAGCAGGAATAGAGAATGGAGATTCTTTGCACGATCTAGTATTTTTCAAAATATGTTCTTGCTCATCACTATTCCAGAAACTATATGTAAACCAATAGAACAAATCCTTAACATGGTCATCCGAAAATGTGATGCAGGTATTCCTATCGATATTATCTAGAGGATTGATGAATAGGAAAGCGATTTTATTATCAATAATGATAAAGTCATTCTGTAGGGCCTTATTGCTTCTGAACAAGGCAGGATTTTTGTCATCAAACCAGGCAAGTGATTTTGAGCAAACCTTGAAATCTCGGAAAATCCCGTAAACCCGGATTCGGTCATGTATTTTTTTCAGGAGGGGTACTCTGATGGAATCCTCAACATTTGATGTCGATGCGATGCATATCGTTTGTTCCGCTTCGTTGATTGCCGAAAGCAAATCGCCAGAAAAATCCTTTGTACGGGAATCCTTGCTGCATGCAAAATAATGCAGTTGCTTTTGAGAGTTGTCGACAACTTTTTCTTTGGTTATAGCTTTAATTACTGCCATATTTACTTGCTCCATTCCCTGATTTCGGACGGAAGTTTATCTATGTCAATCGGGTTTATATTAATCTGTTGCTTTATTTCAATGTGATCGTTCTTTACCCAAATTTCATTGGGACTAATTCCTATAGTAAATGCGGAGCCATCTAGAATCCAATAGCGATCATGGGGAATCTGTCGTTTTTCCCGAATTTCAAAATGGACATTGTATTGATTTTCAAAGTCTTTAATTTCTCTTCGTTGATTTTCTGATCGATTACCGTCATCTCGGAGAGAAATAATTTGAACACTTTGTGGCGAATTGTCTAGGCTTTCAAATATTTTCTTTAACGTCTTTATAGCATGGAATGTATTTGCGTATGGGTCTACGATAACAATGGCCTGCGCTTTTTTCAAAGCGTTCCAATTGTCCAGAATGTCCTGTATGTCAGCATTATCATTAGCAGGAATGTTGATAGAGCCGGTAGAGCGGCGAATGGTTTTTGCATCGGAATATGGATTCAAGTCCGTCGCCGCTTGCAGCAGCCAGTATTCTTCCTGTATTGGTTGATACCGCTCAATGAGATCACTATAATTGAAAGGCTTTATTTGTTTTTTGTATTCTTCCCGTTGAAGCACGGCTTTATCTCTTAGAATTTCATCCCATTTAAATTTTAGCTCATCTTCAGAAAGGTATCCGTTGACTTTGAGGGTTCTATTGAAGATTTCGTTATACCAGGAAGATACTTGAGAACCAATGGGCAAAACATCTACATTTTTGTAAGATGCATTAAACTTGCCCCAATTCGTGTCAATTGATTCGCTAAATGATGCCGAGAAACTTTCAATTACATTTCCAGAATTGGGAATTTTCTGAGCCTTTTCAAAGGGCAACCTCAAGTAGAACTGTCCTTCTTCAGCTATCAATTCGTCATTAAACAATTTGCGGAATGGCATTTTTTCCGCCATCTCAAAAATATTGTTCTGAATTCGTAAAATCCAGTTATCATCGCTATCATTGATTTCTATTGAAATTTGTTCTTCTCTTTCTTCAATTTTTCTAAGAATTGGAGAATCTATCCTGTAAATGGAACATACGGCAGATTCTGCTCGCATCTTGCCTTGGGCTTCTTGTATTGCATTCAATAAACCTGATTCAGAATACTCACTACCGCCGCTTTCCTGAACATACCGGTCCATTTTTATCGGAAGCCTGTTATACGGGGTTTCATTGTCGGTTGCGATATACTTTAAAACATAGTCCCCGTACTCGCCGACAAGAGGTTGCCGCGAGATTGTTCCCTCTTTATCTATAATTCTAAGTCTTTTTAATGTCTTGCAAAATTCAGATACGGCACTTTTTGTAATGCCTTCACGCAAAAGATGATCGCTCAATTCAGCTTCATTTTGAGAGCCTTTAATGATATCTTTATATGTTTCAAACTTTTGTTCGTCACGAATAGCTACTTCGCCAAGAAAGCGAATAGTTTTGGTGTTGATGTTTTGTTTCAATTCAATTTGCATATTGTCACCTACCCGCTAAATGGTGTACTTCTTTTTGCGAGGTCTCGAAGTTCGTCTGAAAAATGCTGATTCTCAAAAAGAGCCTTGTCTCCAACAATAACCCTTTGATATTTAGCTCGCGTCAAAGCAACATTCATTCGATTCGTATTATCCATAAAACCGATTCCCCTATTCCGGCACATACTGATAAAAACAACATCGGCCTCTCGACCTTGAAATTTATCTACGGTATACAGCTGGATTTCTATATTGTCCTTTTTAAAGTGCGAGATTTTATTTGGCTGGCCGGTATATTTCTGGAGCATTTCTCGAATAAGGCCTTCCTGGGGGCGATAATACGAAAGAATTGCGACATTCCATTTTTCGCCATTTTTGCTTTCGGGCAAATTACTTGGATCTTTGGCCCATTGGATAAAGCACTCTAATTCTCTTTTGATAACGTCGCATTCCGTATAGTTTTTGTTGACCTTGGTATTTTGCCTCTCTTTAAATTTATCGCGTTTTACATCTAGCCAAACAGCGCGTGACGGGTATCTGTTGTAGTCCCATTTTCGATCTATTTCCTGGCCGTCCTTGAGCTCTGCAACACCCCTTTGGGCACCATAAAAATGCTCGCGGGAAAATTTGGAAATATCCGGATGCATACGGTGTTGGTAATCTAGGCGTTCAAATCGGCACATGAGATCTTCTTCGTCGAACCCCGCTGTTAGTGTCGTCCTGAATTTTTGGATTTCCTTGTTCCCCAATTGTAGCAGTTCAAGAATCGACGGGAAAAAGATGTGCTCAACATCCTCAATTGTTTCCGATGTTTTATTGTCATTTTCCGGAATTAGCTTTTGCAAGTCTTGCTCGTAATTCGACTCTTTGAGGTTTCTTCGTTCAAATTTGCGTACGAGTCTCCAGGAGACTTCTTCGGACCAGGAGCGAGACATGAAATTCTTTAGATTGTCTGAATCCTTGGATCTAATTTCATTCTTCTCTTCTCCATCCAGAAGTCTTTGCCTTCGCGAAAAGCCTTCATTGGCGGTGTCTTTGTTTACAAAGGAAACAATATAGTAAGATTCGGGGATAAAGTTTATGGCTATGCTCAGGTTGTTGGCTTCTAGCAGGAGCAACTCATTTACATAAAGGTTTAGCCATGGTATTTCTTTATCCGAATTGTAGTCGAATAGTCTTTTATTTTTTATGTAGGCGATTTTTGAAGGAATCTTGTCAAATCGTTCCGTCTTGTATTTTTTAAAGTCCTCAATGGTGCAGCCGGTAGGGAGTTCCAAGGCTAGCGGGAATGGAATGCATTCTGGATTGTCAAACCCTTTTTTCTTCTTGAACTTTAGCGTGTTCAAGTGGTTGATTATGGCGCATAGCTGCTGAGTCTTTTCGTCAATGCTTTGGGTTAGGTGCGCTTTGAGGTATTCTTTTTCGGTATATGGAGAAAGCTGCTGGACATCTCCAATGATAATCCATTTCTTTGCATATAGTGCGGGGACTATAAATTCCTGGAAGGTCGTTTTGCTGGCTTCATCGATAACCATTACATCGTATAATGGAACAGGAATGCGACGTTCTTCTTTTTTCCATCGGAAGTCGGGATGGTTTTGAATTCCCATGGTTGTTCCGCATACCAAGTTTGATGAATCCAATAAAAAACGTTCGGCTACTTCGCCATCCCAGCCTTTTTCCATGAGCTCGTTTTTCTTGTTATCGATTGAAAAGTCTTTGACAGTTTCGCCAATAGAACTTTCTCGGCCTATGCGTAAAGGGGATACATCGGGATATTCTTTAATTCTTTCAAGAATGTTGTCGATGGCTACATGGGTGGATGCAGTCAGCAGGACTCGTTTTCCTTCCTTGATGAATTGAAGAATCAATTCAAGAATCGCCGTTGTCTTTCCGCTACCAGGAGGCCCTTCAAGAAGCATATAGTCATTCGTACCTAAGGCTCTTTCAACAAAATTGCGTTGTGATTCCGTTCCTTGATATGCGCGATTATTCAAGATAAACCATTTGTCTTCGTCAACTTTTTTGGGGGAATTTTGGGGCCAAATGCTACGATTTTTTTCCTTGAGAAGATCTTTGTTCTCGAAAAGTCTTATGAGATTACGGTGCTCGTTTACTGGTGTCTTTAAAAGCGCCATAATGGCATTTTGTTGTCGTATGAGGTTATTTGTGTCAATAACCATTTTTATGGGGAGGTTTGGATCAAGGCTATTGCCGTTCTTTGAACTTTTTTCTACATAAAGTTGGTGCTCGTCAGGCCTAGATTTTATGACCTTGAAAGAATCTTTTTTTTCGCTCTGATAAATTTCCTGCAACATTTCATTTTCTAAAAAATAATCGCAGGCGGATTTTTCGCCTTCTTCGACATCGTCGTTGTCAAGCAGTTGTATAATTACTCTGTTGCGCCCCTTTTTACTGTTATTATAGGGCTCCAACCTGTATATTTCTCCTTGCTCGTCTACAACTTCAAGACATGCAGGAGTGTCTTCAGAAAAGTATTCGTCGTCTTCTTTTTCAAAATACCATTGTTGGCTATTTTTTTTGAAGAATAGTTTTTCTGGCTTGGGCTTGACAGGAGATATGGAAAGTTCACGGTTGTCTATACGGACAGTTTTTTTTGTTGTGAGAAAAGATCGCTGGGCATCTATGTCGAAAATGATGTTTTGCTCGTTTTCGCGAACGTTACGAACGACATATTTTTTCCCGTCTTGAACGATTTCTGATCCCTTGGCGATTTTGGGAACCATGAACGTAAACTCAATTTTGTTGTAATTAAGTATCAGATTTGTCTCTGTTCCCAGTTTTTCTATCGCTTTGTCCCATTCTGAATTGTTTTTTATCGAAAGGATTCTTTTTTTGTCTGGCGATAGGACGGCATCATTTTTAGAAAAGGTGACCATGATATCGTGCGTTTCAAGGATAAGCCTGTTTTTTTCTTCTTTCAATTCATTGTCCGCCATGAACAGAAAAATGGCGGGTTTAATCTGAGACCTTGAAATAGAATAACGAGGGTATTGCCACTCTAGTTTATACGAGTCATTGTTTTTTATGATTTTAAACTTGCATTCGTAATCGGCTTTTTTCTTTTCAGTATCTATTGAGTTTTTTATAAAACTTAAATAAGGTTCAAGTGACACTTTTGCCGCAGTCCCAATGGCATCTCTTTTGCGTTCTAATTCCCTGGGGTTGTCTTGGTTTACAAGGGCTTCAAAATAGAATTTATCAAAGAAGATTCTGCGGGCACGATCGTCTAATGTCCTTTCGGCTTTATTTACCATTCTATTTCTATAATGTGGATTGAACGACATTTAAAATCGCCTTTCTATGCAAAGATATTGTGCCTTTCCTGAATAAGTTTTGGAACCTTGGTGTCGGCTTCGATTTTTTCCGTATTGGGCTCCGAAGCCAACTTTGCACGGGCTTTGGCCCATTGACGCAATTTCGTGATCGATTCCTGCATGGTCCTTGATAAGGGCCATGTTCCTTCTATGGCCTGTTCTATATCTTCTTGCTGAGGCTCACGATTCTCGTTGTATGCAATAAACAATGCCTCATTTACCGCTTCCTCAATTTCTGCGCCAGAAAAGCCGATTGTCTTTGAAGCGAGATCCTTAAGATTGAAGCCCGAACATTGGCGCCCTTTCTTTTCGATATGGATCTGGAAAATGGCTTCGCGTTCCGATTCGGTCGGCAGGTCCACAAAAAAGATTTCGTCAAAGCGTCCTTTGCGCAACAGTTCTGCGGGTAATTTCTCGATATCGTTCGCCGTAGCAATGACGAATACTTCGCTTTTCTTTTCTTGCATCCATGTAAGCAATGTTCCGAAAACACGTGAGCTTGTTCCGCTATCGCCATTGCTGCCTAAACCGCTGAGACCTTTCTCTATTTCGTCTATCCAGAGAATTGACGGAGAGATAGTCTCTGCAAGAGAAAGCGCTTTGCGTATATTAGACTCGCTTTCGCCCACGACACCAGCAAAAACTTTTCCGAGGTCGAATTTTAGCAGTGGAAAATTCCATTCGTTCGCAATTGTTTTTGCGGTCAGACTCTTTCCGCAACCTGGAATGCCCAGCAACAGTACACCCTTGGGAGTCGGCAAACCATATTTTTTTGCATCATTCGAGAATGCTTTTCCGCGGTTCCGCAACCAATCCTTTAATTTTTCTAGACCGCCGATACTGTTGAGACTGGCATCGGGATGGAAATATTCGAGAATTCCGCTTTTCTTTATGATAGCCTCTTTGGCGGCAACGATTTGCCCAATTTCAGTAGCAAGTATTCGTCCTTTCTCGGCTATAATTTTTCTATAGGTCCACTCGGCTTCGGAACTGCTAAGGCCAATGCTGGCATTGAGAATCTCATCAAAATCCTTGGACATGTCTCTTGGTTTATGGTCAAAGTCAAGTTCTTCAATAGATGCCTTAAAGATTTTTTCTAGAACATCTTTACCTGGTAAGGGCAACTCCAGGATAGGGACTTCTTTTTCAAGATCTTTTATCGTTGAAAAAGATAGTGTTTGGATGATTAGTGTTTTATGGGTTCTGGGGTTTATCCTAACGCATTCGCGGATACGGCGTAAAATCAGGGAGTCTTCAAGTTGTGGGTGAAAATCTTCCAATAAAAGGATTAACTCCTTTTGCTCCGGGTCTTTAAACCAGTCGAGTACTGCGGATGAGTCTGGATTTTCATCAGAAGCACCAAAAGTTTCGGTGTCGAAGTCCCATTCTTTTCGCCCTTGTGTGGAGCTCCAAACGAAAAATTTTTTGCCTTCTTCTTCTTTGGCAATTTGTATGCAGACCCCCTGAAGACGTTCCCATTCGTAGGTACATATTTGCAGTACGGGGATTCCAGCTTTTATCGTGTTGATGAATTCGTTGTTAAATGACATAGGTTCCTCTAATCTATTTTAATTTAAATCTCAAAAAAAATGAATAGTCCTGCCTATCTGTAAATTTAAGTTTACAAATAGGCAGGAGGTGTGAGTTTAGTCATTCAATCTCATATTAGACGACACTTTCTTTGAGTAAACATCCTTAATCATCGTCGTCATATACGGGGACGTGGCCTATCCAACCACAGTTGGGGCACCATACATTACCTTCAGAATCTGACGAAGCAACCCACCCGTGCCATCTACAAAATTCTAGTTTGACGTGCCGTCTACAAAATTCTCGGTTATTGGATGAAAATCCGATATCATAAAAATCTTCTTTTGTCATAAAACTCCTTTGTTGTGTTGAAAAATTGTTGTTGAGATTAGGTGAGAATCACGCCGGTCTGGATGAGGCTAACTCCGTCAATTCAATAGCAACCTTAATTAGATACACTGCAATTTCGTAACGATAGACCGTCCAAAAATCGGCATCGTAATCGGCATATGCTTGTTTTTCAACTTTGTTGCTTTTGCCGAAATATTCTGCATGCCATTTCATCAAATCAGAATTGCAATAGAGCAGGTTGAAGCAATCTCGCAGCTTGTTATGTATTTCTGTTTTGTCATATTTAATCCAAAACTCCTTGCCGTACTCTTTTAGTTTCTTTCTGTCGGGAATGAGTGAACCATCTTCGGCAAAAACACCGTCTTTGCAATCATCCTTTGGGCTCAAAAAATCTTCCATTAATTTTAGACTGTCGATTAACAAATTGGCATAATACGGATAAGCGTTGATTTGCTGGAATCCGGAATCTTTCATGGCAAACCACTTTAATTGCATATTTCCATGAATCAAGTCATATACAGATGTCAGCAAATCGGGAAAATTATACGGCTTAAGAAGATCTTCTACTTTGGAGAAAACGGCATAATGGGTTGCCATGTTTCTGTCAAAGTAAGCATATTTGTTGTTTTGCAGATGGCGATATTGCTCGCGGTAATACTTGTTGTCGGTGAATCGAGTTGGAACATCTGCCTCCAAGAAAATTTTTACGGTTAGCTTTCTGCATAAAATGAGGTTCCTGAAATTGGGAATTTTTTGCATGAAGTTGTCAATCGTGAATCCGGAATCAATCTTGCTTAGTTCACGATGGCTCTTGTCGTTGCGGTTTTCGCTTTTTTCAGATAAGGTATCCGATTTAAGATTTTCGTATACTTTTGAATGTTCGAGAACAGGGAGTTTCTTTTCCTGTATTTCTTTTATGCTGTTAATTTCGTTGACCAGCCACTTGGTATCTTGTCTAAGGAATTTGGTGAGGTTGAACACCAATAAAATGGAAGACTTTATGTTTTCGTCGGTAGGCTCACAATCTGTAAGTAGAGTGCCGAGCTCGGATTTTAGGCAAATTCTTTGTCCCAGCTGTTTGTACAGTTCAAGGATAGTCTTCTTTCTATGCCATGTACCATCTTTAATCTTTCCCATCAGGGGGGCGAGAGCGTCTCGCTTGTCGTAGTATCCATAGTTGAATTTTGACGAGAGGTCAAATAGGATAAAAAACAGCAACAGCTGCAGTATTTCGAGAGAATCTTTTTTGTAATGACGTTTTTCGATAGGGACTATGCCATTTTCTTTGCAGTATGCATCAGGCTTCGCTTCTTTTTCGTCTTCGAGGAAAATTTTGTCGAAATCATGTTCGTCCAACAGGTGAATCATCCAATAGAGACAAAAGACAAAGCCGGGGCGCTTCTTTAGATAACCGCAACCCTTATCAAAAGACTTCTTTATGTTGTCCGAAAAGTAGAGGGAGTCTGAACTAACGGGGGGAGCAAATAAATAGCCGAAGCATCTTTGAATGAGGTAACCTTCGTCAAGGGTAATGAGGTCGAAGAATCCCAACAGTTGAATCCAGGAATTGAGTTTGTCAATGCCTTCAATGTTGGTATATAAGTCGCCTTCGTAATTCATGTGGTCGCAGCTGTGAACGATATGCCCGCTAACGCCGCCCCAGGTGTCTAAATCGGTTCTCCCGGGTTGTTCCCTTACAAGGAACCAGTAGAAGTTGTCTATCAGGTAATTATCAACATTGGATAACAACTCGGCCTTGCTGTCAATGTAAGCTGCAAATGCGGCCAAGCGAATGATGGCGTCTGTTTCGTGCTCCCATGCTTTATCTACAATAGGTAAGGGTAGCCCCAGTTCTCGGGTATGGAGTAGCTGGTACAGAACGTAGGCGAAATGACCGTCGTCGCATTCGCCGGTTGCGATGAAGTTTTTTAATGCCTTGAGATTGCTATCTAGCCAAGCAGATTTTTCGACTGGCGTCGCTTTGGCAAATTTTGGATTACAGTCTTTGCTTTCGTAATCGGCGTTGGGGTCGAATTTTTTTACGGCTTCTTTAGCAAGTTCTGTATATCTTTTTTCGAACTCGCTTATTTTCGGTTCGCTTTTCAATGGACAGAATTTCAATTGCTGTGCCGGGTATTTTTTGCGAAGTTTTCTTGTTTCTTCAAGAGGAACCTGGGCATATTGCCAGTAAATCCAGTCATCCTTAAGCTCTATGCCATTCTTTTTCAAAAGCATAATCAAACGACAAATTTTGTCTTTAAACCAGCAGCCTTCTTCGGTAAGGTCATATTGTTGCGTGATGGTGTAAATATGGCAGTAGAAGAAATAGGCTGCGTAATCCCATACGAGGTTGATTGCATCAGCTTTAGTTTCAATTTTATCTTTGTGCTCTTTGAAGAACTGTATTTTTTTCTTGATATATTCTGCGAGGTTGTCAATGTCGCTATATGGGCTTCTGATTCTTTTGGTGTCCATTGCCGTGGAATAGGTTCCAGTTATTTGGAAGGTTATTTCGGAGATATCCATAATTATTTTCCTCAAAAAATGTCTTTTTTTTACCATAGACCTACATTCGTAAATCTACTCTTTATTTTTTATCATGCTTGTTGATGCATGAAAAACATGCCGGTAACGGCATCTCAGCAATGGTATTGATTTATGGATTGTCCATTCATGACTCCTGGTTAAGCGTTTGTACTTCTATTCTTCTTATCTCTCGGCGAGCCCAAAACACTACAAAGCCCTAATTTACTAGGGGCGTAAGCTGTTTCAGACCCTACACCGAAGAAAAAAGCACAATATCGACGCGGAGTCTTAAAGAATGTACTACGAATATACAAACAAAAATTTTCCCAGTCAAGCCCCTAAGTGAAAAAAAATCATATATTCCCTACTACTATGGACACGGAAAAGAAAATAGCCCTGATTATCGACTGCGACAACGCCAAGGCGGACGCCATCTACGGCATCATGGAGGAACTTTCCAAGTTCGGGGAGACGAGCATCCGCAGGGCGTATGGCAACTGGAAAGGTAGCAACCCCTGGGAAGAGGTTCTGCATCCGTTCGCGATTCAGCCGATACAGCAGTTCCCCTATACGAAGGGGAAGAACGCGACCGACCTCGCGATGACTATTGACGTGATGGAACTCCTGTTCACGGAGAGCATCGACATTTTCGCCATCGTGAGCAGCGATTCGGATTTCACACCGCTTGCCATGAAACTTAGGGCCAAGTCAAAACAGGTCATCGGGTTCGGCGAAGAAAAGACGCCGCAGCCGTTCATCGATTCGTGCAATTCCTTCATCTATATCGACAAGTTCAAGAAACCGACCGATTCGGATGTTACAACCAGCAATATTGAACGACTGGATCGAAATAAACTACGTGGTCGTACAGAAATTATGAACGCCATTCGGCAGGCAATAAACGAGGATGCCGAAGAAAATGGGTGGGCTCTAGCCTCCAAAGTGTCGGCCCAACTAAATCGTCAAATTCGACTAATCCCCAAGAATTTCGGCTACGCCACATGGCCTGCCCTTATCCGCGCCACGGAGTATTTTGAGGAAAGTAAGAATTCCAAGGGACAGTTAGTCTTCCGCATCAAGAAGAAATAGTATTCCATTTCTCGTTCCGCACACTCAACATTGCTAAAACGACCAATTTTTACATCGTTTTAGCAACAAAATGAATAAAAGGTGCTAAAACGATATATTTTTTAATCACTTTAGCACTTTTTTAACAAAAAAATGCTATTTCGGAAGCGACTTTGCATTCAAGATGACGGGAGTCCTTGACGGATCCCTAAAGGATCAACTAGCTGCATTTTCCGACTCCATGGACGATTTCGGTTACGACATGGAAGAAAAGCCCAAGGACTGGATGGACGCTTTCAAGTTGCTAAAAAAGCCTTGAAGCCCCGCGTCGAAAGCGGGGCCCCGTGCATTATCTTTTTGGACGAACTCCCTGCAATGGACGCGAAAAAATCCGGCATCGCCAAGGCTGTCGGTTATTTCTGGAACAGCTGGGCATCTCTGTTCAGTAACGTCACCTTGATTGTCTGCGGCAGTGCTACAAGCTGGATGATTACGAATATTGTCGATAGCAAGGGCGGGCTTCACGACCGCATCACGCAAGAGATTCACGTTCGTCCGTTCTGCTTAAAAGAAACCGAAGAATACTTTATCGAGAACGGATTCCAGTGGAATCGCGATATTGTATTGCAGGCCTACATGGCGTTTGGCGGCATCCCTTACTATCTGAGCCTTCTTTCGCCTAGGGAGAGCTTTGCGCAAAATATTGACAGGCTTTTCTTTGGCCCCGACGAAAAGATGCGTCGCGAGTTCAAGCGCCTTTTTGCAACACTTTACAATCGTCCAGAAGGCTATATTGAAATTGTCAAGAAGCTTTGCGAAAGCAAGCGTGGGGCAACTCGTAACGAACTCGCCGAATCACTCAAGGTTTCGAACAACGCGTTCCTCGGCAAAAAGCTAGACGACCTTGTGCATTGCGATTTGCTGCGTAAGATTCCTGTCCGCGAAAAGAAAATCAAGAAAAATGATTTCGTTTTTCAACTGGCAGATTTCTTTTGCATTTTCTGGTTGACATTTATCCAAAAGGCCGAACTGGAAAACAATTATTGGCAGCATCACATCAACACGCCCGAAATCAATACCTGGATGGGCCTGTCGTTTGAACGTATCTGCATGTCGCACATTCAGCAAATCAAAAAGGCTTTGCGAATCGACGGTATTTCAACAATTAGCTACGCTTGGCGCAGTAAGAGTTCTACACCAGGAGCGCAAATTGACCTCGTTATTGAACGTGCGGACAAAATTGTCAACCTCTGCGAAATCAAATACAGCCAGACACCTTATTCTATTGACATGGATGAATACCAAAAGCTGCTGAATCGCAGGGAAGCTTTCTCCAAAGAAACGGGACTTCGCCATTCACCCTGGATTACAATGATTGCAAGCGAAGGCCTTTCGCAAGGAATGTATTCTGACATTGCACAAGGCGTTGTCACGAAAGATGATTTGTTTGTTTGAATAACGTCAAACTGATTTTCTCTCTGTGCTCTTGTGCGGAGTGTTTTTTATGGCTCCACTCATAGTGCGGGTGAAGAAAGAATTTTTTTCATGCTCCAGCTTCCGATTTTACGGCCATCATGTTCAATTTCGCATTCGTGAAAAACTTCGTAACCGCGCTTGCTGTAAAAAGCGAGATTTTCTTGTGAATTGGTAAACAAGGCCAACTGCTTGCCGCCTCGCTCCTGTACGTATTTTTCCATATAAGTTAAAAATTGCGAACCGACGCCCTGCCCCTGTGCAGACGGATCCACTTCGAGCATGCTGAGATACCAGATGTCCGGCCCTGATTTCTGAAAATCATGGCAGGGCTTGCTCGCGTTTTCGTCCATGGCTATAAATCCGTTAATTTCACTCCATTTCGTATTAAGATAAACTCGCCAGAAACCATGAATGATGTACTGGAACGCGGAAGGTTTCTTGAAAACGGGAGCCTCCAGTGTTGCGCGGGCAACCAGTTTGCCGTCCCGATGCACCGCCAACAAGTCAGCCTTTCCATAGAGTGCCTTAAGGACACTGCACATAAAAATTTGCAGTCCCTTTCGACTTTTTTCCGTATCAGGGAAATAGAGCGTGACGTAGTCGTAATTTTCGTACGCCCTGGCCATAATTAAGCCCGCTTCGTCGAGTTCCTCGCGAGTCTGTAATCCGAATACAAGTTCACTAGCCATATAGAGATATCCTCCTGCACCAGCTCGCCAACCCAAACCGCCATTCAGGTTGATTCAATTTCTCCATCTGTTTGGAAAAATAAACTTTTTTAGCAAAATGCGTTACGCAAAATGAAAAAACATCGTCCGATTATTCGTCAACTTTCAAATTTTGGAGAATTCAAGAATTTCAAGGTTCAGGAAAAAAATGTTTTTTTAAAATGCCCCCAAGCCTTGCGCTTGGGGGAGGTTTTCTTGGTCGTTAAGCGTATTGCTGATTATATGAAATTGAAAATTGAATCTAAATCTGAAGTAGGGTCTGCAATATTGAAAAACTTCTTCATGGAATTGACTGCTTCCCTCGTATAACTGCCGTCGTATCGTCCGGCGAATTTGCTTTCGTTGAACTTGATGTCGTTAAGGGCTTCGGCAAACGAAACTTCTGTCAATGGGCGGCTGTATGTGTATTCATTGTTTCCGTTCTGGAACAGGCGTCCGTTCGGAGAAATCATCAGGTAGCTCTCTGTCATGGCGTTGTTGTCTTCAATGGCGATTTCGCAGTCGCTATTGAGATACTCAGGTCCCTTGTAATTGTTGTGGATAAACGAATAAAATTTGAAGTCAGAAATGCCCTTGTTTTCGCCAAATGGCATCTGTCGTAATATTTTCCACTTGTAGGGCTTGAGAGCAAGAACCGAATACAGCATTTCTTCGGAGAAATTGTACTTGTTGACAACCGTGTTGACCTTGATTTTGAGTTTCGGATTGATTTCTTGAACAAACTTGATTTTTTCCTTGATGTCTTCGAAAGACAATGTTTTGCCGTTGCTGGCACGACCGATTTTCAAGTTCGTTTCGTGATTAAAAGAATCAATCGAAATCCCGACTGCAGAAATCATGTGGGCGAACGGACGGATGACCTCAAGTTGGCTACCGTTGGTAATCATCGAAACTTCGGCACCGTGATTCTTCGCCGTTTTTACGATGTTCCAAAGTTTTTCGGGATGCATTGCCGGTTCTCCGCCAACGATGTTGAGGCGGAAATGCTTGGGAATCATAAGTGTCGCTTCGACGTAATCGGCAATGTTTTTGACAATGTGTTCGACTTGATCGAAATCATCCCATGCTTCGTGCTGTTTGCCCCACTTGGCGAAACAGTGCTTGCAGCTGTAATTGCAGGTCTCGGTAACGTGCCAGTTGACGCACATGGGGATGGCGGCTTCTGTGTAGCTAGACATAATTTTCTCCTTGTTGGTGTTAAGCGATGATGACGCCAGTTGCGATGAGGTAAGCGCGGATGTAACGATTGTAATCTCTCCTAAAGTTGGCGTAAGCCCTGGGATCGCTTGGTGTACAGGGAACGATGAAGAATTTGGTTGCCCCCTCGGCGAGGTGACGGATTATGGGGTGCTTTGAATGTCTAGAAAGTGACCATCGACCACTTTTTAGCATGGCGTTGCACATTTCGTTGATTTTGGAGTCGTTAGAAAGGTTGGACATATTTTTTTCCTTTAAAAAATGAGTAGCCAACATCGGCTACCCATAAAACAAAAAAAATCCCCTTGGAATTACCAAGGGGAAAACGATGGAAGTTTTTTTATTTTACTAAAGGGGCTAAATATTTCAAAATTAGCTTTTGTTCGTTTTCGGAAGGGTATCTTATGCATTGTTGATTTCTCATTTGCCATTGCCACATGGCTTCTGCAAAGTAGGACTTTTTCATTTTTTCCCAATGGTCATTATATTCTGCAATAAGATAGGTACAAAGCCGTTTTACGCATTTTAGCCATCCCATTTCTATCGCAAAAAGAGTGCAATCATATAAAGGAATAACTCCATAGGGAAAATCATGAGGCTTTTGGGGAATGTCCTTGCAAGGGTCAAAATGAAGATTGATAAGTAAATCAATTATTTTAAGCAATTCATTCTCATCAATGAAACTGCAGGAACTATCGAATAAAAATTCGTTTTGCGCTAAAAGTTCATTGAAGAAGAGAGATAGTTCTCTTGTGTTGCCATCACCAAAATATTCATGTGATTTAATAAATTGATTAACTCTATTAACATAAGGGTTTTCATATTTGCATCCGTTATTTTTTGCCCAGAGTTGATTATATGTTTCTAGCACCGCTAAAAAATAATTGTTAGAATCATTTTTTACTGTTTCAATATTAAATAAGGGTATGACATCTTCTACGATAGTGCATTTCCCGATATTGCAAACGGTATATAATAAATTTTGATTATTACGAAATGTTAACTTTGAAACATCGATATCAGCTTCTTTATAGGCTGGCAAAATCATATTGAATATTTTATAAGCATTTTCAAGTTCTTCTGCGTGAACCTTATTGTAATCATAGTACTTCTTGAGAGTCTTTCTCGCGTTTGGAACAATAAAGTTTATTATATCATCGTTGCTAATATGTTCAAGAGAATGGGGGACTAATACAATGCGCCAAAATCCAATAGGAAGGAACAAGAGCATGTTATTAATGCACCAATATAGGGTGTTCTTGTTTGGATCCTTGGCTTTAAGTACATTTCCGCCTTTTGCAATTATTTCTTTTACTTTTTCGGGATTGTTGATTTGAGATGCTATTTCAATGGCGTAACCGGATGTATTTCCAAAAGAAATGATTTTTTGGTTCAACTTGTTTTCGTCATATTCCAGCGACAATATATGTTTCTTCTTTTCATAAAAGGAACTAGGTAAAAAGAAGCTGTCACTTTGATTGCAGTATTGTTTTCTTAACGATTCCAATTTTTCAGAGTTGTTGTAAACGAAATTTTCACTGTCGTCATAGCCAGCGATTTCAAGTTCAAGATGAACCAAATATGAGTACTTCAGCAAACTTGTAAACAGTTTGGTTGCCGCTGTTTTGACTTTAGAGTCTGTGGCGTTGTAGGAAACGAACGCCATAGCAACAATTAAAGTTCGATACCACAATGTAGATAAATCACTATAGGTATAATTGCCTGTTGATCCTACATAGAAAAAAACAATTGAAACTTGCCTTGCATAGAAAACGGCTTTTTCGTAGTTCCCCAAGTAAAAGTTATTTTTAAATTCCATATAGAGTAGAACAGGGTAGTCGGTAGGTGGGGTACATTCTTTTAGGTAATCTATTTCCCGCTCTATTTTTTCTTTTGCATTTTCGTTTTTAGGTCCATCTATCAAATTGACTAATTCTTCAATACGATGTGAATAGGGCGATTCTTCTTCTTTTCCTTTTTTTCCATATTTCTCTAAAAGCATTTCATTGCAAGGAAAACGTTTATAACATTTGGAATAAAACCAATTTATTAAAAGAGATTCTTTATCTACTATTTTTTCTTCTAAATTAACTTCATTTAAAAATGATAATACGGACTTTATTTTGACAAAATCTGCAGAAGATTTTTTTGTTTCTTTCCATGCCTTAAAATTCTTTTTTATAACATCCGATTTCAAATGATTTTTTATTAGAGTTTCGTCTAAGCAGTTTATGTAGGTGAAAAAATCGCTTCCATCTTCTGAAGCGGGTATATTTCCTAACCATTTCCAATTTGTTGTAGATTCTCTTATGCAATACGCTTTTGCAAAAAAATATCTAAACCACTGTCGGATATATGCGTTTTTGGTTGAACCTGAGGCTGTTGACTTGTTGATTGCGCCAATATACCACGTCAGAATGGAGTCTACAGATTCTGAATATGAGCCTAAATCAAAGCATTCTATGTATTTCTTTATCGCGTCTCTGTCGAGCGCCTTTTTGTGTTCGCTAGATCTTAGACCATCTCTTATGGCGGAGTATAATTCTTCGTAATCAGTTCTGTTTACATATTTTTTCAAAATGAAAAAGTCGTCAAAAGCCAGGGCAAATTCCTCTATTGTTGGGAATCTTTCTTCCAAAATTAACGGATTTTTGCAAAAATTGTTGTAATTCGCTAAAGTCATTTTTCTTCCTTTTTTTTGATCTAAATATACTTTCAGTATGTTCAGAATTTCATGGGGGAAATTACAAGATATTTTTTGCTCTTTTTTCGATAAGTAGGTGTGTCTAGAAATCCCAAAAAACCATTTGTTTTCCCTTCAAAAATAATGTATATTATTTACCAAATCACGATTTACTAAATTACGATTTGATAAATCTGGCTTTCGCAGCGAGGTGATATGTTTATCGGCAGAAAACAAGAATTACTTTTTTTGGAAGACAAGTACAAATCTAAAGGTGGACAACTTGTGGTTTTGTACGGTCGCAGGCGCGTTGGCAAGACAGAAACTCTCCGGGAGTTCTGCAAAGGGAAACCGCACGTTTTCTTCTCTTGCCGTGAGGTGTCGGACAAGCTCCAGCTTCGCAGTTTTTCTGAAAAACTGCTGCATGAGAAAATTCCTGCCTCCAATTATATTACCGAATTCGCCGATTGGGAATCTGCTTTTAAGAGCGTAATCGACTTGCCGTATAAATCGGCCAAAAGACTGCTCGTTATTGATGAATTTCCTTACATGTGCAAAAACAACGAGGGCATTCCCTCCATATTGCAAGCCCTTTGGGACGAATTGTTCAAAGACGAAAACGTCATGATTGTGCTTTGCGGAAGCGCCATGAGTTTCATCGAGAACGAATTGCTTGCCGAGAAGAACCCGTTGTATGGCAGGGCCACCGGTATTTATAAAATGGAAGCGATGAATTTTTACGAGGCCGTTCAGTTTTTTCCGAAATACTCGGCCCGCGACAAAATTATTGCTTATTCCATTCTTGGCGGCATTCCGCATTATTTGCGTCAATTCGATCCTGCTCTATCGCTTGACGAGAACCTCAAAAGGAATATTCTTACCAAAGGTTGTGCCCTTTATAGCGAAGTGGAATTTTTGCTGCGGCAAGAACTTCGAGAAACTCTTTTGTATAACTCGATTATAGAATCCGTAGCTTTAGGAGCGACCAAACTCAACGATATCAGTCAAAAGTCGATGATTGATGATACGTCAAAAACAAGCGTTTATCTGAAAAATCTTATCGAACTTGAAATCATTGAACGAGAATTCTCTGTTGATGAAGGTTTAAAGAATCTAGGCAATCGTAATCGCGGTTTGTATCGATTGACCGATAATTATTTTCGATTTTGGTATGCCTTCGTGTTTGCCAACTATTCTGATCTTGAAGGTGGCGATGTGAATGGGGTTTACGATTACGTTATCAAGCCCAAGTTGCATGAGTTTGCCTCTTTAGCATTTGAAACCGTTTGTCGGGAATATGTCAAGGAATCACAGAAAGTCGGAAGTTTGCCTTTCCGCTATAAACGAATGGGGCGTTGGTGGGGGAAGACGACGGTTCGTCGAAATGATAAAAAAGAAATTCAGAAAACTGAAATCGACTTGCTGGCCATCTCTGACGATTCAAGTAAATACCTAGTCGGTGAATGCAAGTTTAAAGGCAGGCCGTTTGATTATGGTGAATATCTTGATATGGTCGCTAAATTTCAACCGCAAAAAGCAAATGCGGATATATACTATTATCTTTTTTCGGAATCTGGATTTGCAAAAAATCTTGTCGCTGAAGCAAAAAAGAATAATAATATAAAGCTAGTGGACATTGAGGAAATCGTTTTCCCCGCAAAAATGAGTTGATTGTTTACCCAAACTGTCAAAAAATTGACACTTTCTTTTGCTATATTGAATGAACCCCCGAACGGGGTGTCTGGCAGCGGTTGTTGCCGGGCGTGTATCACGAGGGCCGTGCGGGCTGTGCTATCCAAACGTGGGTGTACGGTTCGGTGGACCCCAAATCCGGAAACGGAATCTACAAGTAGGAATCTCAAATGGATTTTTCTGCGATTATTGCTGAAGAGCTGAATCTTGAAGTGTGGCGCGTATCCAAGGCGCTCGA
>JAEEGG010011540.1_pt1 | contig 19227 bp, 6 predicted proteins | sample 9134161 | NCBI WGS metagenome assembly JAEEGG01 (sample SAMN16246543, study PRJNA631951) | gut metagenome | biome: gut microbiome; feature: rumen; material: CR-attached | host: Bos | place: Iran: Karaj | collected 2018-10 | reverse complement strand
AAACGGAGGTAACAATCCAATACAGCACCACTCCTAATGCAGACAATGATGGTAGAACCGAGCAACTGATTGCTGGTTCAGTCTTTGGTGGTGGTGAGTCAGGTACCGTTCGGGAGAATGTCGTTGTCAATATCGAGAAAGGTTTGATCCTGCATGATGTCTATGGTGGCGGTGCATTGGCTGATACACAGACCAGCAACTGGGATGCAACCAACAGCACTTGGACTGATGCGACCAATAAATCATCTGTGAACACGACGCTGGTCAACCTGAAAGGTGGAAGAATTATTGGAGATTTGTATGGTGGTGGTTTAGGACGTAAGGCTGATACTCAAGCAGAACCAGCTGTGACTGCTGTTGAAGCAAAAGTCTATGGTGATGTAACTGTGACTACAACTGGCGGTAAGGCAGCCAGAGTGTTTGGTTGTAATAACCTGAATGGTGCTCCGCAGGGTACAGTGGCGGTCAATATTAATGGCACTGATGACATAACGGGAACGAACTATGACTATGCCATCGGTAATGTCTATGGCGGTGGAAACCAAGCAGTATATAGTTATGCAGATGCAGACCATCCTTTGACCGTGACGATGGCGGGGGGAATGGTTAACAATGTGTTTGGTGGCGGACTGAGTGCTGATGTAGCAGGAAGTATTGCTGTCAATGTGACAGGTGGTCAAGTTATCAACGATGTGTATGGTGGCGGTGCATTAGCCAATACGAATACGGCCAACTGGAATCAAGGTAACGATCCTCTTGTGAAGTATGAGGAAGTTCCTTCTTCTGAACTCACTGTAGGAACAACTTCTGTAGCTGGTTATTATTTACGGTCAGGTGACACTTATACACTCATCACTTCGATGCTTAAGGCGGCTGCGGGCACGACCTATTATAAGAAAAAGGTAGGAGGAGATTGGGCTGTCACCCATCCATACGAAACTACTGTCGATTTAACGGGTGGTATCGTGGGTAATGTTTATGGTGGTGGTCTAGGACAAATGGGTGCAGGTGTTCATTATACTCAAGACGAGTGTAATAGCTATAATATTGTAGAAAATATTCCAGGTTTAATAGCCAGTGGCACACAGCTTACAGCCGAACAAGCAACTGCTGTTAATGCAGCATTAGGATTAACGGGTGATGCTGTATATAGTGCAGGGGGAACGCTCTCACAAACACATGCAGATGCTTATAACGTGAAATTAGAAGGTTATAGAACGATTGCCAGCTGGAAGATACACCCATCTGATGATACTGGAGCAGTGAGAGCTAATGTCTATGGTGACGTGAAGGTAACCGTCAATGATCCTGCTATACTTGCAGACCGCTTACATATTTCCACTGCAGACGTTGAAGACCTTGCTTCTACAGGTGGTGAGGGTGTGGCATTTACACAAAGACCGACGAAATTTACGATAGGCAGTTCAACAACAGAACATACCATTAGTGTCACCGGTCATGTCTTTGGCTGTAACAATATTAATGGTACGCCAACGGGTGATGTAAGTGTGAAAGTTTATTCAACCAGACAACTCAACGACAACGGAGAAATCATTTCCGGTCATATTCCTGCTGAAATTGGAAATGAAAATGAAAAATATGAGATTCAGGGTGTCTATGGTGGCGGTAATTTGGCTGACTATCTGCCAGCTAATGATAAGAAAACCATCGTGCGAATCGATGGATGTAATATTACCAGTATCAAGAAGGTCTTTGGAGGAGGTAATTCTGCGTTGGTACCTGCTACAGATGTAGTGATTTATGGTTCTTATGCTATAGGTTATGCTTTTGGTGGTGGAAACGGTGGTGATTATATCAAGATAAATGATGTTTGGCAGGATAACGAAGGTGCTATCGTCATTGGTACGGCATCGATTGCCTGTTATGGAGGTAAGGTGGGTAGTGTGTTTGGTGGTAGCGATGCTAAGGGTGTTTGCGGCGGTACACATATTGACACGAAGGATAAAGGCAGTTGCCGTTTAAAGATCACCCGAATTTATGGCGCCGGCAATGAGGCAGATGTGAATGGTAATGTCAATACGATTTTGTCTGGTTGTACATCTAAGCAAGTGGAATTTGTACATGGCGGTTCCTATAATGCCCATATCACAGGCAATGTGACCTTGACCATCACCAGCGGTATCCTTCAGAATGTTTATGGTGGTAATGATGCGCGTGGTAGTATTGGAGGTGATATCACGGTCAACATTGAAGAGACTGAAGTGTGCGAAAAGCCTATTATCATCCAGAATCTTGTGGGTGGCGGCAATAATGCCCCCTATCCAGGAACGAACAGGGCTGGCGTGGAACTGACAAGACATGGTAAAATCACGGTGAATGTCATGTCTGCCACCCGAATAGACAATGTCTATGGCGGATGCTTCAATGCACAGGCGAATGCTGACACAGAAGTGAATATCAACATGCTGAAAGGAAAAATGGCAAATCATTCCAATGTAAGCATTCCTAAGAGATATTATGATAGCGAAAATAATAAAACGACTATACCTAACATTACCTATACAAGTGTCGATGGTACAGATACAGATAACATATTATGTACAATCAAAAACGAAATTGGAACTGTCGGTAATGTATATGGTGGCGGTAAGGAAGGTAAAGTCAATGGTAATACGACTGTGAATATTGGTACGGCCACCACAGTGGGAATCATGGCACGTGATACCGATGGTAAGATATTAAATACGAATAATGAGCCGATTACCTATACCAGTGGTCAAAACATGGGTGATGTATCCATTAAATATGAAAATGAACCTGTTCTCGGTGCTAACATCACAGGCAATGTGTATGGTGGAGGTGAATTGGCAGATGTGACGGGTAATACCTTTGTGAATATCTGTGCGGTGAAGGGGAACGAAATACTTGATGGAGACAATCCTACTGGAAAGTATAACTATACGCTTGTGGATCATTCTGGAACCACAGGCTTTGAAGATATTACTATTGCTGGTAGTGTGTTTGGAGGTGGCAAGGGTCTTGCAGACACGTTCACGTGTGAGAAGGCTATGGTGGGAGAAGACGGCAAGGGCGTGGATAAGGATTTCAAAGATGATCCCAATTATTTGAATGGTAATACGAATGTTGCCATCGGTAATGGTACGGTGGATGGTAACGTATATGGCGGCGGTGAGATTGGTCGAGTGGAAAAGAACACGTCAGTGACAATCGGAGTTGGAGATGGAAGTGCAACTACACCAACCAGTACGCCTGTTATCTATGGCGATGTCTTTGGTGCCGGCAAGGGTGTTGAGACACATGGTTATTCTGCTTTGGTGCGTGGTAATCCGAGTGTTACCGTTCAGGGTAATGCCAAGGTGAGAGGTAGTGTCTATGGTGGTGGTGAAATTGCTTCTGTGGCGAGATATAAGATTGAAAACGGATCACCAGTTGCATTGGCAAATAACACCAGTGGTTTTTGTAAAGTCGAAATCAAGGGCTATGCAGAAATCGGTCCAGATAACATGCAGATGCCTCAATTCACAGGTAATGTCTTTGGAGCAGGTAAGGGTGTCCTGCCTGGGGTTTATACTTATGTAGGTGATGATAGACCTCATCGTATGCTCGCCGCTGCACAGATTGCTACTATAAGTTCGTCTAGTACATATAGTTATTCAGGTGAAAAGCATGATAATATTTGGGAGGCTTTTGGTAATGATGCTGACTATCATAAGTTTATTGAGACCTTGGCCTTGTCCTCTCAGACAGATGTGATTATTGGAGGTCATGCCTTCGTTAAGGGCTCAGTCTATGGCGGTAGTGAGGATGGTGTTGTGCAGTATAATACGCATGTAACGATTCAGGATCATTGCCAGATTGGATGCGGAAAGAACGCAACAGCGCCTTATTCAAATGATATCTGGAGCGAATCCTATACCCCTAACGGAACAGATTTGGAGTGTCCACACTGGGATTATGGAAAGGCTACAGCGGATGCTGACAAATATGCTCCTTACGACAATTTTGCAGGTACTACGGGTTACGATTCCAGAGGTGGTCGCACTACGGGTGATGATGGTCACACCTACTACGGTAACGTGTTTGGTGGTGGCTCCGGTAAAGACCCGTATGCTCCTGGTAAGTGGCGCTGGGAGGCTGGTATTGTTCGTGGCAATACTGTGGTGGATATCACAGGTGGTCATATCTTGACCAACGTGTATGGTGGTAATGAGATGACGGATGTGAAAGGTAAATGTACTGTCAAATTTGGCGGTACGGCTACCCTTGGTGTACCGCGTACACCTGAACAGATAATAGCCCATCCTGTGACTTGCTACCTCTTTGGAGCAGGTAAGGGTGATACACGTACTTTCTTCAACACTTGGACTAACGTTAAAGAAGTAGAACTCAACATCACTGGTGGTTGGATTTATGGATCTGTTATAGGTGGTGGTGAGGATGGTCACGTGCTGGAAAATGTGAAAGTGAACATCAGTGATGACACCAATGAATCAGCACATATACAGACCAAGATTGGAACTGTGGGTACAACCTCATTGGATGGTAACGTGTTTGGTGGTGGTCGTGGCTTCACTGGTGAAGCCCTGACTGCTGGTTCTATCGGTGGTAACGTGGATGTGAATATCTCGGGTGGCACCATGATGGGTAACGTATATGGTGGCGGTCGTATGGCATCAGTTGGAATCGGCTTTACGGATCCTGACGATAATTATTATGGTCAGCTCAAGGATGATGTTGACGCTGTACTTTACACGGCAGAAGATGCAGAAGTGATAGCAGGAACGAAACAAGTAGGTGATGTGAAAACTGCAGCTAAGGCCTATGGTCATATTACGATGAACATCACTGGAGGTACTATTGGTAATAGTAGTTTAACCGGCAATGAAGATGGTGCTGAGCACAGTGGTAATGTCTATGGTGGTAGTATGGGACGAATCAAGCTTCTCAATGAGGCAGTGAATCCCCTTTGGCCTAAACTGGCTGTAGCAAAGATAACATCAGTCAACATCAGTGACAATGCCGTTATCATGAACAATGTCTATGGTGGTAGTGAATATGGTATTGTACGTAATTTGGCTACAGTGACTGTTTCAGGTGGAACAGTCAATGGTAATGTCTTTGGCGGTGGATATGGAAGTGATGACAATCAGACAACAACCACGATCACTCCCGCTGGATATGCAGGTTATCATTATACATTCACCCCGATGACGTGGGCAGGTTGCGTTTCTGGAAATACCATAGTCAACATTTCTGGCGGCGATGTCAAGAAGAATGTTTATGGCGGTGGTGAATTGGCTTCTGTGGGACTTATCAACTATAATGTTGTGGAAGATGCAAATGGTCCTTTCACGTATGAAGAAAAGAAATATTCATATTCCAGCATCATCAAGCATGAGGATCTGACGAATAGCTTTGGCTTGAGTTGGCCCTACGAATTCCAATATATCCATGCTGATCCGAAAGATACGAGTAAGGACGGCAAGGCTACGGTGACCATCACGGGCAATAGTAAAATCGGTACGGATAACGACAATAATACAGGTTATGTCTATGGCGGCGGCAAGGGTAAGGTAGCCTTTGGCACGACTGATGATATTGATGAACAGCGCTATACGGAGGCGTTCTGCGCTAATGTCCGTGAAACGGCAGTGACCATCGGAACAACTAGTGGTAATGAACAGCCTACCATCAGAACTGTCTATGGTGGCGGTGAGGACGGACATGTCTATGAGAATGCTACTGTCATTATCAATAATGGTACGATAGGTCATAGTGTGTTTGGTGGCGGTAAAGGTGAGAGTCAGTTTATTACGAAGTTGTTGGATAGAGATAATGGTAATGTGAAAGACTATTCAGCCACTCCAAATCCAGATGGAGAACCCGTTTATAGTTGGACGGCAGGTAAAGTTTATGGTAACACCTCTGTCACTATGAACGACGGTAGTGTGGGTCGGTTCATCTATGGTGGTGGTAATATGGCTTCTGTGGGTAAGGGTAACTATTCTGGTGGCTCTGACGACTATTATTCTGCAGGTTATGGTGAAAATCCGCCTGACGATGGTTCGTTGTGGACGAATACAGACTTCCTGAATAGCGGCAAATGCACCGTGAATATCTTTGGCGGTACTGTAGGAAGTACAAATTCTGGCGCTGATTCTGATGGTATCCCTTATGGCTCTGTCTTTGGTGGTAGCCGTGGTAAGGCGGCCATGGATGTAGGTCAGCTCTCACCTCGTTATAAGTATCTGCCCGATTTCTTCCTGGGTTATGTACATAATACCTTCATCAACTTCGGTGGTACTACAGAAACCGGAGCTGTTAGCACAAATGGTCCCACCATTTATGGTTCTCTCTATGGTGGTGGTCAGGACGGTCATGTGCGCAACAGTGCTGAAATAAGGATATTCAAGGGATCTGTTAAAAGTCAGACCACGGCAGGAGATGAAGGCCGAAGCGGTAATGTGTTCGGTGCCGGTTCGGGTATCGGAACTTTCCATGATAACAAGGATGGTCAAGATAAGTGCAGCTATGCCTCAGGCTCTGTTACCTGTAGGACATTGGTTGAGGTGAATGGTGGTACAATTGATCGTTGTGTCTATGGCGGTGGTGCTATGGCCTCAGTCGGTCCTCCAAAGATAGGACCTGTAGATGAACAAAAAGAAGTAACGGCATCAAGTACGAAAAAATCATGTTCACACTCTTTGGTCGATATCAAGGGCGGAACCATTCACGGTAGCGTCTTTGGCGGCAGCCGTGGTCCCAGCGAGAATTTCCGCAAGACGCATTTTGACGATCTCCAAAATGTGAACTACGACCCCAGCAAGTTCTCTACTGACATCTATGCGGATGTTATTGTCAGCGGTGATGCCATTATTGGTGAGAGTGTGTATGGCGGTGGTGAAACCGGCTATGTGAAGGGCGACGTACGTGTCAATATTTTGGGCGGTAGCATCGCTAAGGATGTCTATGGTGGTGGCGCGTTGGCCAATACCAACACGAGCAACTTGAAGCAAGGGAATACGAGTGCCTGGAGTTGGACAGATGCTACCAAGACAGCCAAATACACCACGACTGTGAATCTGCTGGGTGGAACCATTGGTGGTGATGCCTACGGCGGTGGACTGGGTAGAAAGGAAGTCGGAACATCTGGCCAGACAGGTTATGTCTCTCCTGTTGAGGCTCTGGTTTATGGTGATGTCAAGGTGAATCTGAATGGCTTGGAAACAGCAGATTATGATAACAACATTCATGGTGCATCAGGAGTCAAAGACCGATTAGAGCAGATGTATGGTGGCTACCAAGTGCATAGTACTCAAAAGGGCGCTATTGTCAATCGTGTGTTCGGTTGTAACAATCTAAATGGTTCTCCTCAGGGTAAGGTCAGAGTGCATGTGTTTGCGACGCAGAACAAGAATACTAGTACAATAAGAACAAAGGTTCCACTCACATTCACTGAACCCGAGACTGATCAATTGGCATATTGGACAAGTCAGGCTACTGCTATTGGCCTAAATTCAACGACAATTATCGGCAATGAGACTAACAATGATACCAAGATTACCCTTTTGAAGACAGCTATTGAGACTAATCGTTATGATGTGGCTGCTGTTTATGGTGGTGCTAATCTGGCTGCATATACGCCAATGGGACCAGGTGCTGTTCCTGGAACAGAAACAACTATTACAACTGATTACAAGAATACCCAACAAAGATCAGAAGTTATCATTGACGGTTGTCAACTGACCAGCATCAACCAGGTTTATGGTGGTGGTAATGCTGCCCCTGTGCCAGCCTCTTATCTTGAGGTAAATGGTACCTACGAGATAGGAGAGTCGTTCGGTGGTGGCAATGGTGCTGATAATTACACTTTGAAGGAAGGCAACCAAACGGTGTGGTATGAGAACCCTGGTGCCAATGTGGGATATGAGAACTATACTCATAAGGGCACAGGTTCAGGTTTGGATTCTGATAATGCAATTAAGGCAGAGGAAAACACAAATGCTGCAACCCCTGAGCTAAGAAAACAGAATTACAGCTATGGTTCGGGTGTCGCGACTACATCGATTAAGGGTGGTAAGATTCATGTCGTTTATGGCGGTAGTAATAAGAAGGGTAACATCAGTACCACTGCTTTGTCCATGTTGGAAAGCATGAATGATGACTGTGAAATGGAAGTGGACGAGTCGTATGGAGGTAGTAAGGATGCGATAATTGACGGAGTTATTGATACGAGAATGCAGTGTGCCCATGGTGTGAATGAGGTGTTTGGTGGTTCTATGAATGCGGACGTGAATAGCGATATTGTTCTTACCATTACCAATGGTTCATCTTTGAACCGTGTGTTCGGTGGTAACAACACCAGTGGTGCTATCGCTGGATCGATTACCGTAAATATTGAGGAAGGCGGTTGCGAACCTATCAAGATTAATGAACTGTATGCCGGTGGCTATCTGGCACCTTACTCTATCTATGGATATGAGAAGAATGAAGATGGAACCTATAAGACAGAGGATATAGATTATGGCGGTAGTCTCGGAACTATTGCGCAACGTATACCACTTACAAAGGAAAAGTTTGAGCAAATAGCAGTAGGTGATAGGCCGGAGAATTATCCCAAGCAGGATCCGCGTATCAATGTCATCTCTGCTACCAGGATTGACAACATCTTTGGTGGTGGTTATCGTGCAATGGTAGTTGGTAGTCCGCATATCAATGTCAATATGACAAATGGTAAAGTGGAGGTGGAGGGTAGCCTAAATGCTTCTTCATTTACGGATGCCGACAATAATAACTACGCAGGGGCCGCTGTAACTACGACGAGCTATTATGTCATAGATGGTGGCAAGAAAGTAAACGTAGAAAAGGTGGAGGGGACTAATAGTGATCCAGCATATACAACAACCGAAGGAAGTACAACCTACGTTTTTAAGAACGGTGATAAATGCTACAAGGTTGTCGATGTGCAACAGGTCGGTTATGCAACCCTCGATATTGGTACCATTGGCAATATCTATGGCGGTGGTAACCTGGCTGATATCTACGGTGATACGTATGTGGAAATCGGTACGGGCAAGTGGCTGACATGGGATAAAGACGGTAATCCCGTATGGGAAACCACAGATGCCAATGGCGCTACATACATCAGTAAACAAACGGCTGATGCTATTACTTACACTCGAGCAGAATGTAATGCACATAATGCAGCATTAAGAGGGTATATTCCTAGTGGCGTAAAACTTACAGCTGATCAAGCGTCTGCTGTTAATGATGCCTTAGGAACTGCATACGATACTGATAATGAAATCTACACAGAAGATGCGGCTGCTTATAATGCCAAATTATCTGGTTTCAGAACAACTGCCACTGTTAAGACACCAGCAACAGCTACCACGCCTGCTGAGTATTACACTCAAGCAGAATGTAATGAATATAATTATAGTTCAAATAACGTTCCTGGCATTATTGCCTGCACCACAACGCTTACAGCTAAACAAGCAGTTGCAGTGAATGAGGCTATAGGCTCTGGTTATGCTGCAGGTGCAACTATTTATACAGAAGATGCCGCTGCGTATATCGCGACATTAAATGGCCATTTAACCATGACGGACGTGAAAACTTCTGCTGAATGGACATGGTATAAAAAAGAAATAACTAATGAAGAGGAGAATTATTCAGACATACCGACAGATCCGACCCCTGTTCGCAACGCAGCCCAAATTACCGGTAATGTATTCGGTGGAGGTAAGGGCGAGGCTGACACATTCACATGTGAGAAGGCCATGGTGGGTGTTGATGGTGATGGTGTCGCTCATCCTGAAGGAGGAACACATGTGACCATCGCTAATGGTACGGTGGGAACTCTCGAAGAAGGGAAGCTTAAAGCGGGCACAGGTAATGTCTATGGCGGCGGTGAGATTGCCCGTGTGGAGAAGAACACGATGGTGACTATCGGTGTCGAGGCAAATGATGCTCCTGTCATTTATGGCGATGTGTTCGGTGCCGGCAAGGGTGTGGAGACACATGGTTACTCTGCGCTGGTTCGTGGTAATCCGAGTGTCATCATTCAGGGCAAGTCCCAAGTGAGAGGCTCCGTCTATGGTGGTGGTGAGATTGCTTCTGTGGCGAGATATAAAGTCGTTAACGGATCACCGGTTGCATTGGCAAATAAGACCAGTGGTAACTGTAAGGTCATCATTCGAGGCGATGCTGAAATTGGTCCTGATGATATGCAGATGTACCACGTGGATGGAAGTAACAAAATTGTTGCCAATGACAAGCCCGATGATACGGGCCACGTCTTTGGTGCCGGTAAGGGTGTCCTGCCTGGAGTTTATTCTTATACAGATAATGCCCATAGACCCAGACGTATGCTGGCCAATAACCAAATTAAGGCTGGAATGACTACTGTACCTGTTGAGAATGACCCCAATAATAGTTGGCAGTATTTTGTAAATGATGAAGAATATCATGCATTTATTGAAACGCTGGCGTTATCTTCCAAGACCGATGTGACGATTGGTGGCAATGCCTTTGTCAAAGGATCTGTATATGGTGGTAGTTTGAGTGGTATTGTACAGTACGATACGCATGTGACGATTAAAGATGATTGCCAGATAGGTGCAGGATTTGACAAGACAACAGGAAAGTCTCTGCCAAAATATGCGGACAACGCATTCATCGATCCGAGTAAGACTGAGGTGACAGATCAAAATGCCCTTGCTGAATGTGCCAGCTGGGATTATGTAGATACTGAGACTGAGGGTGCACCTTACGACCCATTTGCTATAGAAACAGCATCGGATGGAACCCCATGTTACGATTACACCGGTGACTACTCGTCTATTCCAGATGCACAGAAGCGTGCATCATCAGATGGTGGTAAGCCTATTGCAACCGATGGTCATACCTATTACGGTAATGTGTTTGGTGGTGGTAGTGGTATCATTCCTTATGCTCCGGGCTTATGGCATCGTGCAGCAGGTGTTGTACGTGGTAATACCGTAGTGGATATCACCGGCGGACACATTCTGACCTCTGTCTATGGTGGTAATGAACACACCGATGTGGGTATTTACAGCAAGGATACTGATGGCGAGCCTACGGTTCCTGTGTCTGGAGGATTGTGTACCGTCAACTTTGGCGGCACGGCAACCCTCGGTGTGCCTCGTACTTTGAACCAGATTGCCAAGCACCCAGTCACTTGTTATCTCTTCGGAGCAGGCAAGGGCGATCAGCGAATCTTCTTCAACACGTGGACCAACATCAGAGAAGCAGAGGTGAACATTACGGGTGGCCGAATTTACGGTTCTGTATTCGGTGGTGGTGAGGATGGTCACGTGCTGGAAGATGTGACCTTGAATATTAGTGATAATGTCATGATTGGTACCACAGGAACATCGTATGTTGATGGAAACGTGTTCGGTGCGGGTCGTGGCTTCAGCGGTGAAGCTCTGACTGCTGGTTCTGTTGGCGGCAATGTGGAGGTGAACATTACGGGTGGAACCATGCTTGGCTCTATCTATGGTGGTGGCCGTCTGGCATCCGTGGGCATCGGTTTCAATGCTGCGGATAATGCTCAATATGGTTCATTCACGGATGATGTTCGCTACACAGCTGAAGACGAGGATGCAGGTACAATTCCTGAAGGCAAGAAAGTTGGTGATGTCAAAAAATACTCACATGGTCACATCACAGTCAACATTAGTGGCGGTATCATCGGTAATGATGAGGAAAAACTCAAAGATTTTGAGCACACCAAGGGCGGTAATGTCTTTGGCGGCAGTATGGGACGACTTGAGCTGCTGAATGGAACGACTCCTAACTCGATGTGGCCGCAATTAGGTCAGGTGAAGACTGCTACTGTGAACATCAGCGGTGATGCTCTTATCAAGAGTAATGTCTATGGTGGTGGCGAGTTGGGTACTGTACGTGATAATACCTATGTGAATATTAGCGGTGGTACCGTGAATCGCGATGTCTATGGCGGTGGCTATGGTAGTAAAAAGATAGATGAAACCTACAATGCTATCATTAATACTGTAGATCAAAATGCAAACCCCGTATCTTTGGGACTCAAACCCATGATGTGGGCAGGCTGTGTGGGTCAGGAAACCAATGTGACCATCAGTGGTGGTAGAGTGAAGAAGAGTGTCTATGGCGGTGGTGAGATGGCATCGGTGGGTATCTTCAACTATAAACTTGGAACATGGCATGACACCGAAGCGGAAGCACTGGATGACGGAAAGGTGGTCTTCATGAACCCTGAAACCAACAAATATGCAGCTTATGCCAATATTGTGAAGCATGAAGAAAACGAGGATGGAACTGCGACGAAAGACTTTGCTCTGAGCTGGCCGTATGAGTTCTCGTATATGCCTGGCTATGAAGGAAAGGCTAACATCAACATCACAGGCGGACGCATTGGACTTACAGCAGATGAAAACAATCCATTTGCTGATAAAGACAATGGTGATGTCTATGGTGGTGGCAAGGGTGAGGCCATGGATCGCTATACAGAGGCCTTCTTGGCTAACGTTGGCTCTGCTGAGATTAACATCAACTATCCTACGACTAATGATGTTGCCCCAACGACCTATAAGAATGGCGGTGACTGTGTGGCAGGCGCTCTCTATGGTGGTGGCGAGAACGGTCACGTCATGGGTGATACCAAGGTAACACTTACCAATGGTCTGATTGGTCACTCCCTCTATGGTGGTGGTAGTGGTAAGGGTAAATACACCCAGAATATTAAGAGAATTGATAATGGTGAAGAACATCCCGCTTCCATCTATAGCATTACCTCTGGTAAGGTCTATGGCAACACCCATGTCACGATGACAGGTGGCTATGTAGTACGCCATGTCTATGGTGGTGGTAACACAGGATCTGTCGGTAAGGGTAACTATGCTGGCGGTATTGATGACTTCTCGTATTATGTGGCACCTGCGACTGCAACATCTCCGACGAAGACCTATTGTGGCTTTGGGGAAGCACTCAATGACAACACATCGGAAGCAGCACAGAAACTATGGACTAGTTCGTATGACCCCGAACAGCCAATCAGTGATTCGAATAAGCCTGATAATGCATGGCACTTCCTGAATAGTGGCAAATGCACCGTTACGATTACTGGCGGAACTGTGGGCTATGTTGATCCAGCAAAATCAGAAGATTATGTAAAGGATGGTCTGCCATACGGTGGTGTCTTTGGTGGATGCCGTGGAGAGTGTGCGCCTAATATTCGAGAGACGCCGCGCTATCACTATAGTCCAGAGTTCTTCACTGGCTATGTCAACGAGACGGAAGTAATTATTGGCGATCCTGATAATGATGATGCTAACTACACGGGTCCCACCATCTTAGGTTCCGTATATGGTGGTGGTCAGGATGGACACGTGCGTAGAGATACCCATGTGATTATCAATAAGGGTGAGATTGGAAAGCCTTACAGCACGGAAGAACTTAAAGATAAAGCTGGAAATTATATCACCGACCTTGATAATCCACAATGGCTACATCGTGGCAATGTCTATGGAGCTGGTTCCGGTATCGGTAAGTACAAATATGACTTTGACTATGATGGAGACTACGATAGTGACAACAATGGTAATAGCACCCAGTATAATGGCAAGAACATTAAGGAAGAGGATTATAGTACTTCTGCCGGTTCCGTGACTCGCTTCACAAAGGTGGAGGTCAAGGGTGGCACCATCCATCGTAATGTTTATGGCGGTGGCTCGCTGTCCAGCGTTGGTCCTCCAATCATTCCGCCTACAAGACCTGATGATGCTGATAAGAAGGGGGACACTACTGAGGGTCATGGTCCAGGTAGGCAATCACTCTGTGAAGTCATTATCTCCAGTAAGATAGGTACACCTACGGACTATCAGAAGCATTATGGTGGTGAGGTCTATGGTGCTAGCCGTGGTAATATTGATCTGGGTGCATCCTATGGTAGCACGGTGTGGACACAGGTGAAGATTCTGGACGGTGCCGACATCCCGGGCAATGTCTTTGGTGGTGGTGACAACGGTGCTGTGAAGAGAGATGCGGAGGTGTTCATCGGAGAGAAAAAGGTGGTGACATCTGATACCGATGCTGATCCTGAACCATAAGTATGAAAAGTTTTTTTGATATCATAGTGGGGCTGCTCTCCTGTGCGCTGAGTCTCAGTGCACAGGAGACAGCTTTTCCTTATCCTGAGATTCCTGATGAGGTGGAGGAGCCTGAGGCACGGATGGTGTATATGTTGGAGCATTTCTGGCAGGATTATGCGTTTGCTGACAGCACGGCGATGAACCGTGAGGTGGGGGAGCAGGGGATGGTAGATTTCCTGAATCTGATCCTGAATGCAGATTCGGTGGCCGTGGAGCATGGTGCGAGGGTTTGGGCTGATTCGTTGGCGGCATATCCTTCGGCTTTGCCGTTCTTTGAGGGACTGATGGAACGTTATTTAGGTGATTATGATTCGCCTTTGTATAGCGATGAGGTGTATGCGCATTTGTTGCGTGCCTTGCCTGAGACTCCTCAGCGCACGTGGTTATTGGTACAATTGGCGAAGAATCGGGTGGGTAGTCGTGCGGCAGATATCCTTGTGACTACTGCTGATGGGAAGCAAGTGAGGCTTGAGCGCATCAAGTCAGAGCAGACGTTGCTCATCTTCTATGATCCTGACTGCCGACGGTGTCAACGGTTGGATGCTCAGTTGGAGCAGGAACCGTCAATTGTGCAGAATCCTCGTTTGAAGGTCGTTCGTAAGGATATGAATGACTTGAAGGGGGAGTATTATGTACCTCACACACCTGCGCTTTACCTGTTGGATAAGGAGAAACGTGTGGTGCTGAAAAACACGAATTTGGAGGCGCTGTTAGGGAAATAGGGATTTTTCTTTGGTCATTTGAAGGAAAGTGCGTACCTTTGCAGCCGAATTAAAAATGTGGATAGATTTGGGCTGCTTGCAACCACAGTAAAAAATGCTAAAACGACAATCGAGGGCCTCCTTTGGAGTGCGTGTGTTTGTCTGTGCATCTTCCCAATTTCTTTCCCCATAAAAATTATTTATGTATTGTTCTGCTCTCAACACCTGCCTCAGAAGGAGGTGAAGGAGTTAAAACATTTTTATGTAATATAGATTATGGGATATTTATTTACATCTGAATCAGTATCTGAGGGACATCCCGACAAAGTGGCTGACCAAATCAGCGACGCTGTGCTGGACAATCTGTTGGCTTACGACCCCGACTCGAAGGTGGCTTGCGAGACATTGGTCACGACAGGTCAGGTGGTGTTGGCTGGCGAGGTGAAGAGCAATGTCTATGTGGATCTTCAGGAGATTGCACGTGAAACCATCAACAGGATTGGTTACACGAAGTCGTCGTACAAGTTTGACGGCGAAAGTTGTGGTGTGCTGAATGCCATCCACGAACAGAGCGGTGACATCAACCGTGGTGTGGAACGTGAGAACCCTGAGGAGCAGGGTGCTGGCGACCAAGGTATGATGTTTGGTTATGCGACGAACGAGACGGAGAACTGTATCCCGTTGTCGCTCGACCTCTCGCATCGCATTCTGAGGGTGTTGGCTGACATCCGCAGGGAGGGGAAGGTGATGACCTACACCCGTCCAAATGGCAAGGAGGTGACTTATCTGCGTCCTGATGCCAAGAGTCAAGTGACGATTGAGTATGGTGATGATGGCAAGCCACAGCGTGTGCATACCATTGTGGTAAGCACGCAGCATGACGAGTTCATTGTGCCGACGGTGGAGAACGGACTCACAGAAGAGGAAGCAGACAAGAAGATGTTGGAGCGCATCAGGGAGGATGTCATCAACATTCTGATCCCAAGGGTGATTGCAGAAATAGGCGACGAGAAGATTAGTCGTTTGTTCAAGGGTGATATTACTTATCATGTCAATCCGACGGGTAAGTTCGTGATTGGTGGTCCTCATGGCGACACAGGTCTGACGGGCAGAAAGATTATCGTCGATACCTATGGCGGACGTGGTGCTCATGGTGGTGGTGCGTTCTCAGGCAAAGACCCCAGCAAGGTCGATCGCTCGGCTGCTTATGCCGCACGTCATATCGCCAAGAACTTGGTGGTGGCTGGTGTGGCTGATGAGATCCTGGTGCAGTTGAGCTATGCCATCGGTGTGGCAAAGCCTGTGAGCATCTATGTGAACACGTATGGAACATCGAAAGTGCCATTTTCGGATGGTGAGATTGCCACGAAGATTGGTGAATTGTTCGACCTTCGGCCCAAGGCAATTGAGGAGCGTTTCGACCTTCGCAAACCCATCTATCAGGAAACGGCATCCTATGGTCATTTCGGACGCAAGACGGAGCGTGTGGTGAAGAAGTTTACCAATCGCTATCAAGGTGATAAGGAAATGGAAGTGACGCTGTTCCCATGGGAAGAGACGGAGAAGTACCAGGAGCGAATTCGTTTAGCGTTTAGCGTTTAGAGGTTATGGGTTATTGGTTATAGGTTATAGAGAGAATATGAACGACAGCATTTGGCTGGCTTCCGACTCCAACGTCATTCGACAGTCGGAGTTATACAAGCAGGGGATTCTTCTGCCCGACCGTACGGTACCGGTGGGAGAACGCAGCTTTGCCGTGAGGAATGATGACTACCTTGTGACAGGAATGGCTGTGATGTTCTTCCTTCTGGCTGTGATTCTCTACAGGAGCCGAAATGTGTTTCTGTATCGCCTGAAGAATTTCTTTACCTCCAAGCGTACCTATACGGACGATGATGTAGAGGGTAACTCGGATGAGGCGATTCATGTGTTCCTGCTTATCAGCATCAGCGCACTCAGCCTTTCCTGCATCCTTCTTGATGACCAGCTGTCCCTGAGCAGTTGCCTTACGGTGACGGGCGTGCCTTATTGGTTGTTTGGTGCAGGATTTGTCGTATGCCTGTCTTTCATCTATCTCAAAGCGTGGTTGTATTCGTTGGTGAATTGGACCTTTTTCGACAAGGATTCCAACCAAAGATGGATGGTTGGATACCTGCTGATGACCGCCTTGACAGCCTTCCTTTTTTACCCCCTTGCCCTACTAGATGTCTTCGCTCATATCCGTCATGAAATTGTCATCGGAGGTGCCATTTTGGTAGGTGTTTTATACGAATTCATGCTGTTTTACAAGCTGATTGCTAACTTTCGGGTTAAAAAATATGGCTATATGCTTATTTTTTTGTACTTTTGCACCGTCGAACTGTTGCCGACACTTGTTTTTGGGCATTTGACGGTATGGTTAAGTGACAATTATCTAGTAAAAAATATTTTATATTGATGGGAACAAAGATCTTAGTATCTCAACCAAAGCCTCAGACGGAGAAGTCTCCCTATTTTGAGGTAGCACACAAATACAACGTCGAATTAGTTTTCAGGCCTTTTATCAAGATAGAGCCAATGTCCGCTAAGGACTTTCGTCAGCAGAAGGTGTCCATTCCAGGACATACGGCCATTGTCTTCACTTCACGTCATGCTATCGACCACTTCTTTGCCCTCTGCAAGGAATTGCGTGTGACCATCCCTGACGATATGAAGTATTTCTGTGTATCGGAACAGGTGTCGCTCTACATCCAGAAGTATGTACAGTATCGCAAGCGCAAGAACTTCTTCCCTGAGTCAGGTATTCTGGCAGATCTGATGCCAATCATCGCTAAGCACCACAATGAGACCTATTTCGTTCCTCAGTCCTCAGCTCATACAGATGATATGCGTCGTATGCTTGACGAAATTGGCGTAGAGCATGATGAGGCTGTGATGTACTATACCGTAGCTAATGATTTCACGCCCGATGAGGCTTTCGACTACAATATGCTGGTGTTCTTCTCGCCAGAAGGTATCCACTCGCTCATCAAGAACTTCCCAGACTTCAAGCAGAAGGAGATCAAGGTGGCTTGTTTGGGTACGAAGACCATCAAGGCGGCAGAGGATGCAGGCTTGCATGTAGATTACCAGCCCACACCGGAACTCCGTTCGGTGCCTGCCATCATCGAGGCTTATGCCAAGACGCTAAAATGATTGTCAATTGTCAACTCAAGAAATCTGAGCGGCTCACCAGCCAGCTTGTCATAGATAAACTTTTCGCAGGAGGAAATGCTTCAATGGCGGCATTTCCCCTGCGAATTGTTTTTATGAAGGTGGAGAAAGAAGGGAATGATGAGAGTGAGGGGAATTGTGGGAAGAATGGGAATCTGGGTGGAAAGCCTCTGGTGTCTATTTTGGTGTCGGTACCCAAGAAACGTTTTCGTCATGCAGTTGACCGCAACCGTATGAAGCGGTTGGTGCGTGAGGCATACCGACTCAATAAGTATATCCTTTGGGAAGCACTCGAAGGAAAAGACTATCGTCTTGCCCTTGCCTTCGTGTGCATCACCGATACACTGCCCACCTTCTATGCCGTCAATAAGAGCATGAAGAAAGCGCTGATCCGAATCTCGGAGAAGTTGGACGTTAACGCTAACTCTAACCCAGACCCTGATTCTCAATAACCCATAACCTATAACCTTTAAACTCTATGTCCCTCCTCTCCTATATCCTCCTCCTTCCCATTTATTTCTATCGTGCATGCATCTCTCCGCTGTTGCCTCCTACGTGCCGATTCACCCCCACATGTTCCAGTTATGCTATTGAGGCCATTAAGAAGCATGGACCGTTCAAAGGTTTCTACTTGGCATGTCGGCGCATCCTACGTTGTCATCCGTGGGGAGGTTGCGGTTATGACCCAGTACCTGACGAATTCCACTGGTGAGTCCCAAAACTCTCAACCCTAACTTTCAATAAGCCATAACCTATAACCCATAACCTTTCAATCATGTTCAACTTCCATACATATTATATAGATGAAGAGCCTTGTCTGCTGAATGTGGACACAGCCGACCTTCAACCTTCCTATCCTGAGCACGTGAGACTTTCGATAGGATTGCATCCGTGGAAGGTGGGTGAGGATTGGCAGGAAGTGGTTGCTTCGATTCGTAAGGAGGCAAGCAGAAGGGATGTGTGGGCGATTGGTGAGTGTGGCTTGGATAAGGTACATGGTGCCCCTTTAGCTATGCAGATGGACGCTTTTCGTGCCCATATCGCTATGGCGGAGGAGGTGCAGAAACCGATGGTCATCCATTGTGTGAGGGCATTTGATGAATTGCTGATGCTGCGTCGTGAATTGGAAGCCTCTTGCAAGCAGGAGGGTAGGGTGCCGCAATCTTGGGTCATTCATTGGTTTCGTGGCAAGC
>JAEEGG010011538.1_pt1 | contig 19228 bp, 7 predicted proteins | sample 9134161 | NCBI WGS metagenome assembly JAEEGG01 (sample SAMN16246543, study PRJNA631951) | gut metagenome | biome: gut microbiome; feature: rumen; material: CR-attached | host: Bos | place: Iran: Karaj | collected 2018-10 | reverse complement strand
ACTACATAAGGTCCCGCAGGAAGATTCGCAAATGTCTTAGCCACATTCTTAGCAACTGCTGTTGCTGCATCATAAGCGACTACTACAGTTCCGTCGGTCTTCTCCAATTGCAGTCTGTATGGTGCTGTTCCGCCATCTGTCACTGTCACCACTACAGAACCTGTTCCCTCGCCATAACACTTGACTGGAACCTGTGTAATAGTTGACTCTATGTTAGATGGAGCTATTATAGTCACCTCATCTATCTTGTACTCGCAATCGAATGTTGTTAAAGCATCCTTATAGTTCTTAGCCCATACCTCGTATGTGCCTGCTGCAAGACCGGTGAACTCTGTGCCGCTCTGGTATGCTGCCACTATAGAACCACCTTGCTTGAGTGCGAACTGATAAGTCACACCTGCGCCGGTATAGCCGCCTGTTGTCGATGCCACAGTTACCTTACCGTCGGTTGCGATTGGGCTTGACGTCTCTGTTGGTGTCGCACTACCAGTTATCTGAGTTGCCTGATCTACAGTAGCCGAAGCTGTTTTCTTACATCCGTCTGCATCGGTCACTGTGAGAACATAGTCTCCAGCACCTACGCCTGTCAAATCCTCAGTAGCGGCTGCGATGCCAGCTCCGTCCTTAGTCCATGCGTATGTGTAAGGGCTTGTGCCACCGCTTACATCAACGCTTATACTTCCTGTCTCACCGCCGTAGCAGAGCGCTGTCTCAGTTCCTGTCACTGTCGCAACCACTGCTGCAGGCACGTTCACAGTCACTGTCTGAGCGTCAGAGACATTGTTACACTTGTCGGTAACAGTAATCTCGACTGTTGTAGCCGCAGTTATTGTAGTTCCTGCCGCTGGGTTCTGAGATATTGTTATATCAGCAGCCGCACTGTAGTTGTCTGACTTATTAGAAACGAGTCCTGACAAGTCTGGAACCTTGAACACGCAGTTTCCTGCTGCGGTTGCAGCCGCTGTTGTCGCAGAAAGCGTGAATGTTGGCTTTTCTGTATCTTCTGTTATAGTAACTACAACATCGTCGTATGCCTCACAGCCTTCGCCGCCTGGAGCGCGTGTCACAGTCCATCTGAGTGTGTACTCACCTGGCTTGAGACCGCTCACTGACGATGTTGCGCTTGCTGCGTCTGCAAATACTGGTGTCACGCCTGCAGAAGCCGAAACTGTTGTCCATGCTCCAGTGAGTCCAGCTGCTGGAGCTGTAGCGCCGAGAGTTACTGATGTTGTCTCGTCCGCACAGATTGGACCTTCAGAGATTGCATCTCCTGCCTCTGCTGTCACCTGGTCTGGCTGAGTCATTGTGACATTAAGAGTCTTGGTACAATGCTTAGCATCCTCTACTGTCACGGTGTAGTCGCCTGCCTTGAGACTCACTGTCTCACCAACCTTAGAACTTGGATCGTTCCATGTGTACTGGTAAGTGCCATTACCGCCCTGAGCCTCGACAGTCACTGAACCTTCGCCGCCGTAGCATGCTGCTGGTGTCAGACTTGTCTGGCTCAATGTGAGGGCCTCCGGCTCTGTTACTACAATGTTATTTGATGTTGTTGTACATCCATCGAGAGTTGCAGTCACTGTATAAGTTGCAGGCTCAAGATCTGAGATGCTTGCTCCTGTAAGTGATGCATCTGCCGCACCGCCCTTAGTCCAAGCGAACGATGTTCCGTTAGATGTCACGCTTATCGCTCCATTGTTGTCGCCCTTACACTTAACTGGAGTAGCGACGATGTTTGTCAATGTAGGATTAGCCTTTATTGTCGCTGTCACAGGAACCTTGTTGCTGATACATCCGCTGCCATCGGTTACTGTCACATAATATGTCGCTGTGCTGGCTGCTGTCACATCTATATCTGATGGTGTGAATGAAGTAGCCGAAGCCGATGTCTCATACCATGTCTGAGTTCCTGCTGTATTCACGAGAGTTGACCATGCTACTGGTGTTCCGCTCGCCTGAACGCACTGTACAAGGTCATCTACATCTGGGTCGGTTGGCGTGTTGCTTATAACTACGCTGACGTTTGCCTTATCACTCTCGCAACCGTTTACAGTCTGAGTTACGCTGTATGACTTAGTCAGTGCCACACTCAGGTCGAAGTCGGCTGGAGTCACAACCGTTGCTCCGTCGTACCATGTCAATGTCGCGCCACCTTCTGTGGTAGTCACGAGGCTCGCCCATGTTTTCATCTCAGATGTCGTCTTAGGACAAGCTGTGATGCTTAATACTCCTGGAGCTGCAGGCTTATGCTTGAGCGTCGCTGTTGTCGCTGTTGGGTCACTTGCGCAACCATTTGAAGTAGCGACAGCGTAGATTGTTGTTGTCTGGTCTGCGGTCTGGTCTGGAGCCGTAGCATCCCAAGTAATTGTTGTCACTGATGCTGGAGTTGTTCCTGCTGCGTCAGTGAAGTATGTCCATGATGGATTAGCAGCCGTGGTACTTACTGTCGCAGTCAAGTCGATTGACTCTGTAGCACATTCAGCAGCCGCTGGAGTCACTGTCACAACTGGCTTATCCTTGATTGTCACAGTTACTGGCTCTACTACGAAGCAGCCTGTCGCTGTCTGTGTCTTCTTTATATAATATGTACCTGATGCACTGACAATCGGACTTGCTATCGCTATTGTTCCAGCTGCGTCGCTGTGATATGTGTATGTGAATCCTGTCTCTGCAGTGTATGTTGTTGCCAAATCAACTGTGTTTGGTGCACAAACTGGAGCTGGGTCTGCTGGACTGAATGTCAAAGGCGCTATGCTTGACACAGTCACGTCGTATGTCTCTGATTTGCCGCAAGCGTCAGTCACAGTCACTGTTATTGTGTTCTCTACTGTAACGTCTGCTATTGGAGTACCCTGCTCAGGAGACTGAGTCACTGTCAGATCTGCATTTGCTGTACAAGCATCGGTTGAGATTGCTCTCACAAGCTCTCTCACGTCAGGATAGTTGAATACGCAAGCCGTTCCTGTCGCTACTGGAGCCTGAGCCGCTATCGTTCCGCTTATCACTGGCGCTGTCTCGTCCTTAGTTGTTACAACCTTAGCCACTGGGAGTGACCAACAGTTAGCATCGTCCTTCACTCTCAAGCTTACGTTCGCTGTTCCAGTGCAGTTTGTGCTTGCTGTCACGTCAGCCATGCTGTGGTCAGCGGTGTGAGCTGTAGCGCCGGTCCATTCGTATGTGTATGGCTCTACGCCATGGGCTGCAGTAGCTATCAGAGTCACTGTCGAGCCTGGGCACACATCGCCTGTAGGCACTGCGTAATCCACTGTAGGCACTGCATTCACAGTCACGTCAACTGCAAATGGATCGCCTGTACATGTCAGTGCTGGTGTTGTTATGCTGTATGCTGGAGTTACAGTGTACTTAACTACCTGCTGAACCTCCGATGTGTTGGTCAATGTCTGAGACATTGTCGCCATTGGAGCTACCTGAGCAGACCAGCCTGTCACATTAGCGTTGTTTTCCACAGTCCAAGAGTACTTCGTTCCGGTAGGCACGATGTCGCCAGTCTTAGGCTCCAGTGTGAATGCCGTTCCGCTACATATAGTATATGTCTTGTCGGTGAGATAAGGTATTGGCTTGACGGTCACGGTCACTGTGAATGGATCGCCGTCGCAGCCGCCTGGGAGCGATGGTGTCACGGTATATGTCGCTGTTCCGTCGGCTGCTGTCGAATTAGACAGAGTCTGGCTCAACGCATCAACATTAGTGCAAGCGCTCGCGCCTGTCACGCCCGTAGTCTGAGTCACCGACCATGAGTAAACTGTTCCGTCTGGCACATTGTCGCCTGTTTCTGGAGCGAATGTGAATGGCGTTCCGCTACATATAGTATATGTCTTGTTGGCAACAGAAGGCTTAGGAGATACAGTCACTGTCGCTGTAGCAACATCGAAGCAGCCGCCGGCTGTCGTCCATGTTGTACGATACATAGTTGTGACTGAAGGAGAAACTGAAATGCTCTTTGTTGTCTCAGACATTGCAGTCCAAGTCGCACCGTCGTCGGTCGAACTCTCCCATGAGTATGAAGCTATTGTGGCTGACTCTGAATCAGTAGCCTCCAGTGTTACGCTTGCGCCCTCACATGTAGGCTTGTCATCCATTGTCAGTTTTGGAGCCTTAGAGAGTGTCACCATCTTTGTGCCTTCGCCCTTACAAACTGAGAACGAACATTCTGCCAAAGTCGAGTAAGCTTCTGCCTTTACATAAACTCGCGTTCCTGTTGAGTTCACGCTATAGGTATTGTCGTCACCCTGGGTTGTGTCCTCGGTGTAGTTTGTTCCGTCGGCAGAACGATACCACTTATAATAGTAGTCTGTACCTTCCATACCGCCGGTTGTTGTAGCCACGAACTCAAGACGATTGCCTACGCAGGCAGCTGGGTCGTTGAGTTCCACCACGATTGGGTCTGGCTCTTTGACGGTTCCGTTTCTGATTATCTTACAGCCGAGTCCGTCGGTGAACATGATTGAGTAGTCGCCTGCAGCCAAGTCGCCGAATGTGTATCCGGTCTCGGTTGTTGTCTTGTGGGTTGAGATGATGTCAGCTGCTGTCACTGCCAGAGGGTCATTCTTGATTCCGCTTATGAGGTCGAACTTAGCTCCCTCTGCCATGTCCTGTGCAGTAGCTATCTCTGTGAGAGCTATCTGGCCATTGGTAAGACCTGGGCAGGTAACATCTGTTGCTGTGAATGTAGCAGCAGTGAGCTTACACTCCTTGCGCACAAGATTGATTTCAATAACATCTTCTGTACAAGCTGGCTTGTAAGGATGTGTAGTGAGTGTACGCTTTGCGTAGTAGGTCTTAGTCTGACCTGTAGCTATGTTAAGGTTGCCGCTTACTGGAGTTGTTCCATTGCTTTCATAGTAGCTGAATACTGGAAGTCCCTCTGAGTTTGCGACACTTCGAGTGTCGTTCTTGATTTCGGCGCTGAGCACACTCTTAAGATATGCAGCCAAACCTACAGAATTATTAGCCTCTGTCACGTTGTGAGTGATGGCAGACATGTCATAATCTGTCTCGAAGTCTGCCTGAACTGGGATAATGTTGTAGGTGCTCTCAGAAGAACACAATTGTGTGTTTCCTGACTTTGCTTTCTTGGCTATAGCTGGCTTGTCTTGGTCGAAGTATGTAGCCTCTGCCATATTCCAGATTTCACGCATACATGAGCTACGCCAGAGGTCGCCTCGGTCAGCGCCTGCCACTTGCACCTGATAAGTAATAGTAAGAGTCGCATCTGAAGGTATAGAAGGCAGATTGCTTACTCTCAGTGTGCGGGTTGCAGCATTGTATGTTGCGTTAGCCCATGCCTGGTCTGTGATAGCGGCATTAGAGCTGAGAGTGATTCTCACTGAGTTTGGCACGTAGGTCACATTATAGTCAAGCACGTCCTCTACGTATGCTGTGTTGTTCTGAGTCTGCTTACCTCCTTCGTTCTTCAGGGCTATGAAGTATTTAAGATTCTGACCTGGAGCAACTGATGAAGAAGAAGGAACCTTGCTGACAACAAGGCTTGGCACATCGCTGCTTATAGCCACATACGCCATAAAAGGCATCATGTAGGTATCATTTGTAGAAACTTTTAACGTTGCAGAATTTGAACTGTTAGTTACAGAGTTCTTAGGCAAATCAATATGGTGAGCATCAAAACCGAGTGTGTTACCACAGCCGAATGCCGCATTCTCGCTATGCAACATGCTCTCTCCGTTGTAACTCATGGAAGATGAGAAGAAGTCTGTAGTTCCACGCAAATCGTTAAGATTTTGAGCTGTCGCACCGCCATTTGCAGTGAATGTCACTTGGTCTGTCTTTGAGCCGACATCACCATCCATTGCAGCCATACCTACACTACCAGATATAATACCGCTTGTGACTGCATTGAATGTCAAAGTTTTGTTTACTGAGCTACCTTCCTTGAAGAACGCAGCACCATCGAAAAGTGTGAACTGAGTCTCTGGATAAGAGTCGCTTGTGCCATCCTCATAAAGCAGTACAAGACACCATCCTGCTATAGCTCCACCTTTTGAGTCATTGATATCTGCCTTGACACCTCTTACACCTATTGTTCCTATGCCTTGACCAGCCAAGACAGAAGTAACGTCTGCCATTGCCCAGTATGACATACAGTCATCACTAGCAGCAGAGCCACCAGTACGTTCAGACTCAAAACCTTCTGTACTACCATAATACTGAGCTGAGATTGCTCCAGACTCCGTACCATTAGGGCGAGTGATGTAAACTCTCTCGTTCCAGTAATTAGCATTGACGTTATCTGCATAAGCAGAACCACCCCAATAAAGGTATGCGTGCTTGATTCTTGGACAGCTACCTGGATAATCTGCAAAATAACTTTGAGTCACGTCTGCTGAAGAATAGCTCTGAGCTGAATTTGTTGTAAATCCGCCAGTCTTAGTGGTATAGCTAACCTTGTTCTTGTAATCGTTATTTGGCTCATCCGCTCCAGCACAACCAACACCTGTGTTTGGCTGTATCGAAGACGCACCAATCATGACCACCTTAACTCTTTCAGTAAGACTCGCACGTGTGTAATGGAACGGGTCGCCCGAATAACCTCGCTGATAAGTCTGAGCGACGGAATTACCTACTGATACTGCTGTGCAGAATAGCAACATCATCAAGCGCGATAACCAGCGCTTGATTGTGCATCTATTTTTAACTGAAGTATCTTTCATAGTATATCGTGTTTTTTGTTATCTAAGTTTATATGGCAATTCTCTGTGTTTCCATTATTCTATCGTGCAATTGAGCACCACGTCGCTGCCGCCGTCGGTCGCGAATGTGATAGTGCCAGAACCTGTCGCACCTGCCTTAGGACGAATATAGAGCGTTCCTGTCATGTTATCCAACTTGGTAGTTGTTATGGCAGAGAAGTCACCGTACGCTGGGTTACCCATAGAGACATCGAACTTGTCGGAAGTGATTGTCACCTGAGCGTTCATGTCTGCGCCCTTGGCTGTAGATTGCACTGTGGCAACGCCTGCCGAAGGCACTTTGAGAGACGAAGCTGCGAGCTCAACTCCTGTTGCCACTGCCGCTCCTCCTGTCCAGTTTACTTTCACATTATGAGTCTCGCCGGCAGCTGTCACTGCTATGTTGCAGTTGGTCAGCGTACCTGGAGTGTATTTCACATAAATCATTCCTTCTGTAACTGTGGCTGGGAACGACGTTGTGCTCGCATACGCACCTCCCTTACAGTTGCTGACCGTCACGCCCGGACAAGATGTTGTAACTGTAGGAGCGGCACAGAACGGACCGCCTGAGAATGGGATGGCGAACTCAGCCGCCTCGCCGCTCACGCTGCTGAAGTTATAGACTGCGCCATCGGCTGGATACCATGTGCCAGCTGCTGTAGCCTGACCTGAGAGCGAGATGAATGCCGAGCCACGTCCGCCGTTCTGAACAAGAATGACATCGTTCACAGAACCAGCCTCAAGACCTTGCTTCTGACGAACATATACCTTCATTCCACGCAATGGGAACTCGCCTGTGTATGGTATTGACAGAGCCGAAGACCAGCCGTCAGTTCCGTTAGCAGAGAAATCGTATTCCTCATTGCAGAAGTTCTTTTACGATGTGAGGTCAAGTGACTTGTTATCGTCGAGACATGTTCCATAGACTGTGATTTCCTTGACATCGGAAGGACAGTCAGGGTAAGACTGGAAGTCATCCAAAGACTCCGCCTCGAAATTGAACTTACGCTTAGCCGTTCCTTCAAGCACTATGTTTGTTACATAGAATGTCTGCTTAGGAGAACTTATTATCACACTGTAATTACCCATTGTCACAGAGCTCTGCAGGTCTATCGTCTGATGATAAATCTGCTTCTCTGGCAAGAGAATCTCTTCATTATATATATAACCTGTTGTTCCGTAAACCTGAACGAGCAGTTTGTTCTCGCCGGAAGCACTACTTGGTTGTGCATCGAACGACAGACGCAAGAAGTCATAGTTGTTTGCATTTATAGAAGGTGACTGCAATCCGCTCTTGTTGAGCTTGAATGCGTATGCACCGAGTGCATTCTTGTTACTTTCTACTGTACCTGAAGTAGTCCAGTTCTTTTCTGCTGCAAGGTCCATGAAGCTTGGATGATCAGTGTCAAGACCTGGAGACATCAGACGAAGCACATCCACAGCCTGACCACAGTTGAGGACAATAGGGAAGAGAGTTACCTCACCTTCCACTGTCACACTTGGCGATGGCTTTGTGTATCCAGTAGCAGAAAGAGTGAACACATCTGAATATGTTCCGATATTTCTATCTTTTGGCAGACGAACCTTGATTGTTCTTGCAAATGAACCGCCAGTGAAAGGTATGTTCACAGAACCACCTGAAGTCCATGTCACACCATTGTCAAGCGACACCTCGAATTCATCAACACCACTGAGTGTCGCTGTTCCAGATTCAACAGGGAGATTGTTACCTGACACTGTTATATCCTGAGGATCTGATGGACCAAGGTCCTTAACATAACTAAGTCCGTCAAGGTCTGGAGTGATAGTCAATTCCATTGGGTCACACTTGACTGTAAGATTGTCAAGCAAATATTTCTTGCTTCCTGGAGCCTCAACCTTAATTATGCTTCCATTCATAGAAGGGTCAAGCTCAACTTTTATCAGATGATATGAATCACTGCCAATCTGAATTATACCACCAGGACGAAGTTGAGGCGCAGTTTTGTCTGCTGTTGAAGTTGTGCTGCTGTTCTCTGTCAATGCGACGCCGTCAACTGTAATACCAGTAGTCACAGCCACACCATTTTGTGATACTTTAATACCTCTATCAAGATATTTCGCATCATCAGAACTCTCCGCCTTTACATAGAATGATATTTCCATTGGCATATCAACAGCTGGCAATGTCAATGTAGGAGTTCCACTATTATAAGGATACAAATAAATTGTATTGCCACTGTATCCATTAGTATTCAAACGAATGCTCTCGCAATGCCACTCACCACCAGCAAGATTAAGCCAGTACTCTGCACAACCGGAACTTGATCTGACAGAAGTACCAGGACCAGTAGGACAAGAACCGACATCTGTCAAGATAGAAAAATCTTCAGATATACAAGCTGTAGCAACTCTTGCTTTTAGTGTAGTGACCGTATTAGAAACCGGAGAAAGATCAGAGTCTGTTGTTGTACTTCCGTTACCCTGCACTTTTATCTTAGCATAATATTGAGTATTAGGATCAAGTCCTGTTATTATTGCCTGATCCGTAGCCTGTCCAGGAATATTGAGCACCTTGACTTCTGCTCCAGTTGTGGCATTATATATATAAAGGATGTAGCCGTTCACGCCACTCTCGCCAGACGCAGTCCAGTCTGCTGTGAATCCGTCTATAGTAGGAACAGAAAGCACAGGTGGAGTTATAACAGAAAGGTTTGGAAGAACTGTCACGTCGTGAGTTACAGGACAGCCATTAACTGTGTATGTGATAGTAGCTGTTCCGCCTGCAACGCCGGTAACGACACCGCCAGTAACTGTCGCAACACCAGTTCTGTTTGAAGACCATGTACCGCCTGTGAGGCTCGGAGTCAATGTAACGGACTTACCTTCGCCCACTTCTTCTGGTCCAGAAACTGTAACTTGACTTACTGTGATTGTCTTCTTGGTTGGACAGAAATCCGTGTTTGTAGGAGTGAATATTATGTTAACCTGACCCGGAGCAACGGCTGTCACTCTACCTGAAGCATTGACTGTTGCTATGCTTTCGTCAGACGACGACCATGTACCTACAGTAGAGCCATCGCCTGGAGCAAACTCTGTGAGAGAAAGCTGAACATTGTTCTTTGTTCCACAATTATATATTGTATATGTTTCTCCGCTGATAGTTGGTGCATCACATGGCAGAGGTGTAACGCATACTCCGCTGACACGAACCTCGCCGCTGAATGTTATCTTAACGAACTTACCCTGCTTTGCAACTATGCCTGGAATAGCAATCTCACCACAACTATTGTCTATAGAACTTGTAATAGAGCCAGATGAAAGAGCAGAATATGGTCCAGCAAATGCATCGGCAATTTCTACAGTAGCTGTACGAGAACCACCACCATGACCAGCAATATTAATTTGTGAAGCACCATATCCCTCCAACTCCACGATTATATAATCCATGTAGTATCTCTTCGCTGCATCACCACAAATATTAGATGTACTTGTGTTGTAATTGTCATCCTTATTACCTCCATGATACATTCTGAAGTCGCCGAAATCGTATGGAGTTGTTGCGTCAAGCGTACCAGCACCGCTGCCTATATACGCGCAAGTAGGTCCGAGAGTCCAAGTCGCGTTGTAAGTAACAATATCTGAGCTATAGCAAGCATTTTCGACCTTCGCTTTGATAACCTCGTCCTGGGTAATGCTCACCGAAGTACCAGTCACCCAAGAACTTCCGCCATCGAGGCTATACTTGACATCGCCGCCAGTGCCTGAGATTGTGACTGTGTTGCCAGATTGAGTAATCGTAGGAGCAGAAGGCATTGTGGCATTGAGGCTTACTGTAACAGGGTCGCTTGAAACTGCGCAATTCTTAGTAGCCACCACTTTATAATCGCCATTTGCTGTGACTGTCAATAAACCTGATGTTTCACCAGCGATAGCAACTCCATCCTTATACCACAGCAGCGAAGCACCTGCTGTCTGACCTGAAACAGAAAGAGTTGTAGTAGATCCACATGGACTAAGAGCGCCAGAAATTGTTGGCTTGCTGTCTGCGCAAGGAGGACCGGCAGGTGTCACGGCAATGCTTGTAATAAACAAGTTACTACTATTTAATCCTGCTAAATAAATTGTTTTAGGTGACGAAATCCCTGTGAAACTATATGAAACACTATGGTCTGCATTTTTAGTTTCTATACTTTTACTAGCAAGTGAAGCCTTTGTATCTCCATCTACAATATGTAATGTACGTCCTGTACTACCTGAGTAAAAATGTATTTCAATACTACAATCCTCATCTATAGTGAATGTCATATAACGCTTCGTTGGCAAGGATGAGCCTGGAGAATAATCAGAAGCACCACCACTACTAAGGTTTATATAATATCCACCGGTACTCATACCGGCCGCAGCAGAACCAGTAGCAGGTGGATTTGTGCCAGAAAGCGTATATCCACTTGGAATTGAGTTTTCACCATCATAATTCAATGATGTGAAATCTGTTGCGCCATTTACATTTATTCCTAATACCATCAATAATGACAGTATTAAAAACTTAAGTCTAAGAAATGTGTTTTTCATATCGTAGATTTTTTGTTATATACATTATATATACGACGAAAAAGCTTACAACGCCTCGGGGCTTTTCCCCTTCAAACGTCATAACCTGCGAAATGAAAAAAATCTACTGAAAATGCGGATTACATCAGCAAGACACGGCTCAACCTCTCATGTTTGATTCTCTTAGTAAAGTTTCTTCATTAGCAAGTTTTTCGTTGATATATTCATTTTGCTCCAAACGCTTAGATTCGGATTTCCAAAAATATACTTATTTTTTGTGAAAAACTATATGTCTTATGCTGAAAAAATATGTTTTACAACATAAAAACACATGTTTTTTGTGCTAATTTTTAGGCAAATAGATAATCCCACCCCAAAAACAACGGTTTTCACCACTGTTTACATCTGTTAATTCACAACTAATATACGTTAACACGTCAACTGTTTATATTTTGCATGAATATTCGTTTTTTTGCATGAAGATATTCGGCGCTTCGGCTCGGTTCAACTACGCTTGGTTGGTGAGCCTGTCGAACCACAGCGACCGAACACTCAGTGACACCTTCAGAAAGTCGCTTCGCGAGAAATCAAACAAACAACAACAAATCAAACAGAATATCCTATTTGAACGATTTGAGCATATTTTGGTGGATTTCTGTCCGCAGGACACTAATTTGTATCCGGTGCTTCGGCTACGCTCAGCAACCGAGGTTTCAGCCATCCAGACGGAACGAGCATAAACAAAAAAGAGGTGCAAAACATTTTGCACCTCTTCTATATATAATAATGTATATGCTTAGAACAACTTCATCTGACCAGTCAGTTCGTCCAGCACATCGCTGTCGTTGTCGTCGCCGTCGCCGGTGTCTGGAGCACCGTCCTGCGGCTCTTCATCTTCGGGCTCGGCATCCTCTTCCTCCGGCTCCGGCCAGCGTGTAGGCTCCAGTTCTATCACCTCGCCCACTTCGAATGTGCTGATTCTCTTGCCCTTCGCCTTGATGCCCTTGACTCCGATGAATTCCTCCACGTCTATCTCCATGGCTGGCTTGCTCTTGTCCGCACCGCCGAACACCACCTTGAAGCGCGGATACACATTGTCGCTGATGAGCAACAGACGGCTGTCCGGGTTCTCGCCTATGAAGCCCACCTTCTTTGCCGACGCCTCCATGACGAATCTCTTGATGTAACGGTAGCCCTGCTGGTCGGCGTCCACAAGCGCGACTGTCCACACCTTCTCTGGATCGTACTTCTCTATCTTGAGCAAATCCTCGTCAAAGTGGTTCGACAGGTCGAAGTTTGTCGTGTAATACTCGCCCTTCTTTGTGATTACAAGTATCTGGTCGTCCGCGCCGAATTCGCCGAGGAAGTCTCCGTGACTGTCGTAGTTGAGCCTCATCACGTCCGGGTCATACCAAACCTTTCTGCCACCGAGTGTCGATGCTCCCTGATGACGGAGCGCTATCTTGAACACATCGTTCTTGGTCAAAATGTTGCCCATGGCCTGACGTCCCTTTATGGCTATCTCGCTGAAGTCCTTCTCGAAAGTCAGCACCTTGAGCCTTGGTCTTGGCTTGTGAGTTATCTTTATGGTCTCTGCCTCGCCGTTAGGGTTAGCAGTGAAATAGATTATCTTGCTGCCAGCCTTGCCCTGAGTCAGGTCATACTCCTTGTCTCTTGTCACTCCGGTGACATTAAATCTCTTAATGTAGTAGAATCCTGACTTACCGTCACGATAGACCACATTATATATAGTACGTTTGTCGTTCTTCTTGAACAGCGCGAGATACTGTATGTTCTTGCCGACATAGAGCTTGTCCTGCACTTTGACGACCTTGTATTTTCCGTCCTTATAGAAGATTATCACATCATCTATGTCCGAACAGTTGCATACGAACTCGTCCTTCTTCAGCCCAGTACCTATGAATCCGTCCTCGCGGTTTATGTACAGGCGCTCGTTCGCCTCCACAACCTTGGCGGCTTCTATGGTGTCGAATGTTCTCAGCTCCGTCTTTCTCGGATATTTGCTGCCGTATCTCGCCTTGAGTCCCTTGTACCATGCGATGGTGTACTCCACAAGTCTCTCCAAGTGGTATTCCACTTCTTTTATGCCGTCCTTCAGCGCGGCGATGTTCGCATCAGCCTCGTCGGAACGGTACTTGATGATTCTCACCATCTTTATCTCCAAAAGATGAGCGACGTCGTCTCTCGTCACCTCTCTTATGAACTTCTTCTTGAACGGCTCGAGTCGCTTGTCAATCCAGTCGATAGCCTCATCCTTGTTCTTGCTCTGCTCGTATTCCTTGTCCTTGTATATGCGCTCCTCGATGAATATTCTCTCAAGGTTCGCTAAGAAAAGCTGTTCCAGCAGTTCGTTTTTCTGTATTTCAAGTTCACGTCTGAGGAACTCCTTTGTCAAGTCAACATTTTTGCGCAGAACGTCGCTCACGCCGAGGAACAACGGCTTGTTGTCCGACACGACGCAGCAGTTAGGCGAGAGGTTCATCTCGCACTGCGTGAATGCGTAAAGCGCATCGATAGCCTTGTCGGACGACGTTCCAGGCTGAAGCTGTATGACGATTCTGGCTTCGGTGGAAGTGAAGTCCTCCACTTTCTTTATCTTGATTTTGCCACGCTCGTTGGCCTTCACAATGCTGTCTTTGAGAGTTACGGTCGTTGTGCCGTAAGGTATCTCGGTTATCTCCAGCGTCTTGTTGTCTATCTTGTTTATCTTGGCTCTGATTCTGACCACTCCGCCACGCCTGCCGTCTTCATATCGGCTTGCGTCGAGATAACCGCCCGTTGGGAAATCTGGGTAAAGAGTGAACTCACGCTCCTCGAGATACGCCATTGCTGCATCTATTATCTCGTTGAAGTTGTGAGGCAGTATTTTAGAGTTGAGACCTACGCCGATACCCTCGGTTCCCTGCGCCAGCAGCAATGGGAACTTCACCGGCAAAGTGATAGGTTCCTTGTTTCTGCCGTCGTACGAAGGCTTCCACTCGGTTATCTTCGGGCTGAATAGTATCTCAAGGGCGAGTTTCGAGAGGCGCGCCTCGATGTAACGGGGAGCTGCAGCGCTGTCGCCAGTGAGCACGTGTCCCCAGTTTCCCTGACAGTCAATGAGCAAGTCTTTCTGTCCGAGAGTCACGAGCGCATCGCCTATGGATGCGTCGCCGTGAGGGTGGAACTGCATCGTGTGTCCGACGATGTTCGCCACCTTGTTGTAGCGTCCGTCGTCGAGTCGTTTCATGGAGTGCAGTATTCGCCTCTGCACCGGTTTCAGTCCGTCCATGATGTTAGGCACGGCACGCTCCAGGTTCACGTATGAAGCATAGTCAAGAAACCATGTCTGATACATGCCTGAGAGATACTGTCGTGTCTCATCGGTGTTCAACGGAGGCACCTTGCAGCGCCCTCTTCTTTTTGCCGGTTCTTCGTCCTGCGACACCGCATCCAGAACTTCGTCAGCAGTCTCTGCGTTTTCTGTTTCCTGGTTTTCTAAGTCCTTCTCTGCACCTTCCTGCAAATCCTTCTCGTCCTCGTTCATAATTATTCCCTCCTTTGCTTATTATTATTTTATTCGCTCTATCACTTCACTTACAGCAAGCATCTCCTGCTCGCCAGTCTCCATATTCTTCAATGTGACTTTTTTCTGCTCCATCTCGTCGCTGCCCACTATCGCCACATACTTTATATTCTTGCTGTCTGCATATCCAAGCTGCTTTTTCATCTTGGCTGGCGTTGGGTAAATCTCGGCTGGTATGCCTGCGTTTCTCACCTCCTTGACGAGCGGCATCGAGTATGCGATTTCCGCATCGCCGAAGCACACGAACAGTATCTTGGTCGCGTTCACCGTCTCCTTTGGGTAAAGGTCAAGCTGGTTGAGCACATCGTAGATTCTGTCAGCGCCGAACGAGATGCCTACGCCAGAAAGACCCTGCAGTCCGAACACTCCCGTCAGGTTATCGTAGCGTCCTCCGCCCGATATGCTACCCATCTCCACGTCATTGGCTTTCACCTCGAAGATGGCTCCTGTATAGTAATTCAGACCTCTTGCAAGTGTCAGGTCTATCTCCAATGTGAGTCTGAGGTTCGCGCTTGAAAGCAGTCCGAGTATCGTCTCTATCTCCTCGATGCCCTTCAGACCTGTCTCCGATTCGGCAAGCACATTCTTCAGCGTAGCCAGTTTCTCCTCATTGCTTCCGCTCAGCAGGATTATTGGCTGGAGTTTCTCCACAGCTTCTGCCGACACACCCTTCTCTCTCAGTTCGGCATTAACGTTGTCAAGTCCTATCTTGTCGAGTTTGTCTATTGCTACGGTTATGTCGGTCAGTCGGTCAAGCTCACCCACTATTTCTGCGATTCCGCTCAGTATCTTTCTATTGTTCACCTTCAGTGTGACATTCACACCAAATCTTGCGAACACTTCATCTACAATCTGCACAAGCTCAGCCTCGTTCAGTAGCGAATCGCTGCCCACAACGTCAGCGTCGCACTGGTAGAACTCTCTGTATCTGCCCTTCTGCGGACGGTCCGCTCTCCACACTGGCTGTATCTGGTATCTCTTGAAAGGCATTGTCAATTCGCCATTATGCTGCACCACATATCGTGCGAATGGCACAGTCAGGTCGTATCTTAATCCCTTCTCGGAAATTGAGTTTATCAGCTTCACGCTGTTCTTTTCAGCCAAAGCCTCTGCGTTGGCTGTCTGCAGAAAATCTCCAGAGTTCAGTATCTTGAAAAGCAGTTTGTCGCCCTCGTCTCCATACTTGCCCATCAGCGTAGAAAGATTCTCCATTGCAGGAGTCTCTATCTGCTGAAATCCGTACAGTTTAAACACCGATTTTATCGTGTCGAATATGTAGTTTCTCTTCGCCATCTCTTCTGGCGAGAAATCTCTTGTTCCCTTTGGTATTCCTGGTTTCTGCATATTTTGTCTATGTTTTTTCTTATAAGAATATTTCTCCTAAAATCTTGTCGGAAGCGCCCTTATTGCTGTTCACGTAGTTGCCTGCAGCAGCGCCCGCCTCTTCTGGATTTGCAATCAAGCGATTCATTTCTCTCTCAAAATCCTCGTATGATGCTATGGCTATTCCGCCTCCGCACTCCTTTAACTTCAGTGCCTCACGGAATGCTGTATGATTTGGTCCGAACACCACCGGCATTCCATACACAGCCGCCTCAAGCAAGTTGTGGATGCCTACGCCAAAACCGCCGCCAACGTATGCCACCGTTCCGTAATAATAAATCGACGACAACATGCCGAAGTTGTTTATTATCAAACAACCCGCATTTCTCACATTATCGTCGGTTGCAGCAGTATATCTCACTATCGGCCTTGCGCTGTCTGTTTCATTCCACTTGCGCTCTATCTCAGCCAAATGCGACTCATGTATCTCATGCGGAGCAAGAATGAGTTTCACACCTTTATCTTGAGCGTATTTTATAAGCATGTCCTCGTCCTTTGGCCACGAACTGCCTGCGACAATCGCCTTCTGTCCGCCAACGAAAGCCTCGACCAGCGGCAACGCCTTCCTCTTAGAAGCAATCTCAACTACTCGGTCGAACCTTGTGTCGCCAGAAACGGTAACATTCTCTATGCCTACGCCATTAAGCAACTCCACAGAGTGCATGTCCTGCACAAAAAGACGGTTGAAAAATTTCAGCACCTTGGCATAAGCGACTCCGTACCATTTGAAGAACGCCTGATTATCTCTGAAATGAGCTGAAACTATATAGGTAGGAATACCTCTTCTGCGCAGAGCAAAAAGGAAGTTTGGCCAAAACTCATATTTTACGAATATCGCATCAACAGGCTTGACCCTTCTGACAAACCTCTCGGCATTGCGAATCGTGTCAAGCGGCATGTAGCACACAAGGTCCGCACCCTCGTAGTTTTTCCTCACTTCATAGCCCGATGGCGAGAAGAAGGTCAACAGAATTTTGTATTCCGGTTTTCTGCGGCGGAGCTCCTCCATCAAAGGACGCGCCTGCTCGAATTCACCGAGCGATGCCGCATGAAACCACACATACTTAGCGTTTTTATCTACGTTGCTTTTCAGATATTTGAACGTCTGTCTCTGCCCTACGAATCTCTTTTTCGCCTTCGCGTTGAAGAATGACGCCACGAAAACCAAAAAAGCATAGACATGGATACCCAGACTATATAATGTCCACATTTGAGTTTGTCTTTGAATAACTACAGAATGCAAAAACGCATACAAATGCAAAAATAGCAAATCCCTTCAATAAAAAGAGATTTGCTATTTGAATATTTGTCAAATAAGTCTGTGCCTATGCCCTTGTGTCGAGACTGCTATTAGCGGCAGAAACGGTGAGGAACACAGAACGAATATGCAAGCATCAGTTCATGTGTGCCGTATGTCTTAGACGCAAGTTCGTTGAGTGTCAAGTTGAATGCGTAAGCCAACTGGAACTTGTTGAATCTCAGACCAACGATAGGAATCAAAGACAATGGCTGTTCATTTCCTGGATCAAGCACATGACGATAAGAAAGCTGAGCCCACCAACCAAAGTTTGTAAGCTGGTCGTTCTGCATGTACTTGAGGTTCAACTCCATCTGCATGTGTCCGTCAACATCGAAGTTGAAGTTTGCAGAAGGCTCCAAAGTCTGGAACTCGTTGAAGTCAAAGTCGTATCCTGCGAACAAGAAACCTGTAAGGTTCTCATAATCGTAAGTGTCGCCAAGTATCGCTGGCTTGAATGGTATCAGGTTTGTGAAAGACAGACCTCCGAAGAATCCGTAAGATGTGTAGTAAGCACCCACGTTAACGTCTGGCATAATCTCGCCGTCTGTCTCATTGGCTGGGTCATCGTCAAATCCGTCCACTGCGGTATAGTGCAGATACTTCAATCTTGCGCTGACACCGAAAGACAACTGTCTGTCGAGTTCAACTCTCTTGCTGTATCTCGAACCGTTGCTCAGCGGAATATGGTAAGCGAATGTGAACTGTCCACCAACATAGTTGAATTGTGGAGTGTGGTCGTTGTAGATGTATCCACCAAGACCAATGTTCTTAGTGTTCAATCTTGTTCTGTAGGAGAGCAGATAAGTTGAAGGTCCATCCTTGCCTATCCAGCTCTGCTTGCCTGTGAGCATCAAGTGTGAACACCTTTCAGCACCAGCCACAGCCGGGTTCAACAGATAGTAGTTGAAGTGGTACTGATCGTAAATAGGACGCTGCTGTGCGAAAACGCTTGTCGCCAAGGCACACATGGCAGCTACCAGCATTAAAATATTTTTTTTCATAGTTTCAAGGTTCTTCCGCAATTATTGTGTCTTTCATCTGCTTGCGTTCGGCATTGTTTCACCAATGTTTATCCGCGCATATTATATATAATAACGGAATACGAACTGCAAATTTAGAATAATTCAGCAAAGTCGTGCTAAAAACACTCTTTTTTTTTAATATTATGAGCGTTCAGCGCTATATTCATAACGCAGTTCATTCGTTTTTATTTTAGAAAGTTCATTATTTTTGCTCTGTTTTTAATGCTTTCAAATGAAAAAAGCCATTTTCCCTGGGTCATTCGACCCTTTCACAATCGGACACTATTCGGTCGTAAAGCGCGGACTAGAGCTTTTTGACCACATCACGATAGGTGTGGGCAGCAACTGCTCAAAGAAGTCCTTCTTCACATTAGAAAAAAGACTCGACATAATACGCCAAGCTTTCCACGACGAGCCACGCGTGTCAGTTAAAGCCTACGATTCGCTGACCATTGACTTCGCCAAAGAGGAGGAAGCAGACTTCATATTGCGCGGAGTGCGCTCTGCCAACGACTTTGAATACGAGAAGTCAATAGCGGACATAAACAAAAGGCTTAGCTCAATCGAGACCGTGCTGCTCTTCACCGAGCCTCAGCACTCGGCAGTTTCATCGACCATCGTAAGAGATTTGCTCAACTACGGCAAAGATGTGGCGGCGTTTCTGCCTCCTGGGGTAGAACTGTAAAAAAGCAAAAAG
>JAEEGG010011536.1_pt1 | contig 19229 bp, 18 predicted proteins | sample 9134161 | NCBI WGS metagenome assembly JAEEGG01 (sample SAMN16246543, study PRJNA631951) | gut metagenome | biome: gut microbiome; feature: rumen; material: CR-attached | host: Bos | place: Iran: Karaj | collected 2018-10 | reverse complement strand
GCCGACCTTGCGCCCGTCGCTGCCGGGGATGGCTTCAATCTCGTCCTGCGTGCCGTAGCTGCTGCTGGAGCCGCCGAATTTCTGGATGATCGGGCCCAGGAAAGGCCGGAGGTTTTCGTAGGGTATGATTTCCACGCCCGGAACAAGCTTCGATTTGACGTAATGGCCGTAGATCTGCGCGCTGTCCATCACCATCGCCGTGTTATAGACGTCGAACCAGAATCCGGCGCCGCGGGAGCGTGCGCTGCGGGTCGGTTTCGCCGAGCCGGTGAAGGTCCGGTAGGTGAGGGCGCCCAGCAGCAGGTCGGTGCCCGGGTGGGCCGACAGGAAAGCGCGGTAGGTCTGGTAGGAGTGGTTGGTTTCCGGATGGTCGATATCGATGTCGTAGGTGAAGGTTTCCGGCGTGATGACGAAGCGGGTGTCCGGCGTGATTTCGGCGGCCGAAAGTTCGATCAGCCGCTTGTCGAGTCCGGCCTGCGGGCTGACGCCGTATTTGTGGAACGGATCGACATTGGGCTGGATGACGACCACTTCCATCGGGTCGTCCGTTTCCCGGTAGGAGGCATAGCGGATTTCCGAGCAGAGGATGGGGACGACCACCGCCGCGGCGGCGCTCCAGCCGCAGAGGCGCCGCGCCTTGCGGGTTCCGGCGGTCAGCATCAGGTAGATCAGGATGTTGCAGAGCAGGATCCAGGCCGAGCCGCCCACGGCGCCGACGACTTCGTACCACTGTACGAACCGGGTGGTCGTGGCAAAGGCGTTGCCCAGGCAGAGCCAGGGCCAGGAGAGTTCGATATTGAAGTAGATGTGCTCCCAGGCCAGCCAGGTGACGGCGAAGAAGAGCAGGGAGAGGCCGTCGGCCAGGACGGGCCGTTTCTCGCGGCGCCGGATGATACGTCCGCCCCAGCGGGCGATGGCCATCACGGCTGCCATCTGGAGGGCGTTGAGGAGGATGGCGGCGATGGCGCCGGGCCCCGACACGAACCAGATCCAGAAGGTCGTGGCGACATTGAAGAGCAGGAAGGCGGTATAGTAGTACCAGAAGGCGTGCCGGACCTTGTGTTCGCTGAGCATCCTGTCGAGCAGGAACAGGGGGACGAAAGCCACCAGCGACAGGAATCCCAGGTGCGGGACCAGGAAGGGGAGGCTTGTCAGCAGAGTGAATCCGGCGATCAGCAGCCAGAGGTTTCCTTTCCGGAAGGTATGTTTGTTTTCCATTATTTCAGGCAGTCGGTTTTCAAATGATTACAAAGATAGGTTTTTTGCAGGAATGTTCTTAAATAATGGTATCTTTGTCTCCGTTTCGGAAAGGGTATGGTACTCAATTTTTTGAAAGCGATCCTGATTGGTCTGGCGGCTTCGATCCCGCTCGGGCCGCTGGGCATCGTCTGCATTCAGAAGGCGTTGAGCAAGGGCCGCTGGGCGGGTTTTGCCGTGGGTCTCGGCTCGTCGATCGCCGACACGTTCTACGCGGCGATCGCGCTGTTCTCGGTTTCGTTCATCAGTGAGTTCCTGGACCGGAATTACAATTGGGTGATGCTGATCGGCGGCGTGATCATCCTGCTGATCGGTTTGCAGATTGCGTTGAAGAATCCAATCAAGGATCTCGGGAGGTCGAATACGGAGGTGCTCAGTTCCCGACACGTGCGGGAGATCGGGCGCGGTCTGCTGATGACGATTACGAATCCGGGTGCGCTGGTGCTGATGCTCGGTCTTTTCGCTTTCTTCCATCTGGACCTGGGCAGCAGTTATTCGACCCTCGACGTGCTGTTCGTCCTTTCCGGCATCCTGCTCGGCACCGCCACGTGGTGGTTCCTGCTGAGCAGCGGCATTTCGTTGTTCCGCAAACGTTTCCGCCTTCGTCAGATGCTGATCATCAACCGCATCTCGGGCACGCTCATCGCCCTTCTGGGCCTTGCCTCCCTGGCCGAAGGCCTGGCCCGCATCATCTTCCACCAGTCGCTGCTGTAATTGTAGTTTTTATCGGCTGCGGTGAGCGAATAGTGGCCTTTTGCTCACCGCGAGGTTCCGGGAGCGGCTCCTCCTCATGGTTCGCGGCAGGGGCGGATCTGCGCTCCAGTCCCTTGACGGCTAACTCCTCCCTTTTAGCCTCGCCTGCGGCGAGTCTAATGGTCGTCAAACACACGCCGTCACCTTGGCGGGACTTCCGCTTGCCCGCCAGTTTCCTGCCGCTCACAAATCGTCGTATCCGCTCCCGGACCCTCGCAAAAGGGCAGCCGGAAGCCGGCCGGGAGCCAGCCGGAGGCCGGATGGACGAAGATTCTTCTATTCCATCCCGAACTGTGATTTCAGCCACTGGAGGGCTTCGGCGGTCTGCCAGGGGTAGAGCCAGTGGCCGGTGTCGCGGGCGACGCGGAGGGTCTTGGGCGCAGAATCATTCATAAAGTTCGAGCATGGATTTAATGTCGTCATGAATTACGTCTCGGAACGATTCGGGGGAAAGTACTTCTACCCGCGGTCCTTTACTGAGTACTTCTTGCTCGAAGTCGAAGGTGGGAACGATTGTGTATTCGAAGACAGTGTATTCATCGGTTGACTCAATCTCACGTTGCGAACTGTGAAGCGGCAGCGATTTAAAGTATTTGACTTGGCTGGATTCGACTTTCAATTGAATGGTTTCAGGCTGGCAATTGTCTACAATGATCCCGAAATAATGACTGAAGAACTCGTCGGCCTTGAACTTCTTGGGATTCTTGAGTGCATTCTTTGTTTCGTTGACTGCGCGGATTCGATCGAGGCCGTAAATACGAGGTTCCTTATAGGTTTCACTTCGGGCAAGAAGATACCAGCGTTGCTTGAAGAGTTTCAGACACCAGGGATGCGCCTCGAAGGTAGTAGGTTCTGTGCGATTGAAACTCTGGTAGGTCATTTCGATGGTCTTGTTATCCCGCATGGCGTTTACTATGGCCGTCAACCAGCGCTGACTGGATGGTATTTCTTCGAAGAGGATACGGTCGCGCATATCGCGAGACTCATTCAGCAGGTTGTTCATTGAGAGGGACTCGAGCAGCCACTGACGGATGCCGTCTTCTTCCATATCTTCACTATTGGCGATGTAGTAGCCCAATGACCGGTCGCACTTGATTTCGATGCCGAAGGTGTCCAGGATGGCTTCCCTGTGATTGTGGAAGGTACGTTCCGGAAGGTAATTCTCCCCAAGCTTGTTTATCGGGCTATGCGCCCAGAGATTACTGATCTCTTTGAAAGAGATGTGCCCGTGCCGGTTGATGGTGTCGATCAGCCATATATAGCGGTCGAAGTAGTTTTTGGCCATAAGTTTTTGTCGTTTGCCCGTACAAAGATAAAAACAAAAACTGCCAAAAAACGGCAGTTGACTTAGAATCCGATTCTTCTTTTTGATCCACTGCCGTTAATGGTTTCTTCTTCGCAGTAGGAGCGAATGGTGGCGTAGTCGAGTTCGGCTGTTTCCAGGATGGCGGCGATGGCACGTTTGCGAGAAACGTTTTCAATCTGCCCGCCGCTGAAATCGTAGTCGGATGCCAATTGGATAGATTGGTCTACTGAAAGATCAGGGATCATCGACCTCCAGATGGCTGCACGCGCCTCTATTGAAGGCTTCTCGAAGTGGACCTTGTAGAGGAAGCGACGCTCGAAAGCTTTGTCAAGGTTAGCCGTGAAGTTCGTGGTTGCCATCAGGATTCCGTCCAGGTCTTCCATTTCTTGCAGGATGATGTTTTGAAGACTGTTCTCCATTTTGTCTACGGCGCGTTCCGCTCCCTGTTGCCGGATGCCGAAGATGGCGTCGGCCTCGTTGAAGAGCAGGATAGGGACTGTTCCGCCCGCTTTCACGGTTTGGCGGTACTTGACGAAGACATCCTTAATGTTTTTTTCGCTTTCGCCCACCCAGCAGCTTTTAATCTGGGACACATCGATGACGAAGAGGTCGCGGCCACTCTTGCGAGCAATCTGGTAGACGGTTTCTGTCTTGCCGGTTCCGGGACCGCCATAGAACAAGCAGGTGAAGCCTGTCCTCAAACCCTTTTCCTTCATCTTCTGGCGTATTTCCTCAAAGCGTTTCTCGTTCATCAACTCTTTCAAACGCTCTACTTGCTGGCCTTCTAAAGAGTTGTAGTACAATTTCTTTTGCGTAATCTCAGACGCCTTCAGCTTCCGGGAAGCATTCACGCTGGTCTCTTCTTTTCTGACACCTCCCACATCTGCAAATAGTTCTTCCTTCACGTTTTGCGTAATCCGGAAGTAGTCTTTATTCATCATACCGTTCATTCCGGAAGGCTCAATAATCTTATCTAATTGTAGAATAAGCCTTTTGCGTCGATATAAAGACTTCAGCCATGCTAGTTCGTCTTCGTTCACGTAGTCGTCCAAATCGTGCCAGCCTACCATATCGTCGTTTTCAAAATAGTAGCGATAGACCAGACCGTAGAGCGTTACGCTTTCCCGATAGTCGAGTTCTGTAATTATTCTTCGTATCGTCCGGGATACGCTATTCTCAGGATTGAGCTCCATCAACGCTGTCAGATCTTCTTCCAGTTCTCGTGCTGTGCACTGGTCCTCTTTTCTGATGGCAAGCGCGTGTTTGATTCGGATCAGTAACTCGCTGGCATCGAGTCCCGTTAGAGGTTCCGGCCGGATGGGCATGTTTTCTGTTAAACTGTTCAGGACGTTTTTGGGGATGACAATGTTCCCTTCCCTGTCAATGCGGATGTATCCGCGTTTTCTGATGCCTTCCATTTCCTGATGGTAAGTCAAGAACTTAAGGTAGTCCAATCCGAGCATATCGGCAATGTCGCTGCTTTCAACACAGAAATGCGACGACCTTTGTACGATGGCAGTAAGTATGACGACCTGCATCGGGCTGATTTCCAGTAGTTTTGTCAATGCGCGAATATCAGCGGATGCCTTCGGCATCTTTTCCAACTCCATTTGGACGCTTTTCTCCTCCGCCCGCATCTTTTGCGCAATACTGCACATTCTTTCAATAATCGTCTTGGCCATAGTTGTTGCTTTAGATTCACAGTGCAAAACTAAGTCAGTGATTTGCCAAAAAGTGGCAGTAAGTCGGAAATCTATATGCGTAAATAGGGTTTCGGCCAACCTGCTGTTTATTGGCATTCGGGGACTCTATCTTTGCGAATGATTTGATAATTGGAGTCGGTGAAATAACGATGGCAAATGAAGTAATCAGGATGCGGGATATGCATTTCAATCCGGAATTGTTCTGCAATTATATGAGCGGAACCGTGTTGGATGAATTGCTTTGCAGCTACAAGGGCCTTCCTAAAGGCGTGAACTATATGATCATCGGCGATCCTGGTGTGGGTAAGACCACAATCATCCTGGATCTGCTGGCAAACATCCGCAGCTTCAATCCGGGCGTTCGTGTTCTTTTCATCAGTGCAGAGATGAATGAAATCGACCTGGCCATCTATGTCCAGCGCTTCCCGAAGTTTCAGGACTTGGACATCTTCTTTGTCGAGGCTGGTTTTGACGATGAATCCAAAGCCCATAGTCTGGAAACCATCAAAGGGATCCTGGAACGGGGGTGGGATATCGTGGCCATCGACTCGTTTTACGAGTTGCAAGGCATCATCAAGGATGAAGAGGGCCTGACGCTGAAGAAGGCGGAAAGCATTCTCCTGTCTTTGATCAAGCACCAGAACAAGGCGGCCAATGGCCGCGGCGTCTACACGACGTTTCTAACTATTCAGCAAGTCACGAAAGCAGGGCATTTCATCGGCTCCAATCGCCTGAAGCATTCGATCACGGCCATGCTTGAGTTGCGGCTGGAGAACCCCAAGAACATCTATTCCGACAGATATGCCGTTTTCAGCAAACATCGGAGGGGCGATGTCGGCGTGCGCCTGTACTACGATCTCTCGGTGACCGGCGACGTCTATTACAACGAAGAAAAGTTCGAGCAGGACCGCAAACTTCGGAAACTGCAATCCACGGCTTCCAGCAGTCTCCGCAAATTTGCAGACCAGTTCGACAGGATATTCAATCATCAACAAACGATAACAATTGATAATGAGTGAAGTGGATCTTACTGAATTGCGACAGTATGTGGCTGCTGTGGCAAATCCTTACAAGGTAGTCCGAAGGGACGCCATCGAATATGTGGGGCGTTTGGAAGACGGCTCTGAAATCACGGCACCCTATGAGGGCTTTGGAAAGAATGTCTACCGGGTGGAAGGATCCGAGCTCCTGGTCAACGATACGGTATCCCGACAGCTGGATAAGATTATTGGCCTTACTACGAAGCATACCAAGATCGTCAAGAACGCATCAGGGGAAGCTGGCGTACGCGACTTGCGCAACTATTTTGCAATCGCCGGATCCCTGTCGTCTCCTGTGTCTGTTGCGTTGATTGCCAATCCTGAGAGCCGCACAGTTAGCGGTCTGGTTCCCATCGAGGAAGAACCTATCAGCGCAGAGGCTTTCTTCGATTTTCTGGAGATGTTTCTTGACAAAAATCAGCTCTACCCAGTCAGGTACGAGACGGCCTACGACATTGTCGCCGGACTCACGGTCTTCCTCGACAGCGCCCATCCTGAAGTGCGCCAAATCGCGCCGGGGGAAGACTTCCTGGTCAATTCCTATTACCTCAAATGGCACTTGGGGCAGATTGAATTGGGCAGATACTTTGAACGCCTGATCTGTTCCAATGGGCAAACGGTAACGATCAAAAACCGAGAAGCTCGTGCGACATCTGCCCGTGAAGACAGGATTGGCGGATTCCTGGATATTCCCCGCAATATGGGCCTGTTGAATAACGATTTCGACAGGTTTACCGGGAAGGCTTTGGAAGCGATGGAAGTACGAGCATCGATAGCTGAGCTGAAATGGGTTTCTGACAAGTTGGAAAAATGTCTGGTCGATAGCCAGGCGGCTATGGCCATAGCGCCTTTTGCGGACGAGCACAAGAAGTACATGGATGCCGGATTTAGACCAGAACAACTAAGCACGCTGAAAGCACGCATGTCGGTGTGGGAACTGTACAATGGGATGACAGACTATGCCTCCAATAACACGACCTGGGAGCGCAGAGACAACCGCCGCGGTGTTTTGCAGGCCGAAGCCATCAAATTCCTTATGCGTGAACGGGACATCAGGAACTACTCGGATATTTTCGCATAAGTTCGTAACTTAGCAAAATGATTCAGTACATCGCAGATGATGACCATTTCAAGGAGGTAATTGCTCGCGTTCCCAACGTGAAGAAACTCCTGTGGATTGGAACCGCCGACATCAAGGATTTGTATGTCGGCGATCACCCGTTCCTGGGCGTGTTGGCCGACTTGGTCAGCCGTGGCCGGGAAGTGCGGCTTATCCATGCCAAGGAACCCGGGCCGAACTTCCGCGAAGACTTTGACCATTATCCGATTCTGTTTTCCGGGATGGAAAGAATGCTATGCCCGCGCGTCCATTTCAAAATCATCATTTTCGACCTGAAGATGGCGTATATCGGCTCCGCCAACCTCACCGGTGCCGGCCTCGGCATGAAGGCCCAAGGACGCCGTAACTTCGAAGCCGGCATCCTGACCGATGAACCTGAATTGGTTGATGCGGCCATTAATCAGTTCGATGCCGTCTGGGCGGGATTTAAGTGCAAGAAGTGCGGCCGGAAGAAATTCTGTGGGGATCCGATAAAATAGAAAGGACATGAAGATCAATAAAATAGAGAGGCTCTATCGCTTAATCGGCAGCGATCAGAGATTTGATTATCGATATGGGATGTTTACTACTGAATATTCATCGGACTGTCTGTTCCGCATATCTTTTAGTCAGGACTCTTTTCTTCAGCGCCTTGGAATGCCTCCAAAACTTATCATTCGCACCAACCAGAAGAAATATGAATTCTACGGAATGCAGGATTATGATGAGTCAAAGCAAAACTGGTTTTTCCCCATCAATGTTAGGAAAATGGTGGAACTCGCAGATGCCTCCAGTATTGTGGTTATGAAAATTGAACATTTTGATAACGATCTCGATTTATTCCAATACGAGCCCAATGTTTGGAGTGCTTTCTTCCGTGCAGGAGTGGCCGAGTGCATTGAGGAGACAGACGGTTCTCTGGAATTGGAATCCTTTTATCTCCAGCGCGCCCTTGCTTGTGCCAGATTTGAGATAATGACTCATCTGAAAACCAGCAAAGAAGCTATAGACGAAATGGCGGACATCGTTTTGGATCCTCATCTCTATGATGTGGCGACAAGTGTCAAAGGATTACACTAAGCAATAAAACAATCTGACACTTCCGTTTATGTTCATCAATAGTAAGGGACATAAGATATTCGCCTTCGCCGACACCCACGGGTTGTACCGGCGACTTTCGGTGCCCGCGGATGCTGACATCCTTGTCTGCGCCGGGGATGCCTGCGAGGGCTTTGCGCCCGATGAGTTGAAAGACTTCTTTGCCTGGTATAACAGCATCCCGGCGATAATCCGCATCTTTGTTGCCGGCAACCATGACATGGTCTTTGACCAGCAGCCAGAGTATGCCCGGAGCCTTGTTCCCGAGGGGGTCAAGTTTCTTGAGAACGACGGGATTGAGTTCAAAGGGATCATGATATATAGCGTAGCCGCAAGACCGTATCTGGGTGGGGCTGTTGTCTTGCCAGACGGCATAGACTTCCTCATCACCCATGGTCCCGCCTATGGGCATCTGGATCGAGGTGAGGGAGATCGCGACCTGTATCTGGCTATCGCCAAGGCGCGGCCCAAGTACCACATTTTTGGCCATGTCCACGAGGAAGGGCTGAAGAGAGAAGCGATACTTGGAGGGACGACTTATCTCAACGTGGCGTATTTCAACTCGCTTCGATATTGTTCTCCGAGCGAAGGTTCTTCATAATGAACTGTTGCCGTTCGGCTGTGTTTTCTCCCATATAGAAGGCCAGAAGAGATTGGACATCTTCGGCTTCATCGATAGTGATCTGCTCAAGGCGCATGTTTTCGCCGATGAAATCGTGAAACTCTTTTTTGTTGATTTCTCCAAGACCTTTGAAGCGTGTGATTTCCACTTTTTCGTTTCCCTTGCTGAATTCGGCAATCGCTGCGTCCCTTTCGTCCGGACTGAAACAGTATCGGTTGTGTTTCTTGGTCCTGACACGAAATAGTGGGGTTTCCAAGATATACAGATGACCGGCGCTGATCAGGTCTTGATAGTACTTCAAAAAGAAAGTGATTAGGAGCAGGCGGATATGCATCCCGTCGTCATCGGCGTCCGACGCAACGATTACTTTGTTGTAGCGCAATCCTGCAAGACCATCTCCCAAGCCGAGCGCTGCTACTAAGTTCCGTAATTCGGTATTCTCCAGCACCTTGGCGTCGCTGCTGCGGTAGCTGTTTTTCGACTTTCCGCGAATGCTGAAGACGGCTTGATAGATGGGATTTCTGGCTTCTGTAACCGTTCCGCTGGCAGATTTCCCTTCGGTAATGAAGATGCTGGTCTGGTTAACATATTGGGCCATCTCTTTTGAAATACGGCCTCCGTAGTGTACCTTACAGTCTCTCAGATTCTCATTGTAGACATAGGATGATTTCGCGCTTTTGTTCCGATTCTTGATCTCGTTGATTTCCTGACGGAGCCTATACGCCTGCTTGACCTTTTTTCTCGATCACTGCAGCTACTTCCTTATGGGATAGCAAGTATTTGTCTAGCTTCCTGCAGACGAAATCATTGATGAATGATCGGATAGTCAGCCCGTCACCGCTTTCCGTCTTCCGAATGTGTGTGGATTGCAGCGCGACTTTTTGTTGTGATGCGAAAACCGGATCTTGCATGTGAATGTAAATCGCGCCGACAAACCCCTGGCGGCAATCGTCTGGGATGTAGTCTTTCTTGAAGAAGTCTACAAGAGCTCGTGCCACTGCTTCCTTGTAGGCGGTAAGGTGAGTTCCGCCGTCAATGGTATATTGCCCGTTGACAAACGAGCCGATGTTGGTTCCGCTTCCGTCGTAATGGGTAAGGACCATCTCAATATCATCTCCTTGCAAATGAATGGGTTCATATAAAGGCGGCTCCGGGATGTTGTACTTGACCCAATCGGGAAGGCCATTCTCAGACCGGTATTGAACGCCGTTCAAAGTAATGATCAAGCCCTTCTTTACGCAGGTGTAATTCCTGACCATTTGTTCGACGATATCCATTCGGTAGGCAAAGTCAGGAAACAACAATTCATCAGGAGTGAATCGGACATAGGAGCCATTCTTCTCTTTGGTGACATCCCGTCCGCTATCTTGAAACTGCCCACGAGAGAACTGTGCCCAGGAGCATTCGCCGTCCCTATACGAGGCCACATAAAAGTCAATCGACAGGGCATTTACGGCTTTGGTTCCGACTCCATTTAGGCCGATAGATTTCTTGAAGACCGAATCATCGAAACGTCCACCCGTGTTTAGGACGCTGGTCGCCTTGATTACCGAACCCAGCGGTATCCCGCGGCCATAGTCCCTAACCGTGGCAGTCCGTTCATCCACGTCCACGATAATATTCTTCCCGAACCCCATGGTGTACTCGTCAATGGAGTTGTCAATGATCTCCTTCAAGTGTGTAGATGGCATCTTTGGGCTCAGCCCCATTTCCCAATTGGCCAATGTACATACCCGGACGACGACGTATGTGCTCGTGCCATTCAAGTGTCTGGATACTCTTTTCGTCATAGATGCTGGTTGTGAAGTCCATTACAAATCGATTCTGACTGCGAATTAAAACAATCAGACTGCCAAAGAGCGGCAGCATTATTATCGATTATGATCCTGGATCAATTCCAGCCTAAGGAGAATAATAAGCAAACAGGAGTCTGTGGTCCTTTCACTGTTGAAAGTGTGATATCTCAGTTTGGTTAAAAAGAATCAACGAAAGACCTTACCATGTAATCGCAAATGAAACATAGAGTGTTGGCCAAGGACTACCTGTGACCTTCCACATCTACTATTATCCCATCTTTAAGAGAAATGGAACAATCGGATTCGTTTTCGGTTCCTCAAACGGGAATCATGGGCAAATAAGATCACAACGTAATAAAAGATCCTTCATTTCGGTAAGTATCTTTTCTTCATCCATTACAATGCTCTTCTCTGCGTACCACCAATCTCCTATGCCTGTCCAGTAAGAACGATCAATAACAGGAAGGTCAGAAATATCTTTGTTGATATCCATACCCGGAAGCTTTCGAATGCCAATCTCAAGATGATCTTCTTCGTTGCATCCCCAAGTAAAACTGATAAAATATTTATTCTTCCGAGGAACCCCCACGCTAATCCATTCTCGAGACCAGTCCGATTCTCTTTGAATAGGATATTCACGCCATAGTTCGCCGCCACGAGCCACAAATACCTTTTGGGCATTGTCTAACTTAGAAGCAATGCTTTCCATCATTCGTTTACGATGAATTTGTCGGTCTGTGAGTACTGTCTTTTCCACAAGTTGCGAAAATAAATTGTAGCTTTGCCCAAATATGTCAAGAGTCCGCTTAAAAACCAATTTCGCGAAGTTAAAGCTCCCATCGGGGTTTTTCGTCAAATCTATATTTAATTTTGTAAAATCTAAAAAGTGAAAATCAAAGAGAAGCGCCTTCGCATTTTTCTCGTAGATTTCATATGCCTCTCTATCTCGCTTCGCGCGATTATCTTCAAACGGAATAGCTCCTATATTGCCGATTCGATCAACCCAGTAGTCACAATAATCTCTGTATTCGGTACGTGCTCGTCCTCTTTCTTTTATCCAATTTCTCGGAATGATATGATCGTAATCCCAAGGGCGGTTGTGAGATTCCCACATATCTTCTCTGGCAGGGTCGAACAGACAAAATTGTGTGTTAATGTATTCTCTTTGAGCGAATAGAAGCATTTCTTGCGCTTCGTTATTTCCCCAATTTGAAATGCGTAAATAGAAATCATGCCACGGGGCATAATCCTTTCCCATCCATGGAGACCAACCTGCTTCAGGTTTGATTTGAATAAATTGTTGTAGTTCTGAAGGAGAATATATTGGAAGGAGATAGTTAAGAGAAATACACTCTGAAATACCTTTCTGTATATGAGTCGTGTCTATTTTTTCATTAATATTTCGGAAGATAATTCCGGCCGCATTCTTCTTATCAATAGCTAACCAGTGGAGAAGTAGGGATAATCCTTTTGCTTCCGATGGAGAGATTGTGTTATTATGATCAATGCTTTCAGAAGCAAGATACATCAATAATAGAAAAATATCTGGCGAATTACGAGCGATGGAAGTCCGAATGAACGCAGGCATTGCATTTGGATTCGGTTTGTCAATAGTGTCGAAGACGTTAAGCCATGAGTCTATCATCCGTAGTATGCTATCAAGATTGTCATAAACTTCCGTAACTTTATCTCTTGCCGATGGATTCTTGGCAAGAGAGCGAATTTGCCTGATAGACAGCGGATTCCTTAGCCCTTTCGATTTGTCCATCTTTGTTAGTGCTAAACGAAAAGCAATCATTACAAGTTTTGAAGCGGGCATATAACGTTTTGCTATGGAATCATTAGCTTCTTTGATGTTGCCCCAGTATGCTTTAATAGCAGAATAGTTTAAATCGTCTTCAGAAATCCTTGTACCCCCCGTATTAAGACGATTGAAAAGAATTTCAAGCGGTGTAGTTTCGTCTGATTCTTTCTTTTCTGATGATTCTTTTTCAATTACATCTCGAGTCAGAATAGAACATGGAATAGTGTATCTACTTAATTCATTAAAAGTATAATAATATTCTTTAATGGCATTTTTATCATCTTCGTTCAAGTTTGCACAGAGGATGCTTTTCTGTTTTTGATACTGGTCGACGATATACTGAGCAAAACTATCTTCACTATCCAGTGGCGCCGCCAAAAAGAAACGTAATGGAATTGGTTTATTGGCCATTATTGGCCATGTTTCATTTAAACTAATATTGTTTTTGTATATAGATTGATTCTCCTTTCCGTACATTTTTAATGCGTTCCTGCGTTTTTCAGCAGATAATGGCGAGCAGGAATCGTCATTATTAAACCCCCAAGGATGAGCTGTTGTTGTAGCCTTAATCAAAAAAACACGTGTGCTATTTTGTGGAAAAGATGGACATATGTCTAGCCAAAGCATAGCATCATCCCTTTTTATAGAGCCGAAACCGGTTGCTACGGCATTAAATCGTTGCTGTCCGTCCAAAAGATAATATGAACCATCTGCATCCGATAGAATGAAAGATCCTATAGGGAAACCCCTCAACATTGAATCCCAGAGAAACTCAATCTGACGAGACTTCCATACAAGACCTCTCTGAATGTCAGGAATTTTAACAGTCGATCGATTGACGTCACCCCAGCTTGCTATCTCTCTAAGAGTGAATTTTTGCTCTTTCTCAACGTGATTTGCTTCCATAACTAAACGACATTTAGTGGCTATAAAAAATGACAATAATCAGCGACTATTTATTTGAGCAAAACAAAGTTATATAATATAACTATTATCTTACTTGGATTTCACAATCTTTTTATTATCGCAGAAAGCGGTAGATTTACTTTCTTTCCTTTTGTTGGGGGATATTTATCATATAGAGACATGTCTACTGCCACTCTTTGGCAACCTCATGCCGTATCTTCGCAGAATGATACTCAAAGAATTGATACAGAAGTATGAGTTCGACGATATTGTGCCGGACCTTCTTACTATTGACGAACCTGTTCAGGACAACCTATATGCATTCAAAGAGGCCTTTGATGAACTTCGTCGTATGGCACCGGGGAATGACGGAGGTAAGCAAATCGTCGTCAGCGAAGAGATAGAGACCGATGATGACGGCAACGAGACCGAACGATATCTTCACGCCACAAATTGCGAAGGAGATTTCTGGGAGGCATCGCTGGCTAAGGAAGTCGTTATACAAGCTGAGGTTACAGAGATTAGAGCATTGGCCCAGATTCTTTGGCACGTCACCTTCTATGGCTTCATGCCAGGCGACGAGGAGTATCGACCTGATACGCAAAAGAACAAGTATGAACGAATGGCCGCAATCCTGGAATACCACCAGTTCTGCAACTATGCCCGCATCAAGCGCAAGAAAAATCCCACCGACTGGGATCTTCTTTGTCCTCTCTCGATGGAAAAATGGGACATCTACCACGCTCGTGAAGCACATCGCAACAGGGCAAAGCGGATGCGTGACGCCCGGCAGAACAGACAGATAGCAAATATTGAACACTTGGGAAGAATCCAGAGGCTTATAGACAGCATCGATGCCACAGACCGTCATACGAACGATGCCGATTACAATTACCTCTTTGAACAGCGGGAGATTCGTGATTATCTGTTCTACTCCCGAACTACTGCATTGGAAACAAGAGCACAGTATATCGCCGATAACATTACCAAATACTTCCACGAGGATCTGACACAGTATGCGTTTAACGATATAATTCTCTCCTTTTCCGACGGATATAAAGTATCAAAAGAAGAATTGAAGACCCTCTGCGGGGCTATCTTCCCGTTGATGGGTAGGTGCCTTAATGCCGATGGCCGCACGATCGTCTGCAGTAATTTGAATACCCCACAGTTCCGCGTCAAGTATGCGATACATAATAGCCTGGGACACGATATTCGAATACGAATCATCTCCAGTCGATAGAAAAACCCGATCGATGAGGGATATTTCATTGTTCCGGTGAGGATTGGTGGCTGGAAAGACAATAGGGGAAAAGGATAATCAAACGGTTCGGTGATGCTTGCAATTAAAAATGGAAAACACTAATTTTGAAGAAAATACAGCACAAAATGGAAGAAGTAGTAAAACAGATGATTCTTGCCAGTATCCGCAAGAGGCTTGTCGGTTGGGACAACATTGATAATCTGATGAGCAATGAGGATTTAATTAAGCAGTGGATGACCGATATTATGGCCCTTGGCTATAATAATTATGATGTGGAAGCTGCGGCTCAAGACATTTTTGACCTTCAATCTCGTTTCACCCAAGTTAGTATAGAAGACCTTCGCTGTCGGGTCTGTCTGTCCTTTAATCGATTTGGGGACGAGATATCGGCTTTTCAAAAATATGTCGAATTACGCGATTCGGCTGACGAGGAGGCGATTAGGAGGGCAGTCGCAGAAGAACTCGAGAATGTGAAAGAAGGTGAGTTTATTCTCGCGTAAAGCGGTGGGATTCAAAGGAATGAAATCCAGTTTCAGGAGTTAAGGCAAAGACTACTATTGTATAAGTATCCTATTGAGTGCAAACGCTTGGTAATTATGCAAAGAATACCGAGCGTTTTGCTGTATGAATAGAAATTTAGTGGCTCCAGCCGTTGGAATCTGGCATTGAGCCAGCGGGTACGGTCGGAGAGCGGGATTTGTGAAAGTGTCCCTCGGGCAGCTTTTGCCGGGCGTGCCAGCGCTGTGGCTAAGTATGTGTCTATCCCATCCTCAAAGACGGCCGTTAGTGAGGATGGCGCGGGAAATAAAGGATTGCCGTCCTCATTGAGGGCCTTTTGTGAGGATGGGAACCATGTGTATATGGAAAACGGAGCCGTGAGAGACCATAGGCCGCTTCTGCGGCCCGCGCCAAGGGCGCGAGGGGTCTGGGGATGTGCCCCAGTAGACAAAGGAGGCCGATTTATCGGCCGACGCTCCACAAAAATAGCTGGCCCTTTTCAAAAGGGCCAGCTATTTTTGTGGAGATGGGCGGAGTCGAACCGCCGTCCGAATAAAGCGCCAAGTGGCTTTCTACATGCTTATCCTGCCTTTGGTTGTCGGGGACCGGCTGCCGGCAGGCGGGCCAACGGTCCCTTAGCTTCTAAGTCTTGGGGCGCGGTAGAAGCGTCGGCGCCCGCATCCCTCCTGAATGATACCCCATATACCGGAATGGGAAGGCTAGAAACCCCGGCGGGATACTCGTCGCTACGGACCTGGTCCGCGCGATTAAGCTAATCCGCTTGGCAGATTAGGCAGCGAGTGCATAGTTGTTGTTGCCAGTTATGGCTTGCAGTCTGAGATTTACGAGCGGGGCTACAACGCTCGGCATCCTGCTCGGCACCGCCACGTGGTGGTTCCTTCTAAGCAGCGGCATCTCGTTGTTCCGCAAGCGTTTCCGCCTTCGTCAGATGCTGATCATCAACCGCATCTCGGGCACGCTCATCGCCCTTCTGGGCCTTGCCTCCATGGCCGAAGGCCTGGCCCGCATCATCTTCCACCAGTCGCTTCTTTAACCTGACGGCCAGACGGATTCTTCTATTCCATTCCGAACTGGGATTTCAGCCACTGAAGGGCTTCGGCGGTCTGCCAGGGGTAGAGCCAGTGGCCGGTGTCGCGGGCGACGCGGAGGGTCTTGGGCGCGGTGATCACGTTGTAGGCCGAGAAGGTGGACGAAGGGCAGCAGACGATGTCGTTGAAGCCCCAGGCGTAGAAGCCGGGCTGCGTAAGGAAGCGGGCGAAATTCACGACGTCGTAGTATTTCGACACGGCGACCTTCTGCTCGATGAGCGGATCGCTGCGGTCGATGAACAGATGCGGCCAGCCGCCGCTGCGGCCATAGTAGTATCCCGTCACGTCGCAGAAGGCCGGATAGTAGGCGAACAGGGCGCTGATGCGCTTGTCGAGCGACGCCGTCACGATGGAAAGCATACCGCCCTGGCTGCCGCCGTAGCAGGCGATGCGCGCCTGGTCCACGTCGGCGCGGGAGCACAGGTAATCGACGGCACGGACGCAGCCCAGGTACGAGCGCTTGTAGTAGTACGTGTCGCGGTGCTCGATGCCCTTGAGCACGTAGCCCGACATCGAGCCGTTCTCGAGTTGCCGGTACATCTCCTGGTCCTGGTCGACCGGGATGCCGTGGACTCCGATGTTCAGTACCACGAAGCCCTCATACGCGAGCGGATCGATGCCGCTGAACTTGCGGACCGCCGCGCCGGGCAGGCGCAGGATCGCAGGCTTCGGCCCCTCCTTCCTCGGGACGGAAAGCACGCCGTACACATAGTTGCCGGCGCGGTACGACTGGATCCGGACATAGTACACGTCCACGCGGTCGTCGCTCTCTTCCGGGGCGTAACGCTCACGGACGAGCATCGGCACCTTGGCGGCCTTCGCCTTGGCGTCTTCCCAGAACTCCGTGAAGTCGTCGGGGAGGGTCGTGGTCGGCTCGATCTTGTCCGGGTCGAAGCCGATGTTGGTCATACCGCTGTATTTCCGGCCTTCCCAGGTCGTGCTGACATTCACTGTCGTAAAGCCGGGGACTTTGCGGCCGGGCACCTTGATGCGGGCGTAGCCGTTCTTGTCGGTGGTCACCTTGCCGGTTTTCTCGGCCTTCAGTTTCTCCGGGCCGTAGCTGTATTCGATCTCGGTCAGGGGCATCCGGACGTTTTCCTTTACGGCATAGATCGTGAACTCCGCCTGCTGTCCGCAGGCATACACCCAGTCGGCGTGGTCGGGCTCGGCATAGACGGTGATGAATTGTTTCGAGGGCTGCGCCGGGCAGAGGGCCAGCGTCAGCAGCAGGGTTGCCAGAGTGAGCAGGGTACGTTTCATATCGGATTGTGTTAAAAGCATAAAAGGAGAGCATCTTGCAATGTTCTCCTTTTATTTTGTGGCCCTTAGCAGATTTGAACTGCTGACCTCCTGCCTGTCAAGCAGGCGCTCTAAACCAGCTGAGCTAAAGGACCTCTTCGGTTTTGGGACTGCAAATATAGCAAACTTTTTGAAAAAAAACCGTATCTTTGAGAAATAAGCTTCAAATTATGAAAAAAATCATCTGGATACTGACCCTGGCCCTGGCGATGACCGCCGGCTGCAAGGGCGATAAAAACCCGAATACCACACCCGCCACGGCTTCCGTTCGGATGGAAGATTTCTCCTTCGACGAACTGTATCAGGTGTTTTCGATCTTCGGCAAGAACATTATGACAGATTTCTTCGCTTCCCCGCAGGCGAAGGAGAAGATCAAGGACGAACTCCGGGAGGGCTACGACGGGAGCCGCGAATACCTGGGCAATGCCTGCAACGTGCTCACCTATGGCTATAATAACGAGGGCATCTACGACGGCTTCCTGATGGGCTGCTGGAAATACGATGCCGACGGCCATTATCTGGTGCTGCTGGACGAAGAGGGCGGCGTCGATGTCACCGGGACGAAATATATCCGCGCCTACGACTATGATCCCGCCACGAAGCAGGCCCACGAAGTGGCGATTCCGCTGAATCCCCAGCCGAAGGCCGAAGATTTCGACGACATCATCCGCCTGGCGGGCTGCTCGGACATTCCGGCGATCCGCAAGTCGATGCGCGACCGCATTTACAACTACGGATTCACGCCCGAGGGCGTGAAGGTCGAACTGAACGTGACCGACGACTGGGAGGCCGCCGGCTATTGCGGCTTCGAATCGTTCTATCGCTGGAACGGCAGTGAATTCGTCCGCGACGAATCAGTCCCGTCTCCGTGCATCCACGACGACGGGTTTGCCATGATCCGCCTGGGCGAACGGATGCCCGGTATGAATTTCGACAGCGATCCGCTGGAGTATGATATCCGCTATTCCGAGGAAGGGGCGCTTTGGCTGGTCGACCTTGACGGAAAACCTGTGCTGCAGGTCCAGATGGAGGGCGACGACGTCGGCTCTGTTGAAGTCTTCGATCCCCGATACAGCCTTCAGACGGGCAGCTATTGGCTCGGAAAGGGAAAACTGAATGTGGGCAGCCGGATCGTGGATTACTTGAATTTCGCGGAGGAACCCGTGCCTGAGGTCTGGCTCTACAGCGACGGGACGGTCAGTCTCGATCTCAAGAAATACAGATCCGTGGTTTCCATCCGGACGACGGCTTCCGCTCTGGCGGGTGATGTGCCGGCCATCCCGGGTCAGGAGGTGAAAGTCAAAGTGGTGGATCCGAAGTTCAAGCCTTCGGCGACGGTCGAGTCGATCCTGGTGTCGTGGGCCCCTTCGCCCGACGGCGATTAGATTCCTGCCTGCTCTTCGATCTGCTTGGTCTCGTTCATCACGTTGGTCAGCAGCAGCATGTTCGAGGCGATGTCCCGGACCGTGCGGTAGCTGCCGCCTTCGCGCAGGGCGTACCAGCTGCGGTCGCTGTCTTCGATGGTTTCCACGAAGGAGACCTGCGGGAAGCGGCTCTGGATGTTGCGCCGGAAAATGGCGGTGTACTGTCCGCACAGGCTCTCCACCTCGGCTTCCAGGCTCTCGCGCGTTTCGGCATCCTGCATCCGCGTGTAGGTGTCCTTGAACAAGTCGTA
>JAEEGG010011535.1_pt1 | contig 19230 bp, 14 predicted proteins | sample 9134161 | NCBI WGS metagenome assembly JAEEGG01 (sample SAMN16246543, study PRJNA631951) | gut metagenome | biome: gut microbiome; feature: rumen; material: CR-attached | host: Bos | place: Iran: Karaj | collected 2018-10 | reverse complement strand
TTTCTGATGATAGGAAAAATGAGATAATATCTCATTTTAAAGAAACTCAACCTAAAAAAGTAAATACTGATTTTGATAACGCATTTAATAAAATTTCTTCTGAGATTACTACTATGTTTCCTGCTCAAGAAAGTTTTATTAAAAGTCTAATTATATCTTTTAAACGTCCTTTTATTTCTAAGCCTACTAAAAGCTACAAAAACTTTACTTCAATACTTACAACTGAGGATGAGTTGGTTTTAGATATAATAAATCAAGTCTCGCTAAAGATGAAGGAAGAAGTATTAATCTTTGGAGATACTTCCTATATAGACTGCTCTCTATTTACTGAGGATAATAGCCATATACAATTTTTAAATGAAATAATAAAAGCATTAAATAATAATTCAGATGTGATTATATTTAAAAATTTTAAGGCATTATCTAAAGAGAGTATAAAGTTTGTTGCTGAGTTTATTATTAATGGAAAAGCTGCGTATAATGGAGGAGCTAATTTCCTTGAAGGTAATAATAAATTCTTTATCCTTATAACCTCTTCTTCTGAAGAATCGTTTATAAATTTAGTTGGCGAAGAATGTTTTAATTCTTTTGGCGACTTAATAAAACTGGATGAATTATCCCATGAAAATATTGTAGTTCTTACTCAAAATATAGCTAATAATTTTATTGCAAAAACAAGACAAGAACTTCAATTAAACTTATTTTATGACCCTAAATTAATAGATTTTCTTGTTAATATATACAACAAAAATATTGGTACAAAAAGTATTAGTAATTATATAGAACATAACATTCATAAGCCAATTTTAGAATACAAATTAAAACGTAACCCAGTGCCAGATGCTCAGTTAATTATAACCTTATCTGAAGATAATAAAGTTGCTTTATTCGACAATGGTCAGCTTATTTTGCTTGAGAAATTACTTACAAAGGCAAATAATGCAAATTTAGATAAAGTAAAAGAGGAATTAGATAAAATAATTGGCTTAGAGCCAGTAAAAGATTATGTTTTAAAACTAGAAGATAATGTAACTGCTCAAAAAATGCGTGAAGAATCTGGTCTTAAAAATTCATCCGTTTCTATGAATATGATATTTACAGGTAATCCTGGTACCGGTAAAACTACTATTGCTAGAATAGTTGCTGAATTCTTAAAAGCCCTTGGAGTTATTTCTAAAGGTCAATTAGTAGAAGTTTCTAGAACAGATTTAGTCGGAGAATACCAAGGAGCAACTGCTCAAAAAACAGCTGAAAAGATAAATTCTGCACTAGGTGGAGTTTTGTTTATAGACGAAGCATATGCTTTGTGTAGAGATAGTAATGATACCTTTGGTCTTGAAGCTATTGATACTCTTGTTAAAATGATGGAAGATAATAAAAATAATTTAGTTGTAATCTTAGCTGGATATGCTAAAGAAATGAAAGAATTTTTGAAAAATAATTCAGGATTAAAATCAAGATTTCCTAATATAATAGATTTTCCAGATTATACTCCTCAAGAGATGTATAGAATTGCCTCCGAAATTGCTAAAGCAAATGACTATACTATAGATTCTAGTTGTGTAGAGCCTCTAATTAATTATTTTGAAACTAAAAATGTAAAAGGTAGAAATGATTCTGGTAATGGACGTTTGGCTCGAAATACTGTAGAAAATGCAATTATAAACCAATCTAATCGTATCTTAAAAGAAAACGATGGAGACCTTCAAACCTTAAAATTAGTAGACTTTGAAATAAAAGAAAAAGAGGAATTTAATTTAGAAGAGAAATTACAAGATATCATAGGGCTTGATGATGTAAAAAATTATATTCGTGCACTTGCTGCTAAAATTCGTGTAAATAAAGAAAGAGAAAAGTTAGGAATTGCAAATAATAATGTTCAAACTCTTCATATGATATTTAAGGGCAACCCTGGTACTGGTAAAACTATGATGGCTAGGACTGTTGCAGATTTGCTTTTTAACTTAAATGTTATTTCTACAAACAATCTAGTTGAAACAGATAGAGCAGGGCTAGTTGCAGGGTACGTTGGTCAAACTGCTCAAAAGACTACTGATAAAGTTTTTGAAGCTATGAACGGAGTATTGTTTATAGACGAAGCATATACTTTAGCTCAAGGCGGGGAAAATGACTTTGGGCATGAAGCGATTGATACCTTAGTAAAACTTATGGACGATAATAGAGACCGCCTTGTTGTAATTCTTGCAGGTTATAGCGATAATATGCAACAATTCCTAGATGTGAACCCAGGTCTTCAATCAAGGTTCCCTAATATTGTAGAGTTTAAAGATTATGACTTAGATCAACTTATGCAAATTGCCAATTTAGATTTTTCTAAAAACGGGTATGTACTTACGGAAGAAGCTAAAGAAAAACTATCTAATATATTGGATGAAATGAGACAAAATCCTAAGTTTGGAAATGGTAGATATGTTAGAAATGTTTTTGAAAGAGCTACTACAAATCAGGCGATGAGAATAAGTACGTTGGAGGAGCTAAATCAAGAAATTCTTACTACTATATTGCCAGAAGATATCGAGAAAATTTAAAACAAAAAAGCGAGGTTAAAACCTCGCTTTTCCTTTACTCAATATTATTCTTGACTTGGTGCACTAACAGGGCAAACATTTGCGCAATTACCGCATTCAATACAAGTATTTTCATCAATAACGTATTGACCTTCTCCTTCTTTAATACAACTTACAGGGCATTGTGCTGCACATGTTCCACAGCTAATGCATTGATCACTAATTCTGTATGCCATAAAAACACACCTCCTTATATTCTTACTTAATTATATTAAATCATTATTCAAGAAAATGCAACAAATTTTTTAAGCTAATTCAACCATTATTTTCCCAGGCTCAACTGCATCGCCCTCTTTTACCAATATATTAGTAACTGTACCCGCCTCAGGTGCAACAATTTCATTTTCCATTTTCATTGCTTCTAAAATAAGTAGTACTTCATGCTTTTCTACTTTCGCGCCAACAGAAGTTTTTATCTTCCATATATTGCCCGGCATAGGCGCAGGTACTTTTATGCTTCCTTCTTTTTTAGCTACTGGTTGCTCTACTTTTTCTTCCTTAGTAGGTGTAGGAGGGGTTACCTCTTTAGTAGCTTGCACTTGTGCTTCTACTTTTTCTCCTTCTTTTACTTCCTCAACTTCAACGTCATAGGTATTCCCATTAACAGTCACCTTTAAAAACTTTTTCATATTAATCACAATCCTTCCGGTAAATTAAAACTTATTATTCAAATTTTCTTGTCGTGAAACTATATTCCAAACAGGAGTATTTGTTTTTCCACGTTTCATTCTATTTACGAAAAAACTACTACCACTATTTTTACTCAAAAATTCATTTACACTAGCAATAATAGCTACTCTTGTTTCTTCATCATTACACTCACTCAAAATATTTATATTATACATTTTCTATCTCCTTAAAAAGCAATACTTTCATGTCTTTTTACTGCTTTAATTTCTCTTTTACTTGAAAACATATCCAATGCACTTATTATTCTTTGTCTTGTTTCAACAGGTGAAATAACTGAATCCACAAAGCCAGAAGCATTTTCTGCCATAGCATTATTTTCAATATATTCTTCTGTTTTTTGTTGTCTAAATTCTACCGGTGAATCTGCTTCTGCAATATCTTCACTATACAAAACATTTACTGCACCTCTCGGATTTACTACAGATATCTTTGCCGTATTCCATGCAATTACTATATCTGCCATAGTTCCCATAGCTAAATTAGCTCCTCCAAATGCCTTCCCAAAAATAACATTAACCTTCGGCGAAGTGCAATCTGCGTACGCAAACAAAAGCTTTGCACTCTTTTTTACCAACCCTTTATTTTCCTCTTCTACCGATACAACAAATCCATCGTTATCTATAAAAGTAACCACAGGTATATTAAAGGAATCACAAAACTTTACGAACTTTGAAGCCTTATCTACGCCATCTATATTTAATTTTCCTTCTAACTCTATAGCATTATTTGCTACTATTCCGGCTACTCTTCCACCAATTCTTCCGAAACCAGTAACAATGTTTTTAGCAAAACCAGAATTAATTTCAAAAAATTTATTTTCATCACAAACAGAATTAATTACATCAAAAACGTCTATATTCTCTTTTAAAAGCTCTTCACAAACTCTATTATTTTCATCTTTTTCTATAATCTCACTATCTGCCAAATTATTATCTGGCAAAAAGCTTAATAATTCTTTAATTTTACTTATACAAGCTTTATCATTTTTGCACATAAAGCTACAGCTACCCGTATTTTCAAAATGATTTTTTGCTCCCGCATAGCTTTCTATATCTAATTGTTCCCCAGTTACAGCAGTTACTGCTTGAGCTCCAGAGATAAATAATTTACTTTTATTTTCTATCATAAATACAAAGTCACTAAAACTAACTGCAAATGTTGCAATTCCAGCAGATATACCAGAAACAATAGCAATCTGTGGAATAACACCAGAAGCATTAGATAGTTTAGACAGTACCTTTTGAAGCCCCGCAAATACTTCTACACCCTCGTCAATCTTTGCACCCATAGAATCATAAAATCCTATTAGTGGCACTCCAGTATTTACTGCCATGTCAATTATTTTACAAATCTTTTCGCAATTTTCATAAGTAATGGCCCCTGACATAATGGAAAAATCTTGAGAAAATATGCAAACTGGCCGACTAGAAATGGTCCCATATCCTGCAATAACTCCTTTCCCCTTAAGAGCATCAATTTCAAAAAAACTTTCCGAATCAATTAAATTCAAAATTCTCTTTTTTGCATCTGAAATAACCTCATTATGCATAACAAATACCTCTCTTTTTATAGCTTATGTAATCATCGAACCTCATTATATATTTTTAAGTACATATCGTATGCTGTTTTCACTTTTTCACTGTATTTTTTAGTTTCACTAAATGGTATATCTAATAAATTTTCACCATCACTACTTGTGTCTTCTGTAGAGAGCCATTTAGAAACATTGCTTGGTCCCGCATTATATGCGGCAATCACGTTATCTAAATTACCTTTAAATTTATCTGACAAAAAACTAATATACCATACACCTATCATAATATTTTTTTCTGGTTGAAACAAGTCCTCTGTTGTAAAATTTTCTAAATTAAGTTTTTCTGCAACCCATGTTCCTGTTTCAGGCATAATTTGCATAAGTCCAATAGCGCCCTTTTTTGAAACTGCTTTTTCGTTAAAAAAACTTTCTGTACGGATTACTGCTTGAACTAAGTATTCGTCCACTCCGTATAAATCACAATATTTTTCAACAGTTTCTTTATATACTATTGGATATCTATTTCGATAAAATGTATTCACATCAAAAAGCTTAGTAAAGAAAGCGCCTATCAATACTAAACAAACAAGTATTGATATCATATCAAAAACTCCCTCTAAGCAACCATTTTTCTTTTTGGCCAATTTAATTTTCCTCTCTTATTTAGCTTCTAGCCAACTATTTCCAATGTTAGCATCTACCTTTAAAAGTACGTCCAGTTTTACTGCATTCTCCATACATTCAACAACTATTTTTTTAACTTCTTCTGCCTTATCAGTTGGTGCTTCAATTATAAGTTCATCGTGTACTTGAAGAATTAATTTTGAATCTGTGCCTTTTAATTTTTCACTAACCATAATCATTGCAATTTTTATAATATCTGCTGCACTACCTTGTATCGGCATATTCATGGCAATACGTTCACCAAAAGAACGTATGTTAAAATTACTTGATTTAATCTCAGGTAAAGCTCTTCTTCTATTAAAAATAGTTTCACAATACCCTTTTTCACGGGCATTTTTAATACTATTATCTTGAAATTCTTTTATTCCACTAAAATGCTCAAAATATGAATTGATATATTCTTCTGCTTCTTTACGAGAAATTTTTAAATCTTGAGATAATGAAAAACTTCCTTGCCCATATACAATTCCAAAGTTTACAGCTTTAGCACGAGAACGAAGAATTGGAGTAACTTCTTCTAAACTTACATGAAAAATCTGACTTGCGGTCGTTGCATGAATATCTTCGTCATTATTAAATGCTTCAAGCATAACTTTATCATGTGCCATATTTGCTAAAACTCTTAACTCAATTTGTGAATAATCTGCATCAATATATACATATCCCTCTTCCGGAATAAACATATCTCGAATTTTTTTGCCTTCTTCTGTTCTTACAGGAATATTTTGAAGATTTGGCTCTGTACTACTAAGCCTACCCGTTGCAGTAATAGTTTGGTTGAAGTTTGAATGTATTCTTCCAGTACTAGGATTTATTACTGTTTCAAAGCCATCAACATAGGTAGATTTTAGTTTCGCAAGTTGCTTATATTCCAAAACTTTTTCTATAATCGGATGATCTTCTCTTAATTTTTCCAAAGTATCTGCATCAGTTGAGTACCCAGAATGAGTTTTCTTAGGTGGATTAAGTTTTAATTTTTCAAATAAAATTTGACCTAGTTGTTTTGGAGAATTTATATTAAAATCTTCCCCAGCTAGTTTTTTTATTTCTTCCGCTAAAAAGTTTATCTTTGTTTGAAGTTCTATTCCATAATTTTTTAATCTTTCTTTATCTACCTTCATGCCTGCAATCTGCATATCTGCAAGCACTTCAATTAGCGGCATTTCTATTTCATTAAATAATTTCTCTTGATTATTTTTCTTAATTTCCTCTAAATAAGAATCTTTTTGCTCCCATATCATTTTAGCTATGGAACACACATATTTATTGTTATCTACTTTACTTTCTGTTTCAAAAAGACTTATTTGATTTTCTTTTTCTTCTTTTAAAGTATTTATATCAAAACCATATTTTTTATCTATAAATTCTTCAATACTTTTTGACACGTTAAGCGCATCAACAATGTATTCTGCAATATTTAAGTCAAAGGTTAAATTCTTTAGTTTAATACCCATATCCTTTAATTCTATATATAAAGGCTTTGTATATATACCATATTTTTTTGCATCACATTCAAAGACAGCTTTAAATAAAGAATCTTTATCTACTGATTCTAAACAAAAAGTGCCTTTATCTGAATATATTCCTATTTGATATGGTTTTTCATAAGATATATAAAATGCAAATTCGTTTAAAGTATTTAATATTGAAACGTTCGATTTTTCCCCTTCAACTGGCTCAAATTCGATAGTTACACTGCTTGCTCCAGGTACTAAATTTAGTCGTTTTATAAAAGAAGAAAATTCGAGTTCATTAAATATCTCATACAACTTTTCACTGTTTACTTCACGAACTTTATATTCTTCACTAAACTCTAGCGGAATATCTGTATTTATAGTTGCTAGAGTTCTACTTAAAAAAGCTAAATCTTTAAATTCTGTTAATGCTTCTTTTGCTTTGGGTTTAACTATTGCATCATCAATATTTTCATATAAATTTTCTATTGTTTTGAATTTTTGAATAAAACCAAGAGCAGTCTTTTCACCTATTCCTGGCACTCCTGGGATATTATCTGATGTATCTCCCATAAGACCTTTTACATTTATTAAATCAAGAGGCATAACCCCATATTTTTCTTGAATTTTTTCTTCGTCATAAATTTCAGTTTCTGTTTTTCCGCCTTTAGTAACAGGTAATTTTACATTTATTCCATCCTCTATGAGTTGAAAAGAATCTCTATCTCCAGTAAATAATATTACTTCTATTCCTTGCTTTTTGGCTTTTTTAGCGAGTGTTCCTAAAATATCGTCTGCTTCAAACCCTTCCATTTCGATTCGGCTTATATTCATTGCATCTAATACTTCTTTTATTATAGGCATTTGAGTTGCGAGCTCGTCCGGCATTCCTTTTCTTTGAGCTTTATAGCCGTCATACATTTTATGACGAAAGGTAGGAGCTTTTAAGTCAAATGCTACTGTTAAATAATCCGGTTTGTCTTCATTTAGTATTTTAAATAATATTGTTAAAAATCCATATATTGCGTTAGTTGGTACGCCTTTTTTTGTCGTTAGCATATTACGTCCAGATAATCCGTAGAAGGCTCTGTTCATTATGCTGTTTCCGTCTATAACTACTAATTTTGCCACGATTACTTTTCCTCCTTTTAAAAATTACTTTATCGTATGTCGCGAAATATTTAATAAGATGCCCGTACTCGCCATAAATATAATCATCGATGTACCACCATAACTCATAAATGGAACTGGCATTCCTGTAACTGGGAACCATGATGTAATAATTGCAATATTAAAAAGTAGTTGTACTGCAATAAGCATAGTTATTCCTGTTGCAAGCAAGCCTGAAAACATGTCTGGAGCTTTGGTTGCTATTACAACTCCACGCCAAATAAGGATTAAAAATAGCACTACAACTATTATCATACCAATTAATCCAAGTTCTTCGCCAAGTATTGCTAAAATAAAATCGTTATGAGCATCTGGTAAATATGAGTATTTTTGTTTACTTTGCCCTAAACCAAGTCCAAATATTCCTCCACTTCCTAATGCATATAAAGATTGAACTACCTGCCAACCACTTCCTCTTAAGTCAGCCCACGGGTCTAAGAAGCCTATAATTCTATTTAATCTATATTTTGAAATAATTATTCCTACTGCTCCCAGTGATAATATTGGAACACCTAATATAAAAAAGTGAGATAATTTTGCTCCACCTACAAATAGTATAATTACTGAAATTATTCCAATTAACCCCATCGCACTATAATGTGGTTCTAAAAATAAGAGTCCTTCAATAACTCCAATGCAAGCAATATATACTACTAACCCTTTCCAAAAATGTTTTATTCTTTTCGGATCCATTGCAATTCTAGCAGATAAGAAAATAATTACTGCAAGCTTTGCTACTTCTGACGGCTGAAGATTAAAAACCTTTAAATTTATCCAACGTTTCGCTCCTCTTACATCTCCACTTCCTATTCCTGGTATTAAAACTAAACCTAATAAAAATATTGCGCCTAAAAATATTAGACCTGAGTAATTTTTATAAAATTTATAATCCAACCTAGACAAAACCCACATTACTGCAATTCCTAAAGCTCCAAAAAATAATTGGCGCAAGAAAAAGTAATATGGATTTTTATAGCTTAACATTCCTAAATGAGAACTTGCACTAAGTACCATAAGAAGCCCTAATCCGAAGATGATTAGAACTACTGTAAATAATGTATAATCAAAAGGTTTTAATTTAGATTTCATTATTTGCTCCTTTCGTTATACTAAAATAAATGCAAGAACTGCAAAAACTATGCTCCATATCCAAAAAGTCCATACAATTTTTTTCTCACTCCATCCACTAAGTTCTAGATGATGATGTAGTGGTGCCATTTTTAATAATCTCTTCCCTTTAGTAAATTTAAAATATACTACTTGTGCAATATCTGAAAGTGCTTCTATTACACAAATACCTGCAACTAATATTAATAGTATTGGGATTTGTAAAATTAAAGATACTGCTCCTATTGCTCCGCCTAATGCTAATGAACCCGTATCACCCATAAAGACTTTTGCAGGGTTCAAATTATATATTAAAAATGCTAAACAAGAACCTGTAACTATTGCCGAAAATAATGTTGTTGCAGTGTTTCCAAATGCAATAGATATTACAGTTAAAAATGTCATAATTATAATTGTAAGTCCTGTTGCTATACCATCTAATCCGTCGGTTATATTCATTACATTCGTAGTAGAAATTAAAACAAGTATTGCAAATGGTATAAAGAAATAATAACCTATGTCAAAAAATTGTCTGTAAAAAGGTATGTAAGTTTCTGTTCCAATATTAAGCCACTTTAACATATATGCAACAAATAATCCAGATACTACTAAAAGTAAAAACATTTTTTGCCATGCTTTTAATCCTAAAGAACGATTTTTCTTCATTTTTATATAGTCATCAAGGAAACCTACAAGACCATACAATACCGTTACAACTAAAAGACCTATAAAAGTCCATTTATTTGAAGGGCTTTTTATTATAGCTACCATAGTAGAAAAAACAATACCCGCTAGGAATATGAGTCCTCCCATACTAGGAGTTCCTTCTTTTTTTAAATGGCTTTCGGGGCCATCATCTCTTATATGTTGGTTTACATGGAATTTTTTTATAAAATGCAAAATCAATATTCCAAAAACACATGTTATGAAAAATGCTCCTACTAAATATTTAAATTGCGGTGTAACTATAGCTCTAATTATTGCTCTAGTATTCATAAGACTTTCATCCCTTCCAAATTATTTTGATTCTTTTAGCCTTTCATATTGAATTTGAACTTGTTCTCTATCATCAAAATGTATCGTTCTGTCTTTTAGTATTTGATATGGTTCATGCCCCTTTCCGGCGATAACAATTACATCATCTTTTTTAGCAATGGACAACGCTTTATAAATTGCTTCTGATCTATCTGGTATTCTAAAATATTCTTTACCTACATTTTTTAATCCGCCTTCAATTTCGGTAATAATAGCTTCAGGATCTTCTGTTCTAGGGTTATCTGAAGTTACTATTGAAATATCTGCAAGTTTGGCAGATATTTCGCCCATAATAGGTCGCTTTGTTCTATCTCTATCTCCTCCGCAACCAAAAACACATATAAGTCTTCCTTTTACATACTCCTTCGTCGCAAGTAATATATTTTTTAAGCTATCTGGCGAATGAGCATAATCTACCATAACTGTATAATCAGTTCCTATATTTACAATTTCAGATCTACCAGGAACAACTAGGTTATCAAAGCCTTTTTGAATTTCTTCGTTAGTACAATTAAATTCATAACCAACGCTTAACCCAGCTAGCGCGTTATATACTGAGAATTTACCAGGTATTTTTACTACGAATTTAATATTATTTTCATGGAAAGTAACATTTTTAGCAGTTATTTCAAAATCAGTTACTTTTATATCTGCTGGATTATCTATTGCAAAAGATTTTTTGTCGCAAGTAATTTCATCAAAAAGCCTCTTTCCATAAGTATCATCTACATTTACTATCGCTTTTTTACACATAGAGAATAATATCTTTTTCGCTTGATAATAATTTTCAAAATTCTTGTGGTAGTCCATGTGATCTTGGCTTAAATTCGTAAATATACCAATATCAAAATCACTTCCATAAACTCTATCTAAATCAAGTGCATGAGAAGAAACTTCCATAACTACTGCATCTACTTTTTCATTTGCCATAGTATGGAAAAGTCGCTGTAACCCTATTGCATCAGGCGTAGTATTGCTTGATGTCATAAGTTGGGTGTCGCCTATTCTTGCTTCTATAGTACCTATCAATCCTACTTTAAGTCCTTTTTGTTCCAAAATAGATTTTATCATATATGTAGTTGTTGTTTTTCCTTTTGTTCCAGTAACACCTATTAATTTAAATTTATAAGATGGATTTTCAAAGAAGTTACATGCCATTTTAGCAATAGGTTTTCTACCACTTTCTATTCTTACATATTTTTCGTTGTTTTCAAATTTCATTTCTTTTTGAGTTATTGCAACTTTTGCTCCCAATTTCATTGCGTCAGATATATATAAATGGCCATCAAATTTAGTTCCTTCTAAACATATAAACGCTGAATTTTCTTTAATATTTCTAGAGTCTCCGGATATGTCTGTTATTTCTTCGTCAAGGCTAATATTTAAGTCTATAATTTTTACGTCTTTTAATAAGTCTCTTAGTTTCATTTATATCCTTCCTTTCTAATCTACTTCAGTAATTTTAAACTCTACGTTTACGATACTTCCCCGTTCCGCACTAGCTCCGGCTTTAGGAGATTGAGAATAAGCTGTTCCCAAGCCAGTAATATTGACGTTTAGTCCTACATTCTTTAATAAGTTAGTAGCTTCACTTATGGTTTTTCCGTAAACATTAGGAACTGATACCATAACTTTATCTGCTCCTGCTTCAGTATATAAAATTATAGTAGAATTTTCAAGCACTTCAACGTTTGGTTTTGGAATTTGATCTTGAATTATAATTTCTGCACTTTGTTTTCCGTTTACATTAGCTTTAAGTCCTGCTTCTCTTAACTTTGTTTTTGCTTCATCTATCGTTAAACCTCTTACCTCTGGCACGATTACTCCTTTGTTTTCTCCACTTGAATTAGGTTGTATTTGCAAATATCTCATTGTGTCCTCAATTATATTTCTAACAACAGGTGCAGCAATCGCTCCGCCCCCATGGCTTGCTCCTTTAGGATCAAATAATGCAACTAGCACAGCGACTTCCGGATTATTTGCTGGTGCAATTCCAACAAAGGATGCAACATACCAAGTACCAGCTCCTATCCCTTGTTCACCTGTTCCCGTTTTTCCTCCTATATTATATCCTTCGATATATGCATTTCCTCCAGTTCCTTTAGAAACTACATATTCCATCATACTTCTTACAGTTTCTGCTGTTTGTTTTGAAATTACTTGTCTTACAGCATTGGGCTCGTTTCTACTCAATACATTTCCTTCTGAATCCCTTATTTCCTTTACTATTCTAGGCTCCATCAATTTTCCATCGTTTGCAACCGCAGATATTGCAGTAATTAAGCCTATTGGGGTAATCTGGAATCTTTGGCCAAATGCTGCTGTTGCAAGTTCTGCATCTTTTACATTTTGGATCGTATGGAAAATTCCACTTGCTTCACCAGGTAAATCTATACCCGTCTTTTCAGTAAGTCCAAATGCATCAATATATTTATAAAAAGTTTCTTTTCCTATTTTTAAACCAATTTGAATAAATGCAGGGTTACATGAATTACCCAAACATTCTCTTAAAGTCTGGAGTCCATGCGGTCTATAATATCTCCAGCATTTCATTGTTGCACCGCCAGCAGTATATGAACCTGTACAAGTAAACTTACTATCTAAATTTATCGCACCAGAATCAAGAGCCGTACTTAAAGTAATTACTTTAAAAGTAGAACCCGGCTCATATGTATCTGAAATTGCCATGTTACGCCATGTTTTTTCTCTTAGTTTCTTTTTTTCACTAGAATCCATCGTATCCCATTTTTCTTCTTGTTCTTTATTATATGGTCCAAAAGCATTATTAGGATCAAAATCTGGATTAACCGCCATAGCTAAAACATCGCCTGTACGAGGTTGCATTACAATAGCCACTCCACCCTTTGCACACGCATTATCTATAACCGCTTGTTTCAAATATTTTTCAGCAAAGTATTGAATAGAAGAGTCGATAGTGAGCACCAAATCTCTTCCGTTTTGTGGCGCAAAATATTCTTCAGAACTAAATGGAATATCGTTTCCTTTTCCATCAGTTTCTGAAATAACTCTTCCTGGTATTCCTGTTAAAATATCTTCATATGTTTTTTCTATTCCGTAAAGTCCTTGATTATCTGTTCCTACAAAGCCTAAAACATGAGATAGTAAATTATTATTAGGATAATATCTCTTTGTAGATTCGTCTATTTTGACACCTTTGGTTTTTGTTTCAGTTATCCATTCTCTGAGTAAATCTGTTGTTTCTTTATCTATATTTTTAGCAATTGTAACTAAAGCCGAATCGGATGTTACTTTTTCATAAACCTCATCATATGTAAGGCCAAGTAAATCTGCTAATTTTTGAGAAAGTTCAGCTTGGTTTTCGACTTGTGTTGGAGTAACACTAATCGTTTCCATAGCTGCACTTATAGCCAAAACTTTTCCATCAGAAGAATATATTGTTCCTCTTGAAGAATTTATAGTTCTATCTCTTGTTTGTTGCTCATAAGCCATTTCTTGAAGTCTCATTCCATCTACGACTTGAACCCAAGCTAATCTTCCTATAAGAAACATAAAAGCAATAACAATAAGCACAAATAAAAATATTATTCTTTTTCTATTACCTATCTTCATATCTTTTTTGCCCAATATAAACACTTCCCCTTAAAAAAAAGAGAGGTCCTTAAAATTTTATTTGGTGGTACAAAAAAATCACACTTAGGACACCCTCTTATTTGAAAAATTCAACTATATTTAATAATATTTCTTTTATTCCTTTTTTATTCTCAGTTACCACTTTATTATCAATTAAATCTTCTTTCTCTACATTTATATATTCAATTTGATAATTTTGAGGCTTTTGAAAGCCAAGATTATTTTTAGCATATTCTTCAATATTACTTAAATTAACCTGTCTTTCGGCAGCCAGTTGCAATTGAGCGTTTATATTATTTATACTTTCCAACTCTTTTTTGAGTTGTATATTTTCCATATTCATATTATTTATCATAGCATATCTTAGTACAATAGTTAAAGCTACAATAAAGATAGATACTCCTAAAGCTACGTTTCCCTTAACGTTCTTTTTAGGAGCGACAATCTTTTTAGGTGGAGATTTTTTCACCTCAGTAATAGGCTTCTTCGGCAGCGCTTTATAATCTTCATAAAAATAATCTTCTTGTTTAAGCGGTGCCATAAATCTCCCTCCTTTCTTAAAAAAGCAAAAACAGGAGAATACAAAAGCTTCTCCTGTTCACTCATCATTAGTAAATATCTGTTTTACTCTTTTGTACACAAAAATTTCTTCTTACGTATAATCGTACTTCTTTTGTGATTTTTTAATTTTCATTTGTAACTTTTTTTAATTTTTCTTTAGTATTTTTTTAATTTTTTTCTTTTGTAAAAGCATAAGTAATAAATTTTATAGGATTTTTATCTTTTGTACTTTAGTAAGTTAAACTCACTTAATCTTTAGTATATATGTTAAAAGGGGGATGCCCTTTAACAGTCATTTGTTCTTTCAGCAACTCTTAGTTTAGCACTATGAGCTCTATTGTTTTCGTCCAATTCAATATCCTTAGATATTATCGGCTTTTTAGTTAAAATATTTACCCTTTTTTTATTATTGCATACACATTTAGGGAAATCCGGAGGACAAGTACAGCCTCGAGCCGCATCATTAAAAGTTTCTTTTACAATTCTATCTTCTAGAGAATGGAAACTTATAATGCATATTCTTCCACCTGGTTTTAAGCAATCGATTGAATCTTCTATTGCTTTTTTTAGATCTCTTATTTCCCCGTTTACTTCTATTCTTATGGCTTGGAAAATTCTTTTTGCAGGGTGCCCACCTTCGCTTCTAGCTCCAGCCGGTATTGCAGCTTTTATTATATCTACTAGCTCAAAAGTAGTTAAAATCGGTTTAACTTTCCGAGCTTCTACAATAAATTCAGCAACACGTACAGCCCATTTTTCTTCACCATAATCTCTAAAAATTTTTATCAAATCTTCTTTAGTGTATTCATTTACCACTTCTTTTGCGGTAAGTTTATCATTAGTATTCATTCTCATATCAAGTGGCGCATCATAGCGGTAGGAAAAACCTCGTTCTGGATTATCTAATTGATAAGAAGAAACTCCTAAATCAAGTAGAATACCATCAACTTTATCTATTCCTGCGCCACTCAACACGTCCTTAATATTCTTATAATTATCGTTAATTAGCATAACCCTGGGTTCTACATCTTTTAGTCTTTGGCGCGATACATCTATCGCTTCAATGTCTCGGTCGATACCAATTAACATTCCTTTTTTTCCTAACGACCTTGCTATTTCTAGGGAGTGCCCAGCTCCACCGAGCGTTCCATCCAAGTAAACCCCATCAGGTTTAATTGAAAGATTTTCAATACACTCATTTAATAAAACTGGTTTATGAACAAATTCCATTGTAACACCCCTTAGCTAACTTTAGGCTAAATACCGAGTTCAGCCATTTTCTCAGCTAGCACGTCTGCTTCTAAATCTTCTGCTTCGCTATAGCTATCCCATTTTTCTTGGCTCCATAATTCAACACGAGTTGAAACACCAATAACAACAAGATCTTTGCTTAGCCCAGCATACTCGCGTAACATTGGTGGTATCAATGTACGGCCTTGCTTATCAATTTCGCACTCAACAGCTCCTGAGAAGAAGAATCTTACAAAAGCTCTTGCGTCTTTGTTTGTAAGTGGTAGTTCTTTTATACGGTCTTCAAAGTTTGTCCATTCTTCTTTAGAATAAGCAAATAAGCAACCGTCTAAGCCTTTAGTTAAAACGAACTTATCTCCAAGTCCATCTCTAAATTTAGCAGGAACAATTATTCTTCCTTTTACGTCTAAACTATGTCTATATTCGCCTATGAACAAACTTCTCACCTCCTCGCGGAACTTCTTACCACTTCGCTCCACTTTCAACCACTTTCAACACTATATTATATTTTTTCCTCCACTTTTGCAATATATAAAATAAAAAATAGGTCTTTCGACCTATTTTTTTAAATTGCCTTTTTTTATGGCAAGTATATCTGATACGTGATTGTTTGCTTTTTGTTACTTCCTTTTGGATAATATTGAATTTCTAATATATAATCTGGTTTTTCCATTACATAGCCAGTAACATTGCTATTTCCATCAGATATATAAAGTGTTTCGTTTGAAGGAATCTTAACACTACTATCCGAATAACCAACTACTTTTGTTCCCCACTTATATGTTAATGTTGTTAACTTATCTTTTGCTATTTTAAGCTTAATTACGTCGTTATCTTTTAATTGTACTAACAATATCTTCTTTTCATCATCATACGGCATAATATATTTAGCATTTGTTATTTCAACAAGTGGGTTATACTCATTTTCATTATTTGGGTCTTCATTATCTGGATCTTCACTATTTGGATCTTCGTTATTTGGGTCCTCACTATTCGGATCTTCATTGTTTGGATCTTCTTCTGGAACATACCCAGCCAAGCTATATCCACAAACACATACTCCCTTAATAAATTCATGCTCATATTTTTCTCTTTGAGTAGTATTACAATTTATACAAGTCCATACTTGCGTATGAGTTTCTTTTGTTATATTCGTAAAGCTTACAGTGTTCGGTACCGGATATCTTGAATGAGTACAATTTTCAGGATCTGCGAATTGAGAATGAGATGGCGGCACTACATGATACATATAGCCTCCTCCAGTTTCAAAATCATTAACGCTTCCTGTTACAGTAAAGTTTTGAGCAGCGCATACACTGCAATACCACTTACCACCTATAACTTTCCCACACTGCTGACCAGTGCTTTTTTTCTCTCTAATTAAATATTTTTTGCAATTCGAACAGTAATCTCTTATTATATCAGATTCAGGTGTCACTTCTTCTGGTAACATACCTAATTCCATAGCTTGATTTTGTAACTCTTCATAATGCTCAGCATGATACTCACAAATGTAAGCAATATTTTTATTTTTTTCATCATAATGTGTTTTTATTACTGGCTCATTACAGCCATATATAGTACAATCATTTCCGTGTAACGCACAATATTCAGGAAACTGAATGTATCGTCCTTCTGATGAAGAATATTTTGCAGTTAAACTTGTTACACTAAATCTCTTTTCTTTACATGTATAGTGCTTACAGAAATGATCTACACAATAATTAGAATATTGGTTACTATCTGGTCCTTGATAAACTCGTACCGCGGTAGATCTACCATCTATAGAGTTCCATCCAACTACAGGTTTATTACAAAGAGGGTCTTTACAAGTATGAGCCTCGCAAAATAACGAGCCATCCATTGCCTTTTTTTTGCAATCTATTCCTTCTACTGTACTAATATTAAAATTGCCATTATCAACATTCCAAATAAATGCACAAGTATGGTTTTGACAATATTTGCCTACTACTAATTTTGATGTATCTTTTTCATATCCAGACTTAGCAGGGATAGAAAAGCCATTACTTGCAACATATTCTTGGCAGCCATTCTTATCACATTTTGCGCAATTACTACAAACAAAGAAAGGATAACTTCCATTTTGTGAACTAGGGCCAATAATATATTGTTTTTTGTCACCAGCTGTTAGTGGGTCAATTCTATACTTCATAGTTTGTATATAAAAAGATGTGTTATCTAATTTTCCAAGCTCTTTTTCATAATAAAAATCTATTTTGTTTGGATCATAGCCAACATAATACAAAGAACCACCTATTGAGGTAAATACACCTTTACCTTGTAGAACACTTGACTCCATCGCTAGATATGCAGTCTTTTTATAATCTCCTTCGCCTCTTGGATAGGATACAGAAATTCTATTTTTAGGTTCTGGAGGTGGTACCGCTTGAATACTAAGTAATTGAGCCCCACAACCTGCACAACATTTAGGATACTCAACTCCTCTAACCGTATCATCAAAATGATAATTTATTGGCGTTGTTTCAGCAAAACTTGTTGAACTTAAGCCCCAACACATAAGCGCTAAAAATATCATCAAGAACTTTCTCTTCATAAACTTTCCTCCCAGTAAAACCAGTATAAATTTGTTTAAATTATAACACAAAAAGGAACATTTGACAATATATTTGTCGTAAATGTTCCCTTTTTATGCCACATCTCTCAATATTTCATTAACGTTTTAAATTAACTAGCTCTTGTAACATTTCATCGGCTGTCGTTATACCTCTACTATTTGCTTGGAATCCTCTTTGGTAAATAATCATATTTGTAAATTCTGTTGAAAGGTCAACATTTGACATTTCTAATGTATTGGATACCAAGATTCCTGCTGAATCACCAGGTACTAAAGCTCTAAACTCACCTGAGTTAGCTGTTGCGGCAAATTCACTATCTCCTATGCTTTTTAATCCACCATAGTTATCAAAACTTGCAAGTGCAACTATAGCTAAAGGTTGTTGTTTTCCATTTGTATATATTCCGGTAATAACTCCATCAGCACCTATGCTATATTCTGTTAATTTTCCTGTTGCATATCCGTTTGAATCATATACATACATTGAACTTGCCGCAGCATATTGTGTTACACTACCAAAGTCAAAACTAAGGTTTATTTTGTTATCTGGGCTAGAATCATATTGTGCCATAAAATCTAATTTCAAATCTTTTATTTCTGCCCCTGTATCATCTAATAACTCTTCTACCTTTCCATAGCCTTCACCAGGGTTATTAGAGAATGTAATTGAACCAATCATTGTGCCACCAGTTGAATTAGTAACATCTTTTCCAGCAATATTTATACTATATGACCATTTGTTTGCAACATACTCACTAGTACTTTCTATTACCTTCATAGCTCCTTTTGTATCTTCTGTTACTTGTTGGTAATATGTTCTAGTAACAGTTCCAACTGTTTCTGTAAGAGGTTTAACATACATTCCAGCTTCCCATGTCAAAGGATTACCATTTCTATCTTCTAAATCTACTGCTGGATCTCCATTATCTCCATTTACATCACCTAAAA
>JAEEGG010011534.1_pt1 | contig 19230 bp, 13 predicted proteins | sample 9134161 | NCBI WGS metagenome assembly JAEEGG01 (sample SAMN16246543, study PRJNA631951) | gut metagenome | biome: gut microbiome; feature: rumen; material: CR-attached | host: Bos | place: Iran: Karaj | collected 2018-10 | reverse complement strand
TGCCTGATAAAGGAACTCAGGAGCAATACCAACGCGTGGAAGTTGGGTTTCAATATCAACTTCGTGGTGGCGCGCATAGTTTTCGTTGCGGCCGGTTGTATCAGGAACTTCGGTAATAGGATAGCGAAGATATTTTTCGAGGATTTCAGGGTCCGGCATGTTGGCAGGAACCTTGCGGAAAACATCGTAGTCGTCCCAGGAATAAATAAAGCGCACTTTTTTACCACGGTCGCGCAAGGCACGCACTACTAAATCTACAGTAATAATTTCGCGGAAGTTTCCAAGGTGAACAGTTCCGCTTGGTGTAATACCCGATGCACAGGTATAAGAATCCAGATCACCCTTTTCGCGGATAATCTGACTAGCCATCTGATCTGCCCAATGACAGAGCAATGGATCTCTCTTTTCGTTATTGTTCTGATTTTCGTTACTCATAAAGGGTATTATAGTGATTTTCTTCTATAAATTCAAATGACCCTTATGCCAATGCATACTAATAAAATAGAGAAATATTCACCTTTTTGAACAATTTGCGCTTATAATGAGAAATATGAAAGATTACATTAACTGGGCAATTCTTGCACCCGGCAGGATTGCCGTAAAAATGGCAGAGGCTATGAATGGGGAGGCAGCTGGCGGCAAGGTTCGGCTTTATGCGGTTGGCTCGAGGAACTTAGAACGTGCAAAGGAATTTGCAGATAAGTGGAATTTTCAGAAGGCTTATGGAAGCTACGAAGAACTGCTTGCAGACGGTGAAGTTGATGCGGTTTATGTTGCAAATCCTCATGCATTCCATATGGATAGCGTACTTGCGGCTTTGAATGCGGGAAAGCATGTGCTATGTGAAAAGCCTGCCGGCTGTTCACGAGACCAGCTGGATAAAATGACAGGACTTGCGCGCACAAAAAATCTCTTTTTTATGGAAGCAATGTGGACTGCGTTTAATCCGACAATTGCACAGATTCGCAAGGTCATTGCAGACGGTGTGATTGGAAACGTAAAAAATATTGACTCACGCTTTTGCAACCGAAATCCTTATGACCCTAACGACAAAAACGACAGAAACTATGCGCCGGAGCTTGCAGGTGGAGCTTTGCTTGATCTTGGCATTTATAATATTTATTTTGCAATGATGATTGCAGGCTTTTCTCCGATTGCGTCTACAAGTTCTATTGTGCGCATGCTCAAAGGAATTGATGCCTGGAACAGCGTAAACCTTGCTTTTGAAAACGGAATTGTTACAAGCTTCCAGGATGCAATGGACTTACCAAGTGCGGGCGGCCCTACTCACGATGCCGTAATCTTTGGCGAAAAAGGCTATATCACTGTAGAAAACTTTTTCTGCACCCAGAAAGCTGATGTTTATGTTTATAAAAATATCTGGGGTAACGAGGCAGATTTAGTACAGCAGATCCGCTGTCCGTTCAAAACAAACGGCTATGAATACGAGCTTATTCACGCAACAGAATGTATTCTTGCCGGTAAGACAGAATCGGACGTTCACACCTTCAAAAAATCAGAAGACTTGTGCGACGTAATGGATGGCCTGCGCGCAGACTGGGGCATGAAGTACCCTTGGGAAAAATAAACTCTGGAGGAACCTTAAATGGAATACACCGCAAACTCAGATAAAATAACCCGCGACTATTTTGACTCGCTTTTGCTCGAAACCCGTTATGTTGATTCTGTGCTGCCCTCTACAAAGCTTGAGCTTTACGGCCGCACCTTTGACACACCTATTATGACCGCTGCCCTTTCTCACCTGCACAACAACGCTCCAAACGGAATGGTAGTTTATGCTCAGGCAGCTGCAAAAGCAAATGCAGTTCACTGGGTTGGAATGGGAGAAGACAAGGAACTGGAAGACATTGTTGCAACCGGCGCTGCTACAATAAAAATAATCAAACCGCACGAGGACAACAAAGAAGTTTTCCGTAAGATAGAACACGCGGTTGGTGCAGGATGTTTTGCAGTTGGCATGGATATTGACCACGCCTTTAATGCGACCGGTGGCTATGATAAAGTATTTGATCTTCCTATGAAGGCTAAGACAACGGAAGAGCTGCACGACTTTGTTCAGGCTGCGGGGGTTCCTTTTATTGCAAAGGGAGTTTTGAGCACTCAGGATGCAGAACGCTGTCTTAAGGCCGGCTGTAAGGGAATTATAGTTTCTCATCACCACGGAATTATGAGCTATGCCGTTCCGCCACTTATGATATTGCCAGAAATTATGCAGGTTGTCGGTAAAGAGATTCCGGTTTTTGTAGACTGTGGAATAGAAAGCGGTATGGACGCCTATAAATGCCTTGCCCTTGGAGCAATAGCCGTTGGAGTTGGCCGCCACCTTATGCCTTTACTCAAAGAGGGTGCCGACGCCACAGCTGCCCGTATGAAAGAAATGACTGCAGAGCTTGCAGGAGTTATGGCAAGAACCGGGGTGTGCGACCTGACCCACTTTGACGCTTCTGTAATTCATAAAAGGAGTTTTTAATGTATTTAGGAATATCCTCTTCTCTCGCCCACACTTCGCCGGAAGACTGGGCAAAAAAACACACGGAGCTCGGGCTCAAAAGCGTTGTATTCCCTGTAGACTGCAACGCCGGCCAGGAAAAAATAATGGCATATAAAAAAGCCGCAGATGACGCAGGACTTGTAATTGCAGAGGTTGGAGTGTGGAGGAACACTCTAGCCGCCGATCCCGCAGAACGTGCCAAATGGATTGACTATGCCGTAGAACAGCTTAAAATGGCAGACCAGATTGGTGCCCGATGCTGTGTAAATGTTGTAGGAACTCCTTATGGTCCGCGCTGGGACGGAGGTTACCGCCAGAACTTTAGTAACGAAGCCTGGGACATGGCTGTAAAAATGATTCAACAAATAATTGACCGTGCAAAACCGACACAGACAAGATTCAGTATAGAGTCTATGCCGTGGATGATTCCAAGCGGGCCGGATGAATATGTCAGACTCATGAAGGATGTAGACCGTCCGCAGTTTGGTGCACACCTTGATGTTGTAAATATGATAACTAGTCCGGACCGCTACTTTTTTAATGACCGCTTTTTGGATGAATGCTTTGAAAAACTTGGAGAGCAGATTTGCAGCTGCCACCTTAAGGATATACGTTTAAAAGAAGAATATACTTTTCAGTTGCAGGAATGCGCCTGCGGAGAGGGTTCACTCGACATTCCGCGCTACATCAGCCTTGCAAGTGCCGTGCGCAACGACATGCCTATGATTATTGAGCATCTTACAACCGACGACGAGTATATCCAGAGTGTAAAATGGATTGATTCACTTATGAAGGATCATCCGGAGCTTTCTTAAACTTAAACTTTGTTTCTGCCAGCACTACCGCAAAGAAAATGAGGACACAGCCAATGCCCATTCTGAGTGTGAGTTTTTCATGCAGAAACAGCGTGCTAAAGAGTACACCAAAAACAGATTCAAAACTCAAAAAAAGTGAAGCCAGCGAAGACTGCACGTATTTAAGACCTATGTTCTGCAGGCTAAAGCAGAGCATGGTGCTTAAAAGTCCAAGATAAAGCATGGAGATTATAACGCGTGGGTTTTGTATGCCTGCAACCGGAAAAGCTCCGTCGTAAATCGGAGCCAGTACCCAGCCCAAAAACGCACAGACTACAAATTGCAGAAGGGTCAAAAATAAAGTGTCGTCCCCCTGCTCGTTATATTTTGCAGTCCAGATAATGTGAAGGGCGTAAAAAAGTCCGCAGACAAGGGTCAGGCCGTCGCCAAGGTTGAGTCCTGCAGTGTCACCGGTGCCCAACGCGAGTAAGCCAATTCCCGTGAGTGACAAAATAGCAGCTACAAATACATACCAGCCGGGTCGTTTTTTATACAGCGCCCATGAAATGAGCGGAATCAAAATTACATAAACAGTTGTAAGAAATGCATTTTTGCCGGCAGTTGTGTAGTCGCAGCCGATTGTCTGAGTTGTGTAGGCAGCAAAAAGAAAGAAGCCGGTAAGCAGGCCGTGTCGAAGGTAGCGGGCATCCAGCTGGCGCCACTTCTTTAAAAAAATCAACCCCATGACCAAGGCAGCCATGGAGTATCGTATGGCAATCATATAGACTGCGCCCACGTAGTCCAGGCTGTCCTTTACAACCACAAAGGCAAAGCCCCATATTGCAGCAGTAAGGATAAGACCCGCACTGGCAAGGACCGACGTAGACTTTTGATTCATATTACTTAATTTCCAGCTTATTCAACTTCCAGATATCTCTTACGTAATCTTCGATTGTGCGGTCACTGGAGAACTTGCCGGAATTGGCGATGTTGCGCAAAGCCATCTTAGCCCAGTTTTTGCGGTCGGCATAAGCGGCGGCAATTTTTTCCTGAGCTTTGCAGTAGCGGTCAAAGTCGGCAAGAACGTAGTAAACATCAGGACGCTGACCTTCTACACCGTAAATCAAAGAATCGTGAAGCTCTTTGAAAAGCTGATGTGTCGGATCATAAGTTCCGTCTACAAGCTGATTGATAACCTTGGCAAGAGCCGGGTTGCAGTCAATGTATTCCTGTGGATTGTAAGAATGCTCTGCTTCCATCTTTTTGATTTCTTCTGTGAGCAAACCAAATACAAAGCCGTTTTCTTTTCCTGCTTCTTCAAAGATTTCGATATTAGCACCGTCCATAGTTCCGAGTGTCAAAGCACCGTTTACCATAAACTTCATGTTTGATGTACCAGAAGCTTCGTAGCCGGCTGTAGAAATCTGCTCTGAAACATCTGCAGCTGGGAAGATTTTTTCTGCAACAGATACGCGGTAGTTTTCTACGAATACAACACGAATCTTTCCGCGAACACGGCGGTCGTTGTTGATTCTGTCGGCAACAGTGTTGATCAATTTGATGATAGACTTTGCACGGCGGTAACCACTTGCAGCCTTTGCACCAAAAATAAAGGTACGTGCTGGAGGATCATAACTTGGTTCTTCTACAAGGCGGTTGTACAGATACATGATGTGGAGAACATTAAGGAGCTGGCGCTTGTATTCATGAAGTCGCTTAACCTGAACATCAAAAATACTCTCCGGGTCAAGGAATTCATTCTGTGCATGCTTGAGGTAATCTGCAAGGTCCTGCTTGTTTTCCATCTTGATTTTGATAAGCTCGTCAAGCGAAGCATCATCATCAACATATTTTTCCAGTGCCTTGAGCTTGGTCAAATCTTTTTCCCAACCGTGACCAATACGGGTTGTAATAAAGTCACTCAAGCGAGGGTTAGCATTCAAAAGCCAGCGGCGCTGTGTAATACCGTTTGTCTTATTGTTAAACTTCTGAGGATAAATTGCATACCAGTCTTTAAGCTCTGCAGTTTTCAAAAGTTCAGTATGAAGAGCAGCAACACCGTTTACGCTAAAACATGCGTGAATTGCCATCCATGCCATGTAAACCATGTTGTTGTGGATAATTGCCATGTGCTCGTGCTTGTAGTAATCGTTAGGGAACTTCTGGCGGAGCTCAATTACAAGACGGCGGTTGATTTCTTCTACAATCTGGTAGATACGTGGAAGCAATCCCTGGAAAATAGAGATTGGCCATTTTTCCAAAGCTTCTGCAAGAATTGTATGGTTAGTATAAGCAAAGGTGTGTGTAACAACGTTCCATGCATCGTCCCAGCCAACATTGTAATCATCAAGCAATATGCGCATGAGTTCTGGAATTGCAACTACCGGATGTGTATCGTTCAACTGAATTACATGGTAGTCTGCAAACTTACTGAAGTCTGTTCCGTGGTTTGCAACATAGTGGCGTACGAGGTCCTGGAGAGAAGCAGAGCTGAAGAAGTACTGCTGCTTAAGGCGGAGTGCCTTTCCGCTAGGTCCGTTATCGTTAGGATACAAAACGCGGCTTATATTTTCTGCACTGTTCTGGCGTTCTACGGCGCGGTTGTATTCCATGTTGTTAAAGAGCTGGAGATCAAAACCGTTTGGAGAAGATGCCTGCCACAAGCGCAAAGTATTTACAGTCTTTGTTCCGTAACCGATGATTGGCATATCATAAGGAGTTGCAGTAACCTCCTCTGCGTTTTCTATAAAGAAGCGTGGCTGACCGTCCGGAGTTTTTCCGTAGCAGATGTTTCCACCAAACTTTACAGTAACTGCAAGGTCAGAACGTTTGATTTCCCAAGGGTCACGGTGTGCAAGCCAGTTATCAGGATATTCAACCTGGTAGCCGTCTTCTACGCGCTGTTCAAACATACCGTATTCGTAGCGTATACCATAACCGTGTCCAGGATAATCAAGGGTTGCAAGAGAATCCAGGAAGCAGGCAGCAAGTCGACCAAGACCACCGTTTCCAAGACCTGCATCTGGCTCTTCGTCTTCAATCATATCAAAGTCAATGTTCATTTCATTAAGAACTTCTTTTACAGAGTCTTTGATTCCTGCATTGATAAGGTTATTGCTAAGAGCACGTCCCATAAGGAACTCTGCAGAAAGATAATAAAGCTGCTTTACCGGTTTCTTATCGTATTCTGCGCGGGTAGCCATCCAGTTTGGCATAATGATTTCTATTGCACTGGCAGAAACAGCATCAAAAAGGTCGTGCTTGTTTGCCTGCGAAATGTCCTTTCCATACTGACGACGCAAACGTGCAGAAAGGTTTTCCTTAAATTGTTCTTTGTTGAATTCCATTAAAAAGTCTCCTAAAAAATAAAGTCTACTTTTTACGATGATATTTTATGATTTAAATATTTTACAGCAAAAATGAGCTTCTTGCAATGTTATTCAAAAACTATCTTTTAATCCTTATATTTGTTATTGCGCACTGGTCGCCGGTAAGGGTTACGTAAACATTTTTTACACTCTGATCCAGGGTTGTAATGTTTTTAATGGAAATGCCGCCGTTTTCGGTAAAGACTGTAAGAACATTGCCCTTGCGCTTAAAGGTAACAGTGCAGTCAAAGCCAATGCGATTCATTACCTTCCAGACATCCCAGCCGGTAAAGGAAGCATTTTTACTTACAATCATTTTGTTTTCTACACTGTCATCTGTTTCCCAGTTTTCGCCATCAAAACGGATAAGGGCAAATTCCCTGTAGCCCGGGCCATTAACAGTCTTATCATCAGAAGTATAAAGAACAACAAAAGGACAGTGCCATACAAGTCTTGCAGTAGGCAGACTTTTTGAATGAAAACTAATTTCCATTTCATCGGTAAATGGAATTCCTATTGAAGAATCAGAACGATAGCCGTCTACCTGAACATTTGGAATATCGCCGGCAGGCACATCAATATAACTTATTTCTTCTGCAATCCGCGGAATGTAAGAAGGTTCAATCATTTTTTCTTCTTTAGTGATTTCTACACCGCTTATAAAGCAATACTCACCGGTAAGACTTACATAAGCATAGCGCGAGTTATCCGGAAAAGCGATTGTAAAGGTAATAGTCTCAAGCGTACTTTGAATTTTTAAAAGCATGTGGTCGTGGAATTTCACAAGCTCTATATCATATTCTACAGGCCCCAGAGCAGCAGAAGGAGCCGCTACCTTATCAGAAGCCCCCGCTGTTTTTTCAACCTGAATTTTTCTAAGCTCTGAATTTACATAAGCCCCGTCAAATCGGAACTGACCATATTCACAATAATTCAATTCATTCTTCAGTTTTTCATCCAGATGAATACGGCCGTCAAGAGAATCAAAAAGAATTAAAGAAGGCAGACAAACCTTTGGGTCCGATTTTGCATCGGCAAGCGGTGTACTCTTTAAATGAATGCGGGTAATAAAAGGAGTAACAACAATTCCTTCAGAAACGGTATCCCTGTATTTTTTGCATTCAAGCTCGTTCTTGCCGGCAAGCTCCCTTACATCAGCTTTTTCCTTCATTTCGTATTCAGAATCCAGGTCTATAAGATGCAGCATGATTTTAGAAAATTCCGGATCAAACTGTGCCCCTGCCCCCTTTACAAATTCCTCCCTAACCTTCTGCTGAGGAATAGGGTCACGGTAACTTCGCTTGGAGGTCATGGCATCGTAAGCATCGGCAACCGCAACAATACGGGCAATTTCGGGAATATCTTCTCCCTTAAGCTTATCGGGGTAGCCCTTGCCATCGTAGCGTTCATGATGATGATTTGCGCCAATACTAAGGTACGGATACTCGCTGATGCTTGAAAGAATCTGCTTGCCCACAACCGGATGCTGTTTGATAACTTCGTATTCTTCCTTTGTAAGCTTTCCTTCCTTGTTGATAATTTCTTTTGGAATACCAATTTTTCCTACATCATGCAAAAGAGCGGCATAATAAATTTCCCGGCATTCATCTTCTCTTTTTCCAAGAGCCTCTGCAATCTTGCGGGAATACTCTGCAACGCGCGAAGAATGACCATGGGTGTATTTATCCTTGGCATCTATTGCGTTTACCAAAGCAGTTGCTGTCTGTTCAAAAAGTCGTCTTGAACTCTGCTGGCTTTTCTTTAAGTATTCAAGCTCAAGTCTGGTGGCCTTTTCTGCAGTATTGTTAATATCAATCAGGGCAAAAATATAAAGAAGAACAGCAGTACCTACAATAGAAATATTTGTAAGAGAAATTCCGTAAACAAAAATCTGGGCAATTGAAGCAATAATCGGGATAGTTGTAAAGCAGATAAGTGAAGTACGGATTACCCGGCTAAGGCTTGAATATAAATCAAAGATAGAAGAAAGCTGGATGAAAAGACTTAGCAGAGGAACAATATAACTTACAATAAAAAGAGGTCCTCGCTGATAGTGATTTGTCTGGTCAAAATAATAGTACCAGCCGGTAAACTGCGAAATGATGAGCATAAGGATTCCAAGGGCAACCAGAATAGTTACGGCATAAAGTCTTTTTGGAATGTTTTTTACCTTACCGTTAGTAACAAAAAGATCTTCCAGATAAATATTGAAGGAAACAAGTATAAAAAGTGTGAAAAAGAAAACTGTAAAATTTGAAAAGCGGACCATGAAGCCGCCAAAATCAGAAGTATTTCCACGGTAGATGTAGGCAAGACGATCTGCCCAAAGCATTATAGCGGCACTTAATTCTGTAAGTAAAAGACCGGCTCGCTTTTTTCTGGAAATTGATTTTGTAATACAGGAAAAAAAGGCCAGAAGCAGACAGATGCTGCTGAGTACCAGCATTATCTCTAATTGATGTTCCTGTAAATATTCCATCAAAGCTTCTTCCCCTCTATTTTCCTATTAAAACAACAGTAGCTCCGGAAAGCAGAACATAGCGTCTCTGCTCATGAAGCTCTTCTTCGCTGCCCGGTTCAAAAATATCTTCCGGTGACGCGAGAGAGGTGTCTGCTACCAGATGCCATTTTCGTCCGTCAGTAAGTGTCGGAAGATTTATTGTAAGGTCGTAAATATCTGTGTTGGTTGCAATGTAAAAATCATTTTCGTCAGATCTGGTTGCAGCGCCGTTTAGCTTAAAGGCCAGGAAGCGCTTTTGCTTGGTCCAGTCCGGATTTTTTGCATTTATATCATACCAGGCAATTTCTGGAACGGTGTCTTTGTCGTAGGTGTTGGTAAAAAACTTTGTGCGTGAAAAAACTGAATGAGCACGGCGGTATGCAATAAGATTTTTTGTAAAGCGAACAAGCCCGCTGTTGATTTGTGCGAGGTTCCAGTTTATCCAGCTTATTGCATTGTCCTGGCAGTAGGCGTTGTTGTTACCGTCCTGAGTGCGGCGCATTTCGTCTCCGCCTAGCAGCATAGGAACACCCTGCGAAACAAAAAGATATATAAGGTAGTTTTTGATTTTGCGGATTCGCTGTGCCTGGATTTTTGGGTTAGTACACTCACCTTCAAAACCATGATTGTAGCTCAAGTTATCGTCAGAACCGTCGCGGTTTTCTTCACCGTTTTCTTCATTGTGCTTGTGGTTGTAGGTAACAAGGTCGTTGAGAGTAAAGCCGTCATGTGCGGTAATAAAGTTTATGGAAGCAGTAGGGGCCCGACCAGAGTGATTATAACAGTCCGAGCTTCCTGCAATACGTGTAGCAGCAGCTGTTGCAGCATCTTCGTCTCCACGGATAAAGCGGCGGATATCATCACGGAAACGTCCGTTCCATTCAGACCAGCGGTTATCACCAGGGAAGGTACCACCAGGGAAGCCACCCAACTGATACAGACCAGCACAGTCCCATGGCTCTGCAATAATCTTTGTTTTTGCAAGAACAGGGTCCTGGCTTATAATTGCAGTAAGCGACGGCATGTCATAAGGAATAGGAGCACCGTTTGGCGCGCGTGTAAGAATAGAAGCTAAGTCAAAACGAAAGCCGTCTACGTGCATCTGCAAAACCCAGTAGCGCAGGCTGTCCAAAATAAACTGGCCCGTAACCGGATGATTACAGTTTACGCTGTTTCCGCAGCCGCTAAAGTTCATATAGTACTGCTTGTCGTTTTGCGGCAGCGAATAATAAACATTGTTCTGAAGTCCGCGGAATTCAAAGGTATAACCGCGCTCGTTTCCTTCGGCTGTGTGGTTGTAAACAACATCGAGGATAACTTCCAGGCCTGCTTTGTGAAGGTCTTTGACCATCTGCTTAAACTCGCGGACCGGACCACCAGGAGACCTGTCTGCAGCATAGCCTGTCTTTGGCGCAAAAAATCCTATTGTAGAATAGCCCCAGTAGTTTATAAGTGTCTCACCCGTGCGGGGATTTGTATTTGCAACTTCGTTTTCGTCAAATTCAAAAACCGGAAGAAGCTCTACAGAGGTAACTCCAAGGTCACGCAGGTAATCTGCCTTGCATGCAAAGCCCTTATATGTACCCGCAATTTCGGGAGCAACGCCACTGCTAGGAGAAGCAGTAAAGCCTTTAAGATGTGTTTCGTAAATTACAGTTTTTTCTAGCGGATAATTGAGCGGTCTGTCGCCTTCCCAGTCAAAGTTATCATCAACTACAACACATTTTGGAAAGTCCGAAAGGTCCTGAAGCTCGCCGCCTTCGTTTGCAGAAAAGCCCTGTTTATGCTGGCGGTTGTAAGAACGGAAAACCGAGCCGGTTGTAAAGGCTTTTGCATAAGGGTCAAAAAGATATTTGTTTGGATTAAACCGCAGTCCGCGCGTTGGTTCATAAGGTCCGTCTACCTTGTAAAGATAAAGCGTTCCTTCCCCTGCCCCGCAAAGCTTGATATGCCAGATGTCGCCGGTTCTGTTTTTTACCGGATCAAAAGGAACCACTGCATAAGGTTTTTGCGCCATGTCGTTTTCAAAAAGGCACAGGCTTACCGATGTGGCATCCTTACTATATATAGAAAAATTAACACCATCCGCTGCCAGACTAGCCCCAAAAGGCCCCGGCATTCCGTTTTGTGTAACAATCTCAGGCATAATATGATATTATCATATCTACGATAAATATGCTATAATTACCTTTATGGAAACCACAGAAACCTTAAAAACTGCAGTTGTTGCAATTATTGGTCGACCGTCGGCCGGTAAATCTACTTTTTTGAATACTGCCTGCCAGGAACCGGTTAGCATTGTATCTCCAATTCCACAGACTACACGTAATGCAATCAAGGGAATTGTAAATACTTCTCTTGGACAGCTTATTTTTATAGACACTCCGGGCTATCACGAATCAGAAAAAAAACTGAACCTGCGGCTTCGCAATGTTACAGAAAGTCAGCTGGATGGAATTGACGGTGTACTTTATGTAATTGATTCCACACGCCAGCCGGGAGATGAAGAAGCCCTGACGGCACGACTTTTGGAAAAGCTTCAGGATAAAACTGTGGTTGCTATTAATAAAACTGACCTTCCGGCATCAAAACCGCTTGCAATCCGTGAATTTATTAAAAACACGCTGCCGCAAATACCTGGAGAACGTATTCTTGAAATGTCTGCACAGAAAGATGCTGGAATAAACGAAGTTCTGCGCGCCCTGTACGATATTTCTCCTGTCGGCAACCCTATTTACGACGAAGAAACCTACACAGACCAGGATCTTACCTTCCGTATCTGCGAAGTTATCCGTGGAGAAGCAATCAACCGGCTTGCAGATGAGATTCCTCATGCAGTTTATGTTCAGGTTGCAGATGTTGAACACCGTAACGAGGGCAAAAAGCTCTGGATACGTGCCTTTTTGTGCGTAGAACGCGAAAGTCAGAAAGGAATTGTAATTGGTAAAGGTGCCGCAAAAATCAAGGAAATACGTCTTGCAGCACTTAAAAAACTGAGCGAAATCTATATTCAAAAAATTGACCTTGACCTTCAGGTAAAAGTGGATAAAAACTGGAGACAGAAGGATCATACACTCACAAAGTTGATTCCATAACTTTTTTTACAATTTTGTATTACTGTGCTATAATTATTAGTTATGGCGGAATTTGACCATGAAGCTTCTAAACCGCGTGATACTCTTAATGCCGGCCAGATAATCCGGATTGCAAACCGTATGTTGTTTAACATAAACAACAATATTGTTCTGCATAACGAACGGACGGCATACCTTGCGCTGCAGATTGCACAGGCACACCCTATGAACAGCAGGTGTACGCTTTCAAATCTTGTAGTGCTTGCACTCTTTCATACCCTGGGCTTTTTCCGTCAGGATATTCTTTATAACGAAACCCCTTTTGGCAGCGACCTCCAGTTTTTTTCTGATGAAAAACGAATAGAAAGCAAATATATGTTTTCTTACTATTATCTGGAGTTTATGACGCCGCTCAAAAATGATGCACAGGCGCTGGAAGGTTTTAACCAGCCGTTTGATCCAACTCTAAAAAAGTTTATTTATCAGACAGATTACAAATCAATAATTTATATGTGTGCCAGGGCCAGTGATTTTATTGCAAAAAATCCGGACAAGCCTTTTCCTGCCGATGTAAACGAACTTGCCCCGGGTTATTTTGATCCGGAATATACAGAAGTTTTTAACCGTCTGAATAAAGACAACGCACTTATAAATCAAATCCGCGAAAAAGATTATTTTACAGAGCTGGAGCATTTTCTTTACCGCATAAGACAGAGCCCGGAGGAAACACATCAGGTTTTAAAGCTGCTGGTTTACTTCCTTGATTTTAAGAGTACGGTTACCTTGACCCATAGTATTAATACTTCGTGCTACGCGCTTTCTCTTGGAAAAAGACTCCGCCTTTGCGACGAAGATTTGAACACACTTTTTATGGGAGCAATTGTTCACGACATTGGTAAGATTGCTACCCCCACCCGCATCCTTGAATTTCCAGGAAAGCTTTCGCCCGAAGATATGGGTATTATGCGCTACCATGTAAACCATACAAAAAGAATCTTGGGAAGCATTGTTTCCAGCGGTATTTTTGAAGCCGCCTGCCGTCATCACGAAAAACTAAACGGAAACGGATACCCTAACAAACTCAACGCAGATGATTTAAATACAGTTCAGCGAGTCCTTACTGTTGCAGATATTACAAGTGCCCTTACCGACAACCGCAGCTACAAGGGAGAATTTTCAAGGGAACGCACGCTTGGAATTATAAACGACATGACTGTAAAAGGCGAGCTTGATCCAGACATTGTAGAAGTTTTGAATATACACTTTGACGACATCCGCGCAGAACAGAAGGTGTTCCAGAACTTCCTTACTGTTGATTTTAGTAACGTCCTTAAAGAATACAACGATTATCTGTTTAATGATGCAGAGCTTATTACAAACAACATTGAAGATATACTCGAAGAAGTTGAAGAGATTGAAGAAGTCGAAGAAGTTGAAGAATTGGAAGAACTTTAACCCTTCGTCATTGCGAGGAGCGTAAGCGACGAAGCAATCTACGACGCAACTTGTTAAACACATCCCTTTTCATTATATTATACATATGCAAATAACCTATAAAACCAAAGGGACTTGTTCCCGCTCAATCACGTTTGATAAAGACGAAAACGGAAAAATCACAAATATCAGTTTTGAAGGCGGCTGCAACGGAAACCTTAAGGCAATTTCCAAACTCTGTGATGGAATGACAGCAGAAGAAATTGCGGCTAAGCTCAAGGGAAATACCTGTGGTTTTAAAAGCACAAGCTGTGCGGATCAGCTGGCTATTGCAGTAACACAGGAATAAATACGAGGTAAATATATGGCACTTGAATGCGGTATTGTTGGACTTCCTAATGTTGGAAAATCTACTATTTTTTCGGCTCTGACTGCGGCTCCTGCTGCGGCAGAAAATTTTCCTTTTTGTACAATTGACCCTAACATTGGTATTGTAGATCTTCCGGATGAACGCCTTGATTTTCTGGCAAGCATCCACAACCCAAAAAAGAAGACTCCGGCCAGCGTAAAATTTGTTGATATTGCAGGACTTATTAAAGGTGCATCAAACGGTGAAGGTCTTGGAAACAAATTCCTTGCAAATATCCGCGAATGTTCTGTTATTGCTCATGTTGTACGCTGTTTTGATAATCCTGATATTATGCACGTACGCGACAATGCAAACGAAGCAGCTCCAATTGACCCGGAAAGCGATATTCTTACAATCAACTGGGAACTTTGCCAGACTGATTTGAATACAATCGAGGCACGTCAGGACAAGGTTACACGCGCAATCCGCTCACTTGGAAAAGAAGAAGAAAAAAAATATGCTCCATGGATAAGCGCTGTTGCAAAAATTAAGCCGCTTCTCCAGGACGGAAAATGCGCCCGCACTGCAGATTTGACTGACGATGAGCGCACTGCCCTTTACGACATGTTCCTTCTTACAATGAAGCCTACAATTTATGTTGCAAACGTCGATGAAGATTCCATCGAAGCACAGACAAACAAATATGTAGAAGTTGTACGCAAATATGCAGATGAAGAACATTCAGAAGTTGTAGTTATCTGCGGAAAGTTTGAAGCAGACCTGGCCGAAATTGATGACCCTGCAGACCGCAAAGACTTTATGGAAAGCGTAGGCCTTACAGAAAGCGGACTTGCAGTTCTTGCACGCAAAACCTACCACCTTATGGGACTTCGCACCTTCTTTACAGGAGGTCCAGATGAATGCCGCGCATGGACAATTCACGCTGGTGACAAGGCTCCAAAGGCTGCCGGTGTAATTCATACAGACTTTGAAAAAGGCTTTATTAAAGCCGAAGCATATACAATTGACGACCTTAGACAGTACAAGGACGAAGCTGCAATTAAAGCAGCCGGCAAGTACCGTCAGGAAGGAAAAGAATACGTTGTTCAGGACGGAGATGTTTTATTCTTTAAGTTCAATGTGTAAACACCTGTCACCCCGAACTTGTTTCGGGGTCTTTTTTTAAACTTTTTTCATTTTTTTTCAAATTTACTTCCTATTTTCCTCAAATTTTTCATATCTATATATAGAGGAAAATTTATTTACGCATGGAGGTAAAAATGAAAACAAAACTCATTCCGGGGACCGCTGCACTCATACTGCTTTGTACCTGCTGTACGGTCAACTGCGACAGTAAAGACAAAGCTGCAAAAGCAGATACACAAACCAAGGCTACTACACAGTTCACGCTTGTAAACTGGAACCTGCAGACCTTTTTTGACGGCACAAAGGACGGCTTTGAATACAGCGATTTTCAAAAGTCAGGCAACTGGAATACACAGACCTACACTGTAAGGCTCCAGAGACTTTGCCAATTTATTTCTCAGGTAAATGCAGACATCTATGTTTTTGAAGAAATAGAAAACGAAGCGGTAATTCACGATATAAGTAATCAGCTGTCAGCAAGCGGACACAACTGGAATCAAAAAAAATTCTGGAATTATTCTGCATTTGCAAAACAGGAAGAAACTGCAATTGGCATTGGAATTATTTCGCGCTACCCGCTTAGTGAGGTAAAGGCTCATGCAATGGACATAAGACTGCATAATCAGTCGCAGCCGCAGACAAGATATATGCTGGAAACAGCAGTAAGCATAGGCGGCCGCAAGGTTTTACTTATTGCAAATCACTGGAAATCCAAATCCGGCGGTGAAGAAAAAAGCGAAATCTGGCGTGACTGGCAGGAAAACCTTCTTGCAAAAAGAATTGCGCAGCTGGCTGCACAGACGGAACCTCAGACAGACATTATAATCTGCGGAGACTTTAACCGGGATGCTGCAGACTTTATCTGTGATTTTGAAGAAAACACCGGCCAGAACACCCTTCTCCGTTATGCAGATTTTCAAAGCACAGACTTTATCCCAGTCCGTTCTCTGTGGTTCACATCCGAAGGAACCTTTGCAACCAAAACAGGCAGCTACTGGTATGACGATAGCTGGGAACACATAGACAACATAATGCTAACCGGCAGCATAAGTGCTTCGGAGTTCAGGCCTATGACAGATTCACCATGGGCAAATGCACAGGGCATACCGTTTGGCTATAAAATTTATTCCGGAGAAGGCTGGTCTGACCATCTTCCGTTATGGGCAACCCTTGTTTTTTGAGAAAGTCTTTTACTATACGCGAAAATCTGTTAGAATAGGGGGTATGGTTAAACAGGCAATTTTTCATGTAGAGAATACGGAAGGGGTCGTTGAACTGGCTCAGTTTCTTTCAAATGAAGGCTGGCAGATTCTTAGTGCAAACAGAACCGAAGAGATTTTGAAAAAAGCTAAGATTCCTGTTATACGGGAACATGCCCTGGTAGAAAACAATCTGTATCTCAACGATACTTCTTCCCTCATCAAAAGAATTATTGCATCCTCGTTCTACACTGAACCTACAGACAATTATGCACAGGACAGCAACATAGGCCTTATCTGCATGAATGTTGTACCTGCAATTCATTCAATCAATTCAGAAAAAAAACTTAAATCTGTAACAAGACCGTTTAACTTTTATATTTCTACACTGCTGCGCAATGCCTTTTTGAATCACGAAAACATCATCATCCTTAGCGACCCTGCAGACTACAAGGAAGCAATGATTCAGCTGCGTACAAACAGTGTTACTCCGGAATTTAAAATCAGGCTTGCTGCAAAAGCTTTAAATCTGGTTTCTGCATTTGACGGAGGTATTTCAAGCTCACTGCTCATGACCTCTAAAGACGAAACCGATTTTATGAACTATCTTACCTACCCGTTTGAAAAACAGTTCATGCTTTATGGCGGAGCAAACCAGCATCAGCATTCTTGCCTGTACCGTTTTCCTGGTGGCGGCGGAACAATGAGCACACTCCAAAAGCATCAGGGAAAAGACCTTAGCTACAATACTGTTTCTGACATTTCATTTGCCTGGGAACAGATAAGTATGCTTGCAACAAACCTTAAAAATCAGTTTTCGGTAAAAAGTGTAAACTGCGACGGCTACAAATTTGTAACACAGTTTACTCCGCTTACGGGAACAGTCTTTACAATTGCAGTTTACAATAAATCAATTCTGGGAGCTTCTCTTTCTACAAACGTACTGGATTCCTTTAAGAACACCTACACCTACGACACCAAGGAGATTCACCGCGTAACCTTTGCAAGCAGCTCTGTAATTGACGAAGCTGTAGCCACCGAGATTGCAAAATGCGATTTTGTTGCCGTTGTTTCTCCGGGCTTTACAAAAGAAGCAAAAGAAATTCTTTCTGAAGTAAAGGGACTTCACCTTATTACGGTTTCCAAAATAAATACTTCTGATTACGAAATGGAGCTTTTGGGCGGCGGACTTTTGTTCCAGACAAAGGATAAAACACTTTTTGACATATGGAATATCAAAACAAAGAACAGACCTGGACAAGTCTTTGTAGACCAGATGGCCTTTGGAACAATTCTTGCAATGGGTTCTCGCTCTTACTGTTCGGTTCTGCTCAAGAACAATTGTGTAGTAGGAATTTCACAGGCCTGCAAGTCTCCAATCCGTTCGCTGGATGTTGCCCTTACAGAAGCAATTTTGTATAAGCAGCATAACCCGCCTGCCGATAATTCTCCGGAAAATGAAGCGCTTGCAGATGTTCTTGTATGCGATGCTCCGATTCACCTTTGCGATTCGCTGCGCCGTCTTGCAGAAGCAGGCCTCAAAGCAATTTTACAACCGGGCGGTTCCGAAACAGACCAGGAGCTTATTGATTTTTGTAATGAGCATTTAATTTCGATGATATTCACTGGTATGACACATATCAGTCACTAAAATAGATTTTTGATAAATGTAAAAAGAAGGATTATATGATTTATTATCTTGGACAGTATTTGCAGCAATTCTGGGGTCCGGCACGACTCCTAACTTCTTATGCAGTTTTAATTGCAGTAGCTTTGTACACAGGCTTTTTTTCAGCCTACAAGCTCATACCAAAATTTTACGATAAGCTTCCGCACGACCGTGGAAGAGAATTTACAATTAAAGAAAATGCCGAAGCTGCCAAGGGAAAACCTACAGGAGCCGGTGTTGTCTTTATCACAATTTTTGTAATCATCTGTTTTCTGCTTGTCCCAATGAACTGGGTACGTGCTTCTATAATTATAATCACCTGGCTTACAATGCTCACAGGCTTTCTTGATGACAGAAGCACAACCTCCTGGGGCGAATATCTTAAGGGTGCGCTGGACCTCATAATAAGCGTTGCAACCTCCTTTATTCTTTACTACGGACTTAAGAGCGTTTCTCCGGATGGAATTGTACGCTTCTGGCTTCCGTTTACTTCAAACGAAATTGCAGTTGCTCCTGCCGTATACATCATTTTGTGTACAATCATGCTGTGGGCAAGCATTAATACAACAAACTGTACCGACGGTGTAGACGGACTTTCTGCAACCTTAGTTTTGATTGCCCTTCTTACGCTTGGAGTTCTTTTCTACGTTGTTCTTGGCCACAAGGATATAAGCGCCTACCTGCTTTTGCCTCACCTTCCTATGGGTGCAAACTGGGCCATTATGGTCTTTGCAATGGCGGGAGTTATAATGGGCTACCTCTGGCTCAACGCTTTTCCAAGCAAGTGTCTTATGGGCGATGCCGGCAGCCGTGCAATAGGATATTTTATTGGTGTTTGCGTAATGATAAACGGAAACCCTTTCATTATTCTGGCAACCAGCTCAATCATCTTTATAAACGGCGGAATGGGACTTTTAAAAGTTTTCCTTCTGCGCTTCTTTAAGATTAAGATTTTTGAAAATATACGCTTTCCTCTGCATGACCACATGAGAAAAAACCGCGGCTGGTCTCCAACCCAGGTTGTAATCAAATTTATGATTATGCAGATTTTAATTACCTGCGCAATTCTTGGAATATTCCTTAAGATAAGGTAAGCCTGCGCACCCTTCGAGAACCTCAGGGACCGCAGGAACAAGCCTCAGGGACCGCAGGAATCACATTAAGAGTGCATACACAAATCTATTA
>JAEEGG010011531.1_pt1 | contig 19231 bp, 15 predicted proteins | sample 9134161 | NCBI WGS metagenome assembly JAEEGG01 (sample SAMN16246543, study PRJNA631951) | gut metagenome | biome: gut microbiome; feature: rumen; material: CR-attached | host: Bos | place: Iran: Karaj | collected 2018-10 | reverse complement strand
CGTGCCCGCGCCTGTCCCTGCGGCGCAGCCCGCCTACGGCCAGGCCCAGCCCCAGCCCATCAGCCTGACCCAGGCCTCGGCCCGCGAAAGCCAGGCAGCCCTGCCGGGTGCGCCCGTGCAGGCGGCCGCGCCCCAGCAGACCAACCAGGTGCCAACCGGCGAGACCTGGGGTCGCGAAACGCCCAAGCCCGAGGCTCCTAAGGCCCAGAAGGACATGACCATCGCTCTCTACGAGGCTGGCGTGAACTCCTTCAACGCCCGCAACTACAGCGAGGCCCAGCGCTCCTTCTCCGACTACATGAAGAACTTCAGCTCTTCGCCCAAGGCCCCGGCAGCCCAGTACTACCTTGCCGAATGCTACTTCCAGAAGAACCAGTTCTCCGACGCGGCCCTGGCCTACGACACGGTCATCACCAAGTACGGCAGTTCCGCCAAGGCCCCGGCGGCCTATCTCAAGCAGGGCATCTGCTTCTCCAAGATGGGCCAGGGCAAGGCCGCCCAGGCCCGCATGCAGGAGCTCATCCGCAAGTTCCCCTCGAGCCCAGAGGCGGCCCGCGCCAAGAGCTTCCTGAAGACCAACAGCTAGCCCAGCCTTCCAGCCAGGCATAGTCTCTCCCCCCCTGTCCGGCATGCCCGCCAGGGGGGCTTTTTTTCGCCTCCCGCAGGACGGCCCCTGCGCCGCGGCGCTCCGCGGCGCCTGCTGAGACGAGCGCCTGCACTTGCGACGGCAAAAGGCAAGGGCGCTCCGGCATCTCCCCCTGAGAGAAGGCCGAAGCGCCCTTGCTGTGTTCCTTGCCAATGAGCCTGTCAGGGCTACTTGCAGTTTTCCTCGTAGACCTTGCGGCCGAGCTCAAGCGCCTTGAGGTTGGCGACCTGCAGCTTGGGCGGCAGGAAGCGTTTCAGGGCGTCCTCGAAGACGTCCACGCCGAAGGGCAGAATGCCGGAAGCGCAGACGGCGGCCAGAAGGACGGTGTTGCCCGCCTGCACGGCGCCGGCCTGGATGCCGAGGTCGCGGCAGGGGAGGAAATGGACCGCGCCCGCCTGCCTGGCGACCTTGGCCTTGATCTCCTCGAGGGAGGGATAGGTCTCCTTGCCGAGGTTGACGCCCACGGGCGTCATGGGGTCGGTGCTGGAGAAAACGGTGCCGCCGGGACGCAGGTAGGGCATGCCGCGCAGGGTTTCGAGGGGCTCGAAGCCGAGGAGGAGGTCCGCCTCGCCGAGGTCGAGCTTGGGGGAGCGCCAGCCACCCAGCAGAAGGACGGACTGCACGACGCCGCCGCGCTGGGCCATGCCGTGCACCTCGCCGGCCACGACCTCGAGGCCGGCATGGAGGGCGGTGCGGGCGAGCAGCGAGGTGGCCGTAAGGGAGCCCTGGCCGCCGACGCCGGTGAAGTAGATGCGGATCTTGTTCTGGGTTTCCATGTCGAGCCTCCCTTATCCACGCTTCACGAGTTTGAAGGCCTTGGGCGCGATCTGCAGGCACATGCCGCAGCCCGTGCACAGGGTGTCGTCCACGGCGTATTCGCCGTCCCTGCGGCAGAAGGCGGGACAGGCGAAGGTCTCGAAGCAGCGCTTCGCGTCGTCGCCCTGGCTCGAGACCACGGCGTAGCGCTCCATGCCCATCTTGAGGCGCCTGCGGGCGTAGAGGGCGCAGGGCTCTTCGGAGATGAGCACGCGCACGCCCTTCATGTCCTTGAACTCCTCGAAGGCCTTGACCACGCTCTTGAGATTGAAGGCCTTGACCTTCTTGATCTGCTCGACGCCGAAGCCCCTGACGATGGACTCGATGTCGAGGTGGGCGCAGAGATCGCCGAGCATGTCCTGGCGCATGCCGGGGTTGGGCTGGTGGCCGGTCATGGCGGTGGTGCCGTTGTCGAGAATGACCACGACGATGTCGACCTTGTTGAAGACGGCGTTGGCCAGACCCGTCATGCCGGAGTGGAAGAAGGTGGAGTCGCCGATGAAGCCGACCACGGTCTTGCCGGAGCCGATGGCAAAGCCCGAGCCGCCGGAGACCGAGGAGCCCATGCAGAAGAGGAAGTCGGCGCAGCGCAGGGGCGGCAGCATGCCGAGGGTGTAGCAGCCGATGTCGCTCGAGTAGTAGGCACCGTCGCCGAAGACCTGGCGGGCCGCGTAGAACACGGCCCTGTGGGAGCAGCCGGCGCAGAGGTTCGGAGGACGGCCGGGAAGATTGGGCTCAGGCTCGTTGACGGCCACCTCGCAGGAGCCGCCGAACCAGGCCGCCAGGGCCTGCCTGAGCAGGGTAGTGGAGTACTCGTTCTGGATGGTGAGCACGCCGCCCTTGCCGCTTATCTCGCAGGAAAGCCCGCGCTTCTGGGCCAGGGCGCGCACGTAGGTTTCGAGGAGGGGATCGTTTTCCTCGAGCACGAGGACGCGCTTGCAGTCCTTGAGGAAGGAGGCGATCTTCTCGTCCGGCAGGGGCCACGTCATGCCGAGCTCGAGCACGCGCACCTTGTCCTCCCAGCCTTCGGCCATGAGGGCGTCGGCAAGGTAATTGCGCGAGGCGCCGGAGACGATGACGCCGTCGGCAGGCTTGGAGGCGGGCACGGTGACCTTGTTGTAGGGGCTGGCCTCGGAGAGGGCCTGGGCCTTGGCCATCTGCTTTTCCAGCGCGATGTGGCGCAGGCGGGAGACGGCGGGCACGGGCACGAAGCGCATGGGATTGCGCTCGAAGGGCACTTTGGGCTGCTCGGCCTCGGGAAGCTCGCCGAAGACCACGGCACCGCGCATGTGGCTGACGCGGGTGGTGGTGCGCAGGAGCACGGGCTGCTCGAGCTCGCGGGCGACGCGGAAGGCCTCCTTGGTCATGTCCTTGGCTTCCTGGGCCGTGGCAGGCTCGAAGCAGGGCAGCGAGGCCGCCCTGGCGTAGTTGCGGTTGTCCTGCTCGTTCTGGGAGGAGTGGAAGCCGGGGTCGTCGGCGGAGAGCACCACGAGGCCGCCGGGCAGGCCGGTGTAGGCCGTGGTGAAGAGGGGATCGGCGGCCACGTTGAGGCCCACGTGCTTCATGGTGACGAGGGCCATGGCGCCGGACAGGGCCGCGCCGCAGGCCACTTCCATGGCCACCTTCTCGTTCACCGAGTACTGCATGTAGTAGCGCTTGCCTGCGCCGCCTATCTTGTAGAAGGTGTCCGGCACCTCGGAGGACGGGGTGCCCGGATAGCAGGTGACGACGTGGACGCCGGCCTCGAGGGCGCCGCGCACGATGGCCTCGTTGCTGAGCAGGAGGTGCCGCTCGCCCTGTTTGCCCTCAAGGAGGGGATTTGCGCTCATAGAAAAAACCTCCATGCCGGGGACTGGCCCCGGCGGCATGATGCCTGAAAAAAAACGGTTCCCCCGCGGGAGAACCGGCTGTGGTTCACATTCTGAAAGCTACTGGGCCTTGGGATCCGGGCCTGCCGGCGCAGGTTCCTCGGCCTTCTTGATCATCCGCACTTCCTTGGCTCGGGTGCGGTAGTAGTCGGCCATGAGCCCCTCGGACTGGGCAGCCACCTCCTCGAAGGCGGACGCGGCAAGCTCGGCCCTGCCGGCCCTGGCCGCGGCCTCGCCCAGCATGGCGCGCACCTGCATGGAGGCCTCCTTCGGCAGCTTGGCCGCGATGGGTTCGAGTATCTTCAGCCCCTCGTCGAACTTGCCGGCGCCGAAGAGGGAGGCAGCCTCGTTGACCGAGCCGAGCACGCCGAGCGGCATGTCGGCCAGGGAGCGGGCCACCTTGCCGTAGGCCTCGCCGGCCTTGGCGTAGTTCTGCTGGGCCAGGGCGCTCTGGGCTTCCACGGCGTAGACGGCAGCCTGCAGCCTCGCCGGCGCGTCCTTGGCAAGCTTTTCCAGGGTGGCCAGCTGCTCCGGCGTGGCCTTCTGGTGCATGATCTGGCCGAGCTCGCCCTGGAGCGCCTCCTGCTGGCTCTGCGTATGCCAGCGCCAGACGCCCGCCACGGCGAGGGCCACAAGCAGGCCCACGACGACGCCGACGATGAGCTTGGCATTGTTCACGATGAACTGCAGAAGCGGACGGGTCTCCTGGGTCACCTCGGACTCAATGTCGCGGAGGATGGAGGGATCCGCCGTCAGCGGCGTGTTCTGTACTTGCGCCATAAACGCATTCTCCTTCTAGGGAAGTCGGGAAATAAGGATGGTCGCTACTTGCAGAAAAGGATTTCCTGGTAGTTGGGCAGGGGCCAGAGGTCGGCCGGCACCTCGCACTCGATGCGGTCGGCCACGGCGCGCAGGAGGCTGAGCACCGGCAGGACGTCCTCGCAGAAGCGACGGGCCTGCTTGAGGCTGTCCTGGACGCGCTCGGCCTTGGCGCAGAGCTCCTCGAGCTTGAGAGTCTGTTCCTGGAGCAGGCGCAGGTCGTTGGTCACGGCGTCGAGGGAGGCTGTGCGCACGTCCTTGCCTATGGCCTGCATGGCCTGGGCGGTCTGGGCAAGCTCGCGCTGCCAGCGCACGGCAGCCGGGAAGATGACGGTGCGCGCCATGCGCACGGCGATGGTGGCCTCGGTGCGTATGGTCTTGCAGTACTGCTCCAGATAGATTTCCTCTCTGGCCTTGAGCTCGGCGCTGTTCATGATGTGCAGCCGCTCGTAGAGCTCCATGACCTCGGGCTTGACGAACTCGGGGATGGCTTCGGGGGTGTTGCGCAGGTTGGGCAGGCCCCGGCGCACCGCCTCCTTGTGCCAGACCTCGGAGTAGCCGTCGCCGTTGAAGATGACGGCGCTGTGCTCCTCGATGCAGTGGCACACGAAGCTCTGGACGGCGTCGTTGAAGCTCTTGCCGGCAGCGGTCTCGCGCTCCAGCCAGTCGGCCGCAAAGCCGAGGGAATCGGCCATCATGGCGTTGAGGGCGGTGATGGAGTCGGCCGCCGACTGCGAGGAGCCGAGGGCCCTGAACTCGAAGCGGTTGCCGACGAAGGCCACGGGGCTCGTGCGGTTGCGGTCACCGGGGTCCGTGGGCAGCGGGGGCAGGGTGTCGACGCCTATCTTCATGACGCGCTTCCCGCCGCCCTGGCCGGCGTGCTCCAGATGGCCGGAGCGGTAGGCCTCGAAGACGCTGGTGAGCTGGTCGCCGAGGAAGATGGACATGATGGCCGGCGGCGCCTCGTTGGCGCCGAGGCGGTGGTCGTTGCTGGCCGAGGCGACGGTGGCGCGCAAAAGGCCGCCGAACTTGTGCACCGAGCGGATCATGGCGCAGCAGAAGACAAGAAACTTGGCGTTGGACTGCGGCGTGTCGCCGGGATCGAAGAGGGTGCCGAGGTCGGCGTTGCCGATGGAGTAGTTGACGTGCTTGCCCGACCCGTTGATGCAGCTGAAGGGCTTCTCGTGCAGCAGGCACTTGAGCCCGTAGTGCTTGGCCGTGTTGCGCAGCGTGGACATGATCTGGTGGTTGTGGTCCACGGCGAGGTTGGCTGCCTCGAAGAGGGGGGCGATTTCGTACTGGCTCGGCGCGACCTCGTTGTGGCGGGTCTGGACGGGCACGGCGAGCTTGTAGAGCTCGCGCTCGACCTCCATCATGAAGGAGAGCACGCGCTGGGGGATGACGCCGAAGTACTGGTCGCTGAACTCCTGGCCCTTGGCAGGGCGCGCGCCGAAGAGGGTGCGGCCCGTGACCATGAGGTCGCTGCGGGCGAAGTTGAAGTTGTTGTCGATCAGGAAGTACTCCTGCTCGAGGCCGGCGTAGGCCACGACGGGCAGATCCGTCTCGATGCCGAAGAGCTTGAGCACGCGCGAGGCCTGGCGGTTGAGAGCCTGGCCGGAGCGGATCATGGGGGTCTTCTTGTCGAGCGCCACGCCCGTCCAGGAAAGAAACATGGTGGGAATGCAGAGGAAGACGCCGTTGGGGTTCTCCTGCACGTAGGCCGGCGAGGTCACGTCCCAGGCGGTGTAGCCCCTGGCCTCGAAGGTGGAGCGCAGGCCGCCCGAGGGGAAGGAGGAGCCGTCGGCCTCGCCGCGGATGAGCATGGAGCCGGAGAACTCGGCGATGACGCCGCCGTTGCCGTCCGGCGTGAAGAAGCTGTCGTGCTTCTCCGCCGTCTGGCCGGTGAGAGGGTAGAAGATGTGGGTGTAGTGCGTGGCGCCCTTCTCGATGGCCCAATCCTTCATGACCGCGGCCACCGTGTCGGCAATGGCCGGATCCATGGTCTCGCCGTAGCGTATGGTCTTCTGCAGGGAGCGGTAGACCTGCTTGGGCAGGCGCTCGCGCATCACCTTGTCGTTGAAGACGTTGCAGCCGTAGATGTCCATGGGCCGCGTTTCATGGAAGTTGAAGGCTGAAGGCTGGGGCTTGTAGGTAGTAACCGCCTGGATGGCGCTGAGGCGGGCGCTGCTGGTGCTCATGGTGCTTCCTGTGGGCCGGGGGGCCAGGGCTAGTTGACGGAAAGGATTTCGATGTCGAAGACGAGGTCCTTGCCGGCCATGGGATTGTTGGCGTCAAGGGTAAGCTCGACGGCGTCGACCTCGGTGATCACGGCGTACATGGTGCCCTGCTCGTTGGAGAGCTGGATGGGGGTGCCCACCACGCAGGGAATGCTGTCCGGCACCTGCTCCCTCGGCACCGTGAAGATGAGGTTCTTGTCCACCGGGCCGTAGGCCTGATCGCAGGGGATCTCCACGGTGAAGCGGTCGCCGACGGCGCGGCCCTTCACGGCGTTCTCGAAGCCGGGAATCATGTTGTGCCGGCCGACCGTGAACTCGAGGGGCTCGCGGCCCTCCTGGCGGGAGGAGTCGAACTGCGTGCCGTCCGGGAAGGTGCCGACGTAGTGGACCTTCACCGTGTCGCCGTTCTCGATGCCGGAGGCGATGCGCCTGTTCTCCTCCATGGCCTCGGCCATGTCCTTGTCCTGCATCTCCTTGATGCCCTTCTTCACGGCTTCGCTGTTCATCAGATCGCTCATGCTCTGGTCTCCATGGGGGGGGAAGGGAGGGCCTTCCGCCCAGTTGGCGTTCGCTGGGGTGAGGGGCTTCGCGCACGGGCCTGCTGGGCCTCAGGGACGGCGCCCCGGCATTGGGAATAGCCTTTGTCCATACCTGAAAACGCAGGCCGAATCAAGCAGGCGCCGAAGGCGGAACGCCCCTGAATCCGGGCGGAAAAGCCTTCTCCGCCACCTCGCGGCCGGCTGGGCGGGCCGGCCTGCGGCCCCGCTTCCGGAGGACGCTGGATGCGGCATTTATCGTGCAAAACCACAGTCTTGACAGGTCAAAGCCTCGCCACGCATAATTATCCTTCCCTGTCCCTGAAGGCAGGCGACTTCCAATGCCAGCGAGGTGCATCCCATGTCCGACATACGCTCGTCCTACACGGACGACATCAACTTCTACAGGGGCTGGTCCGCCAGGTCCCTGGCCGAGCGCTACGGCACGCCCCTCTACGTCTACAGCGAGGCGGTGCTCCGCGCCCGCTGCCGGGAGCTCATGGCCCTGTGCCCGGTGGATGGCTTCGGCGTGAACTACTCCGTCAAGGCCAACACCAACCCGGCCATCCTCGCCATCTGCCGCGAGGAGGGCCTCACCGTGGACGCCATGAGCCCCGGCGAGCTCTACATGGACGAGCTTGCGGGCTTCGGTCCGGACAAGATTCTCTACATCTCCAACAACATCGATCCTGAGGAGATGAAGAACGCCATAGCCCACCATCTCACCGTCAGCGTCGACTCCTTGGCCCAGCTCGAGCTCTACGGCGCCCTCAATCCCGGCGGGGACGTCATGATCCGCATCAATCCGGGCATTGGCGAGGGCCACAGCGACAAGGTGATCACCGCGGGCAAGGAGACCAAGTTCGCCATCTCGCCGGACAGGCTGGTCGAGGCCTTCGCCCTGCTCAAGAAGCACGGCCTGCGCCTGCGCGGCGTCAACCAGCACATCGGCTCCCTCTTCATGCAGCCCGACGGCTACCTCAAGGCCGCAGGCATCCTGCTTGCCTGCGTCAAGGCCTTCCCCCGCGAGCTCAGGGACCAGATCGAGATCCTCGACTTCGGCGGCGGCTTCGGCATCCCCTACCGCAAGTACGACGGCGAGGCGCGCCTCGACCTCAAGGTCCTGGGCGAAGGGCTCGCAGCCCTCTGCGAAGCCTACCGCCAGGAAACCGGCTACCGCGGCCGCTTCCTCGTGGAGCCCGGACGCTACGTGGTCGCCGAGGCGGGCATCCTGCTCGGCCGCGTCGAGGCGGTCAAGAACAACGGCGAGAACCGCTACGCCGGCACGAACCTCGGCTTCAACGTCCTGGTGCGCCCCGCCATGTACGGCTCCTACCACGACTTCGAAATCTACGCGGAGCGCCAGGAAGAGCGCGCCCCCATGGAGCAGACCGTGACGGGCAACATCTGCGAGTCCGGCGACGTGCTCGCCAAGAAGCGCCTGCTGCCCGAAATCAAGGAGGGCGACATTCTGGGCGTCCTCGACGCCGGCGCCTACGGCTACGCCATGGCCTCCACCTACAACCAGCGCCTGCGCCCCGCCGAAGTCCTGATCTGCGGGGACGGCTCTCTCCGGCTCATCCGCAGGCGCGAAACCTTCGAGGACCTTGCGGCCACCCTCTGCTAGCAGGCCTTCCGCACGACAAGCCGGCCAGTCCGCACCTTCCCCCCCCTTCCCCAGCAGCCCACGGCCCAAGCCAGCCTCCGCACGGCGCGCCATGCCAGAACCTGACCTCTCGACCTCCCCCCGGGCCATCTGGCGTCTCGCCTGGCCCCAGACGCTCATGATGTACTGCGTCTTCATCATGTCGTTCACGCCCGTGTGGACGGCGGGGCGACTTTCGGCGGAGGTGCAGGCCGCCTTCGGCATGGCGGCCCAGTGCGTCATCTTTCTCTCCATCCTGTGCATGGGCCTCTCCTCGGGCGCCACGGCGGCCATCAGCCAGGCCCTCGGCGACAGGAACGGGCGCAGGGCCGGCTTCTACGTCACGACCACAGTGGCCCTGAGCTTTCTGCTGGGCCTGCTCCTGGCCCTGCCCGGCTACTTCTTCGCCGAGGCCATCGCCAGCGCCGTGGGCCTGCCCGAGGCCACCCAGCCTGCGGCCTGCCAGATCTGGCGCATCATGATGGCCGGACTGCCCCTGACCTACGTCTACGACGCCACTTGCGTCATCTTCCGGGCAACCAGGCGCGTCATTGCCCCGCTGGCGACGGCGGCAGGCATCATGCTGCTGCACGCCTACTTGTGCATAGGCCTGGGGCTCGGCTGCCTCGGCCTGCCGGCCCTCGGCCTCGACGGCATAGCCTGGGCCGGGGTTGCGGCCAATGCCGCAGGCGCCGTCGCCAACTGCCTCCTGCTCTGGCGCCTGGGCCTGCTTGCCAGACGCCGCATCCCGAACGCGTCCTGGCTCCGGCGCGGCCTTCCCTACCTGCTCAAGGTGGCAGGCCCTGCCTGCATCGCGGCCCTGGTCTGGCACTCCGGCTACTTCGTGCTCTTCGTCCTGGTCTCCACGGTGCCCTTCAACCGGGTCGCCTCGCTCGCCGGCCTCACGGCCGGCCTGCGCATCGAGTCCATCCTCTTCCTGCCCGGCATGGCCTTCCACGCGACGGCCGCAGTGCTGGTCGGCAACTGCCTTGGCGCAGGACGCAGGGAGGAGGCCATGCGGGTCTCCTGGACGCTGATCAAGAGCGCCGTGGCCGTCATGTCGCTGGCGGGCCTCGCCATGTGGCCCTTCCGGCCGGAACTGGCGGCCTTCCTCTCGGAAGACGCGCTCACCCAAAGCTACATCGTCTCCTACCTCTCCTGGAACCTCGCCTCCACGCCCTTTTCCATCGCCTCCACGGTGCTCGGCGGCGTCATGGTCGGCGCCGGCGCCACGCGCTACAACCTCCTCACCTTCGGAAGCACCTTCTGGGGGCTGCGCATCCCCCTCGGCTGGTGGCTCGGGCATGTGCTCTGGCAGGACGCCTCGGGCGTCTTCTGCGCCATGCTCGTCTCCCAGATAGTCCAGTCGCTGGCCATGTGCCGGGTGCTCCAGGCCAGGCGCTGGCAAAACTTTGCCATGCGTTCCCACCGCCGGGGCGGAAGCTGACCGCCCGCCTGCTCCCCCGGGACGCCGCTCCGGCGCCGAGGGATGCCGCCTTGAGGGGGTGACAATCCGGCCCTGCGACTTATCTTCCGGCTTTCCTGACCCGCCCTCCCGGCCGCCAGCAACAGCCATGCCGGCCCTCCACACCTACCCTGCAAGGAATGACCATGCCCCGCAACTTCACTCCCGTCTCTCTGGACGGCCTCGACGAATACTACCGCCTCTGGGATCTCTGTCCCCTGCACTCCCTGGACTACAGCCCCGTGAACCTCTGGGGCTGGCAGGAGCACTACGGCCTCGAATGGTGCTTCGAGGGGGACCTGTGCTGGATCCGCCAGACCATGCCCTGCGACACGGTGCTCTGGGCGCCCTGCGGCGACTGGGCCAAGGCCGACTGGAAGCGCCTTCTCGAGCCCGGCATGGAGTTTATCCGCGTGCCGGACTCCCTGGCCGCCCTGTGGCTGGAGCAGATCGGCCCCCGCGTCGCGGCCGAGCCCGACCGGGGCCAGTGGGAATACCTCTATCTGGCGACCGATCTGGCAACGCTTCCCGGCAACCGCTTCCACAAGAAGCGGAACCACGTGAGCGCCTTCGTCAAGGCCTGCGGCGCCCCCGACTACCACCCCATGGACGCCAGGATGGTGGAGGACTGCCTGGCGCTGCAGGACGAATGGTGCCAGTGGCACGACTGCGAAGGCTCCCCCTCGCTGGCCGCGGAAAACAGCGCCATCAACCAGGTGCTGGCCCACTGCTCCGCCTTCCGCAATCTCTGCGGCGGCTCCCTCTACGTGGACGGCGGCATCGCGGCCTTCGCCCTGGGCGAGCGCCTCGACCGCGACAGCGTGGGCGTGCACTTCGAAAAGGGCCTTGCCAGCATCCGGGGCATCTACCAAGTAATCAACCAGACCTTCGTCCAGCGCGAATGCGCGGACGTGCGCTGGGTCAACCGCGCCCAGGACCTGAACGAAGAAGGCCTGCGCCACGCCAAGGAAAGCTACCGTCCCGCAGGCTTCCTGCAGAAGTCGCGCGTCGCCATTGCCTAAGCGCAGGCATTGGACTAGCATCGTTCCCGCTTTTTTTGCCAGCGCCCCTGCCCGCACGGGCCTGGAGCCCGCAACCCGCAACCAGGAGTTCCTCTTCATGTCCAGGCACGCCCGCGTCCTGCATCTCCTCTGCCTTGTCCTTGCCATTGCCCTCTTGGCTTCCTGCTCCGGAAAGAAGCGTGCCAGCCCCGTTCCGGTGGCGGCCCCCGGCGAAATAGCCGACCTGCGGAACTTCCCGCAGGATCTCAACGCCTACGCCAAGGGCAGCCGCAAGCCGCTCATGGCCCCCGCCACCCAGGCCTCCCAGGCGGCCCGATGGCAGAGTCGCTTCTTCAGCCCCTGGCACATGTCCCATCCCTCGGTGGGCAAAAAGGAGGCCTCCACGCTGCTCAACGCCAAGGCGCGGGGCTGGAAGGACGGGCACAGCCGCTGGACCGTGGAAGAGTGGGCCGGCATGCGCGCCAATGCGGACATGGCCTCCTGGCCCAACGCCTGCCAGCCCGGCATCACCCTCAGGGCGGCCAACCTGCGCGAAATGCCGACCGCGACGCCCCGCTTCGTCCATCCCACGCCCGACGTGCGCAAGGATCCCTTCGACTACTTCCAGTACTCCCTCCTGCCCATGGGCATGCCGCTCTACATCTGCCACCGCTCCCTCGACGGCAGGTGGCTCTTCGTGGAGACGCCGCTGGTCAGCGGCTGGATGGCGTCCGCCGACGTCGCTCCCGTCACGCCCGCCTTCGCGTCCCAGTGGGAGGGAACGCGCCTTGGATGCATCACGAAGGAGCGCACCAGCCTGCTCGGCGAAAGCGTCGGCATAGGCACGGTGCTTCCCCTGCCCTCGCAGGGCACGGTCTACATGCCGGTGCGGGGCGCCGACGGCACGGCAGCCGTGCGTTCGGCCTCCTGCATGGACGCCTCTCCTTGGCCCATCGTCATGACGCCGGCCAGCGTCGCGGCCCTCGGCAACCAGCTCCTCGGCCAGCCCTACGGCTGGGGCGGCATGCTCGGCCTCAGGGACTGCTCGTCCTTGACCCGCGACCTCATGACCCCCTACGGCATCTGGCTGCCCCGCAACTCCAGGCCCCAAGCGCGCACGGGCTATCCCATCTCCCTGGCCGGCATGAGCGTCCCCGAAAAGGAAGCCTGCATCATGCGCAGCGCCGTGCCCTTCGCCTCGCTCGTCGGCATGAACGGCCACATCATGCTCTACGTGGGCACGTGCGGCAACCGGCCCGCCATACTCCACGACTACTGGGGCGTGCACGTGGACGAGCCCGCAGACGAGGACCAGCGCCTCGTGATCGGCCGCGTGGTCGTCACATCCATCACTCCCGGCAGGGAACTGCCCCATCTCCACGAAGGCAGGACCATAGGCGACCGCATGCACACCGTCACCATCCTTGGCAATGCCGTCAACTAGACGCTCTTCCCCCGCCTGCCCAGATCCGAATCTGCCCTCGCCTTCCGCCTGCGCAGCTGGCGAACTGGACGGCGATCTCGACGGCGAACTGGACGGCCAGGACGGCGGCCCGCGCCTCTGCTTCGAGGCCGGCCCCGCCGACGCAGGCAGGCGCCTCGACCAGACGCTCATGCGGGCGCTGGAGGCCACACCCTCCCTGGCCGGCGCCTGGTCGCGCGAAGCGGTGAAGAAGGCCGTCAGGGAGGGGCGCTGCCGTGTGGACGGCAGGCCGCAGGACTCGCCTTCGGCCAAGGTCCGCCAGGGCGCCTGCATCGAGTTTGTTCCAGGCCCCGGCCGGGATGCCTGCACTCTTGAGCCCGAAGAGGGCGCAGTCGATCTGCGCTACGCCGACAGCGCCCTCTGCGTGGTCGCCAAGCCCGCAGGCCTCACGGTCCATCCCTGCCCCTCCTGCCCCTCGGGCACCCTGGTGCAGCGGCTCGCCTTCCGCTTTCCCCAGATGCTGGCCATGGAGGGCCTCAGGCCCGGCATAGTGCACCGCATCGACAAGGACACATCGGGCCTGCTGTGCTGCGCCCTCACCGAGAAGGCAAGGCTTGCCTTAAGCCAGGCCTTTGCCGAGCGGCGCGTGCACAAGGAGTACCTCGCCCTCGCCGCAGGCAGACTTCCCGACGAAGGCGCAGTCGACGAGCCTCTGGGCCGCGATCCACAGAGCAAGGTACGCATGGCCGTCGTTCCCGAGTCCCAGGGGGGACGGAGCGCCCATACGCGCTGGCGCCGCCTCTGGACCAGCCCCGACGGCTCGGCCAGCCTGGCCTGCGTGCGCATCCTCACGGGCCGCACCCACCAGATCCGCGTCCACATGGCCAGCATCGGACACCCTCTGCTCGGCGACCAGACCTACGCGCCTGCGGCCGTTGCGGCCATGGCGCCCAGGCAGATGCTCCACGCCTGGCGGCTGGCCCTCCAGCATCCCGAAACGGGCCGAGAGCTCGCCTTTGCCTGCCCCCCGCCCCAGGACTTCCAGGAGACCTGCCTTGCCAGGGGAAAGCTCCCCCAGTGCCTCGTGATCACGGGCAACCCCGGCTCCGGCAAGTCCACGGTCGCAGGCCTGCTCAGGCGCCTCCATGTTCCAGGCATCAGCGCTGACGAGCTTGTCGCCGGCTACTACGCCAAGGGCGGGGAGCTTGCCTCCTGGCTCGCCCAGCGCCTTGGGCCGGACATCCTCGCCGACGACGGCGCCGTTTCCCGCAACGCCCTCATGCAGGCCTTCGAGCAAAGCCCAGACCTGCGCGCAGAGACGGAAAAGCTCGCCCACGCCATGGTCAAGGGCGACATCCAGGACTTCTTCGCCAGAGCGGTCCGCGAGGGCTGGCCGCGGGTTCTGGCTGAAATTCCGCTCTACTTCGAATGCGGCTGGCACAAGAGCGCCTTCAGCCCCGAGCCCCTTGCCGTCGGCGTCCAGGCAGGCCTCGAGGCGAGGGAGGCCCGCCTTGCCAGGGACAGGGGCTGGAGCCGGGACAAGGCCAGGGCCATCGAAGGCTGGCAGTGGCCTGAAGAGCGGAAGATGGCTGCCTGCGATCTGGTCGTGGAGAACAGGGGCAACCCTGCCGATCTCGAGGCTGCCGTGACGGGGACGCTGCTCCCCGCGCTCGAGCGCCTGAAGGCGCAGGAAGAGGCGGAGCTGGCAGCGCGCCTCAAGGACATGTGGGAAAAGGGATAGGGGCGAACGCCCCGGACAAACCGGACAACGCAACGCGACAGGAAGCACGCCATGGCACACGCCAAACCGGCCGCCAAGACCAATGCGGCACGCCTGCTGGACGAACTCGGCATACGCTACACCATTCACGAAAGCGAAGTGGACCTTTCGGACCTCTCGGCCGTCACCATGGCCCGCAAGATAGGCGCCGACCCCGAGCAGGTCTTCAAGACCCTCGTGGCCCGGGGCGACAGGACGGGCGTTGTCATGGCCTGCCTGCCGGGAAACGCCGAGCTTGACCTCAAGGCTCTGGCCCAGGCTTCGGGCAACAAGCACGTCGAGATGGTGCAACTGAAGGAGGTCCAGCCGCTCACGGGCTACGTGCGCGGCGGCTGCTCCCCGCTGGGAGCAAAGAAGGCCTACCCCGTCTTCATCGACGAAAGTGCCATGCTCTGGGACGAAATCTACGTATCTGCCGGACACCGCGGCGTCCAGCTCAAGCTGGCGCCCGACGATCTGCTCCGGGCCTGCCAGGCAGGCTACGCCCCCCTCGCCCGCATGCCGCAGAAGCCGTAGGCGCCGCAAAGGCAGACGGGCCGCCCTGGCATGCGCCGGACGGCCCGCAAACAAGGTTCGGCAGAGCGCCGCTAGCCCTGCTGGGCCATGAGCTCAGCCACGTTCTGGAACTTCTTCTTAGTCGCGCCGCAGACGGGGCACTTCCAGTCGTCGGGAAGATCCTCCCACTTGGTGCCCTTGGGGATCTTGCCTTTGCGGTCGCCGCGGTCGGGATCATAGACATAGCCGCAGTTGGTCGTGGGACAGCGCCACTGGTCCTTCATCTCAGACATGGCCAGCCTCCTTGGCTTGGTTTTCTTGTGTTGCCGGGGGTTCGGGGCTCCGCTCCCTTGTGCTGAGGTGCGCCACGCGCTCCTTGTCCATGCACTCCTCGCAAAGGCCGTCGAACTCGATCCTGGCGCTCAGTATGCACGCAAAGCTGGACACGGCAATGCCCTCCGGGCTTGGCACGGGGAGCGGAGGAAAGACGTCGGCCACCCGGCCGCAGGCGATGCAGCGCACATGCTGGTGGGGCATGAGGTTGCCGTCGAAGCGCTTGGTGTAGCCCGCAACCTCCAGACGGAGGATCTGGCCGGTGTCGGCCAGAAAGTCGAGATTGCGGTAGACGGTGCCGAGGCTGATGCGGGGGAGCCTGGCACGCACGATGTTGAAGATCTCGTCAGCCGTTGGATGGGTGTTCAGCTTCCTGAGCTCCTCAAGAATGACGGCGCGCTGGCGCGTCATCCGTGTCTGCATCGTTTTTGCCTGCTGCATGCTTGCTCCTTGGCCCGCCTGCCGAAGCAGCCCTTCGCGGGCTTCCTTGGGGGGCTTTTCTTTCCAAATATCCTAAAAACAAGCGCATTCCTAGCGCTTTGTCCGCTGCTTGCGCTGGCAGTGCGGACAGACCACGCTGCCGCGCCCTGCCACCTTGATCCGGACAAGGGTCCGCCCGCACGCCCGGCAGGGCTCGCCCGCCCTGCCGTACACGGCAAAGCTGTTCTGGAAGGAGCCCGGATTGCCGTTGGCATCCCGGTAGTCGCTGAAGGAGCTCCCGCACTCCGCAACGGCCTTCTCCAGAATCTGCCCGAGGCTTCGGAAAAGCCGATCCCTATCTTCTCCGGAGAGGCGATCCGCCGGCGTCTCGGGATGGATGCCGGCGGCAAAGAGCGACTCGTCGGCGTAGATGTTGCCAACGCCCGCAATGACTTTCTGGTCCAGCAGCAGGGCCTTGATGCAGCGCCTGCCCCTGAGGACCGCGCGGAAGGCCCCGGCGTCCATGTCGAGGGGCTCAGGTCCCAGCGTCCTCCAGAAGGGCCAGGCCGCAAGCTCCCGCTCCCCGCCGGCCAGAATGCGGCCGAAGGTGCGCACGTCGTCGAAGCAGACAGCAGCCGTGCAGGGCCAAGAGGCGCCCTCGGCAAAGCCGAAAACGGCCCTCGTGCGGGGGCCAGCCAGGGCCTCGAGCGCCCGGGAGTCGGCGATCGCGAGGCCTTCGCGCGCGAGCAGGCTTCCCGTCATGCGCAGGTGGACGCAGAGAAAGAGGCGCCCTTCTTCCCTTTCGAGCTCCAGGACCGCCAGCTTGCCCCTGCGGCGCACCAGACAGACCTTCGCCCCCTCGGCGCGTTCGAAGGGAAGGCTCCCCTTGAGGGCGCAGGGCCGGATCTCCCGCGCGCAGAGCAGCGTGAGGCCCTGCACGTGCGGGCGCAGGGTGCGGACAACGGTTTCCACTTCGGGCAGTTCGGGCATGGAGCAGCTTCCTTCGGAAAGCGGAGGCGAGATGGCCGGAAGGCTTGAGGAGCCCAGCTTATCACAAATAGTTATCGTTTGCAAAAATTCATGCAGCATGGCGCTGGAGGCGGTGCAGCCTGCGCCGCAAAGCAGAAAGCCGGCATGCCTGCTGGCAAAAAAATTTTTCCGAGCTCCTCGCCCCCGGCAGGTGCGTGGCAAGGGCGCGGAATGAACGCAGAAAACTGTTTGGTCAGCCAATCTCCCCCCTAGCGGGGAGCAAGGGGACTCCTGGGAAGATAGTTTACTTTTTCGGGCGTTATGGTAGTTTGCCGCGGAAGCTGTCTCAGCCCTAAATCAATGAATAAATCCGCTCCCTTCTGTTGAGGATTGGCTGGGAGCGGCAGGCAGGACGGATTTTGGGAGAGCCGGCCCGGGGCCCCCGCCACCGGTCCGGCATGATGCTTCAGATCTTTCAAAGAGAGGATGTCTTATGAGTACTGGCCTTTTAGCTTTGTTCGCGATCTTGCCCATTGTTGTGGCACTGATCCTGATGGTTCCCCTGCGCTGGCCCTCCACGCGCGCCATGCCGCTGGCCTTCCTGACCGGCGCCGCGCTCGCCATGGGCGTCTGGGGACTGTCCGGCATGCGGATCGGCGCCCTCTTCATCCAGGGCGTGATCACCGCCATCGGCGTTCTGATCATCGTCTTTGGCGCCATTCTCATCTACTACACCCTGACCTACAGCGGCGCCATGGAGACCATTCAGGCCGGCATGACGAAAATCAGCCCCGACCGCCGCGTGCAGGCCATCATCATCGGCTACATGTTCGCGGCCTTCATTGAAGGCGCCGCCGGCTTCGGCACCCCGGCAGCCCTGGCTGCCCCCCTGCTCATGGGCCTCGGCTTCCCGCCCCTCTGCGCGGCCGTCATCTGCCTGTGCTTCAACTCCTTCCCCGTTACCTTCGGCGCCGTCGGCACGCCCGTCGTCATGGGCTTCGCCAGCCTGAAGGACATCGGCATGAAGGCGCTCAACACCAACGACCCCACACTGCTCTTCAACTACATCGGCCAGGACGTCACCCTGATGCACGGCGCGATGATCTTCATCCTGCCCATCTTCATGCTGGGCTTCATGACCCGCTTCTTCGGCAAGAACAAGTCCTGGGGCGAAGGCTTTGCGGCCTGGCCCTTCTGTATCCTCGCCGGCATCTGCTTTGCAGTGCCCTACTACGTCATTGCCTGGACGGCCGGTCCTGAAGTTCCCTCCCTCGTCGGCGGCATCGTCGGCCTCGCCGTCCTCGTCTCCCTCGCCAAGAAGGGCGTGTGCATCCCCAAGGACGTGTGGAACTTCGCTCCCCAGTCCGAGTGGAAGCCCGAATGGGTCGGCGAGATCCAGGCCTCCGAGAGGTCCGAGTACAAGGAGCACATGAGCCAGTTCATGGCGTGGCTGCCCTACGTCCTCTGCGGCCTCATCCTCGTCGTGACCCGCGTTCCTGCCTTCGGCCTCAAGCCCCTCCTCACCAACCCCATGTTCTCCGTGGGCATGAAGGACATCCTCGGCCAGACCGGCGTCTCCGCCAACATCGCCCTGCTGTGGCTGCCCGGCACTATTCCCTTCATGCTGGTCGCCCTGCTCACCATCCTGCTGCACGGCATGAACGGCGAGAAGGTTGCCGGCGCCTGGAACACCACCTTCAAGAAGATGGTGGCCCCCACCATCGCCCTTATCGCCGCCGTTTCCCTCGTCTCCATCTTCAAGGGCACTGCCGCCAACGTGGCCGGCCCCAACGGCGCCGCTCTGCCGTCCATGCCGCTGGCCATGGCCACCGTGTGCGCCGATGCCTTCAAGAACGCCTGGCCTGCCGTTGCCTCCTACATCGGCGGACTCGGCGCCTTCATCACCGGCTCCAACACCGTGTCCGACATGCTCTTCGCGAACTTCCAGTGGGACGTCGCCCAGCAGCTCGGCTTCAACGTGAAGCAGTCCATCGCCATCGTGGCGGCCCAGGGCGCCGGCGGCGCCGCGGGCAACATGATCTGCATCCACAACATCGTTGCCGCCTGCGCAGTTCTCGGCCTCATCGGCCGCGAAGGCCAGATCCTGCGCTTCACCATCTGGCCCTTCCTGCTCTACACCATTCCGGTCGGCATCGTTGCCTCTATCCTGTGCTTCGTCGCCTACGTGTAGCGGCTGAAGCCATCTAGCGCTCATTCTGGCGGCGGCTCCCCGGAGCCGCCGCCTTCTCGTTTCTGGGTAGGCTTTTCCAATCTTTCCGGAAAGCCCTCAACGTACGGCGCCACGCCCTTTTTCGAGCCTCGGCTACCACATTCCACCATTGCGCAGGCAAGGGACTTGGGCTATTTTCCGAAGGCGTGCCTGTTTCTGCTTTTTCCTGCGAGGCTGCCATGGCAGAGCACCCGTCCATCCCTCCCAAAAGCTTGTCCTCCCTGGCGCTGTGGGCCATGTCCTTTGGCTGCTGCGTCGGGTGGGGCGCATTCATTCTGCCAGGCAGCATGTTCCTGCCCAAGGCGGGGCCGATCGGCGCAAGCGTCATGCTTGCCATCGGCGCCTTCGCCATGGTCGTCATCGCCTTCAACTACCATTACCTGATGCGCAGGCATCCCGGCGACGGCGGCACCTTCCGCTACGTGCAGGCCGTGCTCGGCTGCGACCACGCCTTTCTCTGCGGCTGGTTCCTCTGGCTCGTATATGCCGCCATCATCTGGGCGAACGCCTCGGCCGTCCCCCTGCTTGTGCACCACTTCTTCGGCAAT
>JAEEGG010011527.1_pt1 | contig 19235 bp, 24 predicted proteins | sample 9134161 | NCBI WGS metagenome assembly JAEEGG01 (sample SAMN16246543, study PRJNA631951) | gut metagenome | biome: gut microbiome; feature: rumen; material: CR-attached | host: Bos | place: Iran: Karaj | collected 2018-10 | reverse complement strand
CGGAAATGGATAAAGCGCTTGAAATATGTAAGATATTTAACTGTTCTTTGGATAATCTTTTCAGGGAGGAAATGGACAAACGCAGTGATGCATATTCAAATCTGCGTGTGGAAGAGGTTGCAGGCTTCCGATACATAGAGCATACGGTGATCAGTACGGATCCGGAAAGTGATGCGATAAACCGCATGTATAAAATAGCGGAGGAAAACGGGATCGAAAATCCGAGAGTGATCGGATGGGACTTTCCAAATCTTTCACAGGAGCAGATTAACGTCTTTAATATGCATGGGTATACAGCAGCTCTGATACTGTCTGACGGATTGAAGCTTGAAGGGATGAATATCAAGGAACAGTCTGCTCATAAATATGTTGCGATTCATATAGATAGACCCTTTGATAATCCGTTCGTTACAATACCGGGAGCTTATCACACCCTGTTTGATTTCATGAGAACCAACGGTCTGGAACGTGTCGAGAGTGGAGTGATCCCGTGTTACGAAACGGACGGGGAGAGCATGGATGTTTATATTGCATGTAAGTAAGGGATAGTCTATGAGTTTACAGTTATTAAAGGCGGGTACCCCGGATGCGTTGACGTTAACCGGAATATCAAAGCGTGCGTTTGACAGTGATATTTTAGTCGGAGCGGAATCAACGGGAGGACCTCCGGGATATATGTCGGTACCGTTTCATACAAAAATGGCAAGGCAGGGCCATCTGTATAAACTTACGGATGAAGGCTTGATTGTCGGCGGAGCAATCCTTTTTTTGAAGGAAGACGAACTGAACGTTGGCAGGATATTCGTTGCTCCGGAGCATTTCAAAAAAGGGTACGGAATCTTTATTATGCAGGAAATAGAAAAAATGTTTCCTGAAGTAAAAGAGATTACGCTTGATACACCCATTTGGAATGTCAGGACAAACAGTTTTTATACCAAGCTTGGATATAAAGAAATAAAGCGCGATAACGAATTTGTATTTTATTCAAAAACGGTACATGACAAAACGGAACATTAATTGACAGTTTTTTGAGAATCTGTGTAGAAATAGAAAAGAGTCCGGAATATATTCCGGACTCTTTATTTCTCTGTAAGCCTTTATTGTTCCAGTATATCCGCGATTCTCTTGCTCGCAAATCCGTCTCCGTAGGGATTTGACGCCGTGCTCATCTTGGAATACTCCAAAGGATTATCCAGAAGCAGGCTGAAAGCGTCGTAAATCGTATCTTCATCGGTTCCGACAAGCTTGAGCGTTCCGGCTTTAATACCCTCCGGACGTTCCGTCGTATCACGCATTACAAGTACCGGCTTTCCGAGCGAAGGTGCTTCCTCCTGAATTCCGCCGGAATCGGTAAGAATCATATAGCTTCTTTTCATAAAATTATGAAAATCATAAACATCAAGAGGCTCTATTATCTTGATCTGCTTATCATCCCCGAAAACCTTGTCTGCCGTAGCTCTTACCACAGGATTCATATGTATGGGGTAAATTGCCGTTACATCATCATGTTCATCGATTACTCTCTTGATTGCCTTAAACATATTCTCCATCGGCTCTCCGAGATTTTCTCTTCTGTGAGCCGTTATCAAAATCATTCTCTTTCCTTCGGCTTCATTCAGGATTTCATTGGAATAATCATCGCGTACCGTGGTTTTTAAAGCATCGATTGCAGTGTTTCCGGTAACATATATTTTCTCGGAATTCTTGCCTTCTTTAATCAGATTGGATTTGGCCGTCTCCGTCGGAGCAAAATTGTATTCGGCGATAATACCTACTGCCTGACGGTTAAATTCTTCAGGATAGGGGCTGTAGATATTGTAAGTTCTGAGCCCGGCCTCGACATGTCCGACCGGAATCTGCTTATAAAAGCAAGCCAGAGTTGTCGTAAATGTCGTAGATGTATCTCCGTGAACGAGCACCACATCAGGTTTTACTTCATCAAGCACTTCGTTTATCTTAAGAAGGATATTGGTCGTAACATCGAAAAGTGTCTGCTTATCTTTCATAATCGACAATTCATAATCCGGAACGACATCAAATATATCCAGTACCTGTTTGAGCATTTCTCTGTGCTGTCCCGTTGTGCAAACCACAGTTTCGATATTTTTTCTGGTCTTAAGTTCCTTTACTAAAGGGCACATTTTAATAGCCTCCGGCCTTGTACCGAAAACCAACATAACTTTTTTCATTTTTTTCACCATCCTTACTCCGTTTCCACTTCCTTATGTTCCGTTTTGACCCATCCTTTTCGTCCTACAAGCTGCCTTAAGACCGCAGTTACAGATGCCGGAATCTGCATCAGATTATATATGGGCATAAAAAACGAAGCCAGGATAGTGTTTAGTAATCCTATTTCCGTATCTTTCTTGTATCTGAAGCAAAAAACAAATCCGGGTGCATATACGAGTACAAGAATTATAATTGCCAGAATTGCATTTTCGTACCAGCTCAGGCCGTAGAGGATATTTATCATTCCTTCCGGCGAAGACATAAACATCGTCAAAAACCAGCAGAAAAGCAATACTGCAAGCGATATAAAACTCACAAAAGGAATGAAGAGAAAATAGATAAGCTCAATCTTTCCGGATAATGACAAATACCTTGATCTTGCAATCTGAAAAAGATATTTCATACTTTGCAGACCGCCTTGCGCCCATCTGGTTCTCTGCTTGACAAATTTTCTGTAATTCGTAACACCCTGCTGATATACTCTCTCGTCCTGAATAAGCCTGGTTCTCCAGCCCCTTAAAAGAAGTCTGAGTGAAAAATCGAAATCTTCAAGAAGACAATCGCTCCAGGGTTCGTCTCCAAGATCCATCATCGCGGTAAGCCTTGAAAACTGACCGTTTCCGGCTGCTCCGACTGTTCCGGTATATTCACGAACATTCTGCATCATATTGATACAGCTGAAAAATTCGATATCCTGCATTAAAGGAAGAATACTGTCCCTTGTGGAAGTTCCTATCCTTACTCTCGCCTGCAGCATAGCGCAGTTCGGCTCATCGTTCATTATCGTCGCCACCTTTTGAAGAAGCGATTTTTGAACATAAGTATCCGCATCAAAAACTCCGACATAAACTCTTGCCGGATTGAGATTGTTTTCCTTTGTGTAATCCACTATATATCTGTATGCATGATTCAGGGCACGTCCTTTTCCCTGCTGTGCATTGGGCTTCTTCCTCTCCACAATCAAAAGCCTCTCATCTTTGATGCTTTTTAAGATTTCAAGTGTTCTGTCACTTGAAGCGTCATCGATTGCAAGGATTCTCAGATTCGGTATATTATGTCCCAACAGATTTCTTATTGTTGCTTCACATACATTTTCCTCGTTCATACAGGGAATTATCAGGAAAATATTACATTCTTCGAAGGCCTCATCGTTCGGAACATAATCCTTTCCTGTATGAAGTACCTTCGGGAAAGCCCACAGGATGCTGACCCATATAAAATAAACAGCATTTACGATACATGCCAGTATAAAAAACACTTCAGTTGCTATTGCCATATCTACTCTCGTCCTATTCTTCTTGTTTATTTTCCGAATTACTCATTTTTTCTTCAAATTTCTTTTTTCGGTTTTTATATACCATATATCTTATATAAAATACCGTTGTACCGAATATCATCGCCAAAACCATAAATGTTATCGGAACAATATGATTTAGTCTTCCATCCAGCAGTGCTTTTAAAAGATTCATGATGCTTTCCTCTTATCTTTCTTAAACAAAAACAGTCTGATTCCCAAAATTACCCCGCATATTACCGATAAATCAAGTGTGATAAACGGTAAAAGCCAAAAGAAATAATCAAAAAATAAATTTGTATCCATCATATTTTTACAAGCTCCTTTTTCTTTCCTATTTTTTTAAATACGCTCATAACCAGATCAGTAACCGCTTTCAGTATGATTGCCGTTATCAACGACAATATCAGAGCGACTCTTATTCCCATGACCGGAATCATATCAGCCACATTGAACGGATTGGGTCCCATTATGAAAAGATGATGTACTATGAACAGCGGAAACGTATAATCCGATGCTGTCTTAATAAAATTCTTCATACCCAGATAATCGCCTTTGTCGGCCTTGTCCGACATACAAACAATGATTGCAAACAATCCCACAACCATTACCATAGTCAGTGACATCAGGATCAAAGTGTAATTAAACGGAAAATCCACGGGAGAATAATCATTCAGAGTGGAAGTTATTTTACCGGATGTTATAAATGAAATCTGGAATATGATGATTGAAGGAATCGCCAGTATCCCGAATATTCCGAATCCGTACATGAGCCTGCTTTTTTTGATATCCAGCGTATTAACCAAAAATCCCATTACATATCCGATAATATAAAGCGAATAATAAAAAGCTTCGGAAAGAGAGATATTGAGTTTAAGTGCCACTACCATAAAAACAATCGGAAGCTCAAGCAGCAAAAAGATTACCGGGAATTTGAACTTAACTTTGTTTAACAGCTTTGTCAGATAATAAAGAAGGGGGGTAAAAAGATAACATAAGATAATAAGTCTTATATACCAGAAATGTCCCAATCCGGATATTTCTCCCGCAAGGAAAAGGCTTTGTATTACCGTTGTCCTCGACAGATAGCCGGGGGAGAAGATTGCATACAATCCGATTACCGGGATAAGATAAAGATAATATGGAAGGAGGATCTTTAAACAGTTTTTGAATACGAATTTAAAAGGATTTTTGATATCCCTTCCTCCATACAGATAGCCGCTTATGATGGTAAACATCATAACCGATGCAATTCCGAAGATATTATAATAATTATAAGTACCTTTATTGTAGAACTGCATAAAATGGCAGGCAACGATTATCATCATCATAATAATACGCACCACCGCAATTAAGTAACTGTAACTTCTCTGTCTCATTTTTTAACCTCATGTCAGTTTGTTTACGGTGGCTGCCTAATTTTGGCAACCATTTACCTTAACAATTCCTTTATTTTTTTGCAAGTAAAAAACACGAAATAAGCATATTTTGCCATGAAATGACAACTGAATGACACAGGGGGACGGGGTTGTTGTGTCATTTTAGTTTGAACATTAAGACGCTGCAGTATAGAAAAGAGTCCGGAATTTATGTTAAAATAAATTCCGGATTATTTTATAATCGGAAAGACAATTAATTATGATAAAACACCCCATTTCACCCGTATATGATGAGAATTCTAAAATACTGATACTCGGAAGTTTCCCTTCGGTAAAATCCAGAGAACAGGGATTCTTTTACGGGCATCCGCAGAACCGTTTCTGGAAAGTGACGGCAGCGGTTTTTGACGAAAAAGTTCCCGCCACGATTGAAGAGAAAAGAAGTTTTCTTTTACGAAATCATATTGCGGTTTGGGATGTAATCGGCTCCTGCGATATTGAAGGCTCGTCCGATTCGAGCATAAAAAACGTAACGGTCAATGATTTAAATCTTATTCTGAACGAAGCGGATATAAAGGGAATCTATGTCAACGGCAAAACGGCTTACAGGTATTATCAAAAATACACCGAAAAACTGATTGGCCGCGAAGCGGTTGTTTTACCTTCAACCAGTCCCGCAAACGCCGCATGGAATGAAGAGCGCCTAAAAGAAGCATGGAAATGCATACTGGAACAGGTTTTTTTGGAGGAACTCAGATTGAATGAAAAAAATGATTGAAACCCAAAGACTCTTGCTTCGAGAATATACAATGGATGATTTTGATGCGCTTTATGAAATAATGTCGGATCCTGAGACAATGAAACATTATCCGGCGCCGTTTGATGAAGCAAAGACAAGGCGTTGGATTGAATGGAATCTTGAAAACTATGCGCGGTACGGATTCGGATTGTGGGCGGTTGTTCTAAAAGAAACAGGCGAGTTTATAGGAGACTGCGGTATTACATTACAGAATATAGACGGAGAAAAACTGCCGGAGATAGGCTATCATATTCATAAAAAATATTGGAGACAGGGCTTTGCAAAAGAAGCTGCGATGGCTGTCAGAGACTGGGCTTTTGAGAATACGGATTATCCTTCATTGTATTCGTACTGCAAATATACGAATGAAGCATCTTACAAAACGGCAGAAGCAATAGGCATGCATTTTGATAAAGAATATCCTGACGAGGCAAACAAGATCACACATGTTTCCGTGATTCACAGAGAAGAACAAAAGGGGACGGGGTTTATGTGTCATTTTTGTAAGAAGGAGTTTGAGTCGTAATATGTTAATAAGATACGCTGAGTTAAATGATAAAACCGAATGGTACAGACTTGACCGCCATTTGCCTGAAGAGGGATTTGAGGAAAAGGTCAGAAACAAACAGGGCTATGTGTTAACGGAAGATGATAAGATAATCGGTGTTTTACGCTACAATCTTTTCTGGGACAATACTCCTTTTTGCACAATGCTTTATATTGACAATGCTTATCAGAAAAAAGGATACGGCAGACTGTTGATGGAGCATTGGGAGAAGGAGATGAAGTCTAAAGGATATGGAATGATTATGACTTCAACGCAGGTCGATGAAGAGGCACAGCATTTTTATCGAAAGCTTGGTTATAAGGACTGTGGCGGATTTGTGATTGACGTTCCGGGATACGAACAGCCTATGGAAATGATAATGATTAAGGCTTTATAGCAGAAAGAACGTAAGAAAAATGGAAAATATATTAATTAGAGAAGCACAAATTGAAGATGCTGAAGAGATGATTTCATATTTGAATATCGTTGGTGGAGAATCCGATAATCTGATGATAGGACCTAACGGTTTTAATGTGCCGGTTGAAGCGGTAAAACGGCGCATTCAGGCTTCTCATGACTCAGATAACAGTATTATTTTGATTGCACTCTCAGAAGATAAAATCATTGCCAGGGCGGAACTGGCCGGTTATCAGGGAGGCAGATTACATCATAATGCCAAGTTTTCAATTTCTGTCAGAAAAGATTATTGGAATATGAAAATCGGCACAAGATTAATGACAGAAATTATTGAAAGTGCGAAACAAATGAATCTTCATAATATTGATCTGGAAGTTGTTGCCGATAATAAGGCAGCCATCGCGCTTTATCATAAAATGGGCTTTTCTGATATCGGAGTATACAAGAATTATTGGTTTGCGAACAATGTCTACAAAGATGCAATTCTTATGCAGAAATGTTTGCAGGAATGATAAAGAATTAGTTTTTACAGGCGTGGAAGACGATGGATCGGTATGTTTGGAAAGAAGCAGATATTGGAAGGGAAAGTACATATGAATGAGAATTCAAAACTTGCCCATGAAACGCAGAGGTTAAGGATATGGAGTACAGTACAAAGATTTCGGAAAGAATGTGGAATCAGCTTGATAAAGGAGAACTTGAGGCTGAAAGAGAGAAAACATTTATAGATGATATTGTTCAAAAAGACTTTATAGAAAAAGAACTTTTGGCAAATACAGATGACATCGAAACTGTTTTTGACGGTGGAGCAGGGTGTGGCCGTTTTTCAATTCTTCTTGCTAAGAAAGGATTGAAGGTTACGCATTTTGACATATCCGTGCCGATGCTTGAAAAGGCTAAAGAGATTGCGGCAAAAGAAGGAGTGCTTGATAAAATTACGTTTGTTCAAGGAGCATTGGAGGATTTGTCTGCGTATAAAGACAAGTCTTTCGACCTTGTTATGTCTTTTGATGCACCGATTTCTTACACCTATCCTGCACAGGAAAAGACGATAAGCGAACTTGTAAGGATAGCACGCAAACGAATAATTATTAGTGTATCAAGCAGACTCGGAGCACTTCCGTATGCATCTAATCCGATTCAGAAGAATCAGTTTATTCTTGATAAGGACAGTAAGGACGGATGGGTCCAGTGGTGCATACAAAACCGTGAAAAAGCAATTTCTGATTTTTCTTTTTCGAAAGAATCCATAATAAAAACCTATGAAACAGGTCTTTTCGGAGATATCGAAGAGTCAAAAAAATCATATGACAGAGGAGAAGTCCCATGGAGTATTTCGTATCATTTCATGCCGGATGAACTTAAAGGAATTCTTGAGAAAAACGGAGTGAAAAATATTGAACTTGCAGGTCCCGGGGCTTTTGCAAGAACGATTCCGAACGAGATACTTGTAAAGATTATGAACGATCCCGCAGAAAGAAGAGATTTTCTCGATTTCTGCCATATTTACGACAGCAATCCCTACGTCTGTGGTATGGGAAAAGATAACCTTTTTGCAAAGGGAGAAATATAAGAATAAATAGCCATAAAGGATGAAATCAATAAAAAGATGATATATGAATTAACAGATACATCAAAAGCAGAATATCTTTTTGAAGGTTGGCAGGAAACTCTAATATATTCCTGTCTGCAAAAAGTAATGGGAAAAGTCTTCGTTACGGATTTGGAGTGCCCGAAGTCAGCAATGGCTTTTGTCGGATGCTTTGCTTTTTATGCGGGAGAACCGGACAGGGAACTTGTGATTAATAAACCGAAAGGCTTTGTCATTATGACGTCGCAGAATAAGGCTTGGGAAGAGTGTATCGAAGAGTGCTTTCCTGCGGCAAAGAAAACTACCAGATATGCCATAAAAAAAGACACACGATTTGACAGAGATTTTTTAAGAAAAATGGTATCTGAATTGCCGGACGGATATGAGTTAAAAGAAATCGATGATAAAATCTATGACATGTGTTTGCCGGATCCTGTGACGAGAGATTTTGTTTCATCATTTGAAAGCAAAGAAAAATACCTTAAGCTTGGACGAGGCATGGTGATTCTTAAATCCGGCCGGATTGTTGCCGGGGCTTCTTCCTATACCAGATACAACGAAGGAATCGAGATAGAGGTTGATACAATTGAGGAAGAACGCAGGAAAGGGCTTGCGACGATTGTATGTGCCGCGCTGATTTTGCACTGCCTTGATGAAGGATTATATCCAAGTTGGGATGCTCAGAATATGAATTCGGTTCGTCTGGCGGAAAAACTCGGATATGAATTTGATCATGAATATATCGCATATGAGGTGTCCGGAGAGGAAAGGACACATTAAGGAGGAAAACAGAACAAAATCTGTTGAAAAGAGAGATAAAAATGGAAAAAATATCATTACATGAAAATAATCCTGGAGAAATAACATACGATATTGCCAATCTGAATGATATCCCGGAACTTATACGTTTGAGAATTCTTTACATGATAGATGATTTCGGCTCCGTATCAGATGAAGAAAGAGAAGGAATGGAAAAACAGCTTCCGGACTATTTTGAGAGAGAACTCGGGAAAAAACTTGTGGCATTTGTTGCAAGAAAAGATGACAGACTTGTTGCAGCAGCATACCTTCACATTATAGAGATGCCTGCAAATTCCATTCTCTTAAACGGTATTTACGGTGAAGTGCTGAGTGTATATACGGAACCTGAATACCGCGGTAAAGGTTTATGCACAAAACTCATACAAAACCTCATTGATTACGGCAGGGAAGCAGGGCTCGGAAGAATCGACTTAAGCGCAACTTCCGAAGGTTATCCAATCTATTCAAAGCTCGGATTTAAAGACAAAGAAAAAAGATATACGGATATGAGATATAACTTTTAGTGTGCAGAAAGGTTACAGGAAAATAAAAGAGGGAACCATTTATGATTATTATAATTACGGGCGCATCCCACACGGGCAAGACATTACTGGCCCAGAGGATGCTTGAAAAATATAAGTATCCGTATCTTTCGATTGACCATCTTAAAATGGGACTTATAAGAAGCGGAAACACATCCCTTACTCCTGAAGATGATGAAGAAATGACGGTTTATATTTGGCCGATAGTCAGGGAAATGATTAAGACCGCTATCGAGAATAAACAGAATCTTATTGTCGAAGGCTGCTATATTCCTTTTAGCTGGCGAAAGGATTTTGATGACGAATACCTTAAGGATATAAAGTTTATCTGCCTTGCAATGACAGAAGAATATATTGACGCGCACTTCGAAGAAATCAGAAATCACGCTTCGGATATAGAGTCAAGAATAGACGACAGCGGTTGCTCTTTAGATTGGATAAAAGAAGAAAACAAAAGATTCTTAGATGGTTTTAAAAAGACCGGCGAAATCGTAGAACTCATAGATTCAAATTACGAAAAGGTAACAAATGCCCAATTATAATAAGACCAAAACAGCCTGTTATCTTGGCTTTATAACACAGGCTATAGCTGCGAACTTTGCGCCGCTTTTATTCTTAAAATTTCATAGAGACTATGGTATATCGCTTGGAAACATTGCTTTAATTTCCACTGTTTTCTTTTTCACACAACTTTTGGTAGACCTTTTTTGCGCCAAGTTTGTGGATAAGATCGGTTACAGAATTTCAATTGTGGCATCCGAAGTTTTGTCGGCAGCAGGTTTGATTGCACTTGCCTTTTTGCCGGATTTACTTCCGAATGCGTTCGCCGGAATTCTTATAAGTGTTACGGTATATGCAATCGGAAGCGGACTTATAGAGGTTTTGGTCAGTCCCATCGTAGAGGCATGTCCGTTTGAAAACAAAGAGGCGACCATGAGCCTTCTGCATTCATTTTACTGCTGGGGCTCGGTTGGAACCATCGTTATTTCAACCGCCTTTTTTGCAATATTCGGAATGAACGCATGGAAATGGCTGACCGTTATCTGGGCACTGGTTCCCGCAATAAACATTTATAATTTTGCGACCTGCCCCATAGTTCCCATTGTTGAAGAAGGAAAGGGAATGGGTATAAGACAGCTTGCAAAGAAGCCACTTTTCTGGGTTTCGATATGCCTTATGGTCTGCGCGGGAGCATCGGAACTTGCGATGGCTCAGTGGGCATCTGCTTATGCAGAAGCTGCACTCGGACTTAGCAAAACATTCGGTGATCTTTTGGGACCCTGTCTCTTTGCCGTTACCATGGGAATAAGCCGTGTGATTTACGGTAAGTACGGAGATAAAATAAAACTTACATCTTTTATGATCGGAAGCGGAGCCCTGTGCGTGACGTGTTACCTGATGGCTTCGATTTCCGCTAATCCCGTCATGGGACTGATAGGATGTATTTTCTGCGGATTCTCCGTCGGAATAATGTGGCCCGGAACCATAAGCATCTCGTCAAAGACATTTCCCACCGGTGGTACTGCGATGTTTGCTCTCCTCGCGATGGCCGGAGACCTTGGAGGCAGCATAGGACCGGCAATAGTCGGCAGAGTTACTCAGTTTGCGGGTGACAACATAAGAGTCGGAATGAGAGTCGGTCTCATTTTCCCGACAGTGCTTATATTAATGCTTATTATAATAAGTATATCTGCAGCCAAAACGGAGAAGAACAGCGTATAATAGAGACTAAAAGAAAGGAGTTTTTATGAGAAAAACTAAAATAGCTTTTTATGATGCTAAAGAATACGATAAACAGTCTTTTATGGCGTCGAATATAAATGAGGAATTTGACATTGCATATTATGAAACAAGGCTTAACAAGGATACCTGCAAGCTTGCCGAAGGATGTGATGTTGTATGCATTTTTGTAAATGATGACGTTAATCCCGAAGTCATTGATCAGTTAAAAGAAAATGGCGTAAAACTTATTGCGCTTAGATGTGCGGGATATAACAATGTTGATATTGAATATGCTTACGGTAAAATTCATATTGTGAGGGTTCCGGCGTATTCACCGTATGCCGTGGCTGAGCATGCAATGGCTCTTCTTTTGACATCCATCAGAAGAATTCATAAAGGATATATAAGAACGAGAGATTTTAATTTCAGCTTAAACGGACTGACCGGATTTGATCTTCACGGCAAGACTGTAGGAGTTATCGGTACCGGTAAAATAGGAAGAGTATTTACGGATATCTGCAAGGGCTTCGGAATGAAAGTCATAGCGTATGATAAGTTTCCTGCCGCAGATTCCGGCATCGAATATGTTTCTTTGGAAGAAATCTGGGAGAGAAGCGATATTATCTCACTTCACTGCCCTTTGACCGATGAAAACCGTCATATGATAAATGCGGAAACCATCCGGAAAATGAAAAAAGGAGTTGTTTTAATCAATACCTCAAGAGGCGCTCTGATAGATTCGGAGGCTCTTTTGGAAGGAATAAAAGCAAGACAAATCGGCGCAGCGTGTCTCGATGTATACGAAGAAGAATCAAATGTGTTCTTCCATGACTATTCGAACCACATTGTAAATGATGATACTTTGGCAAGACTGATTTCCATGCCCAATGTTATCGTAACATCGCATCAGGCTTTCCTTACCAATGAGGCATTGTCGAATATCGCGGATACGACACTTGAAAACATCAGGGAGTTTTTTGAAAAAGACACATGTCCGAACGAGGTCTGTTATAAGTGTGCAAACCTGGCAAACTGCAAACAGACTCATGAGAAAAAATGCTTTTGACACTGGGGGACGGGGGTAGTGTGTCATTCTTTTATGAGGAATAAGGTATGATAACCCTAAAAGAAATAACAACAGAAAATATAGACGCTGTACTTGCACTTAAAGTCAGAGACGACCAGAAAGGTTTTGTGGTTTCGAATGCTGAATCTCTGGCGAAGGCATATGTTTATTCCAAGACCGCATATCCTTTCGCAGTTTATGATGACGAAACGCTTGTCGGTTTTATCATGATGGGCTACTATAAAGTAAAGGAATATTACACTCTCTGGGAATTTATGATTGATGAAAGATACCAGAACAAAGGATACGGAAGAGAGGCTCTGAAATTGGGAATTGATTTCGTAAAGAAACGTTTCAATCCTGACAGTATTTACACCGGTGTTGCGCCCGGAAATTCGGTGGCCAAAGGCTTATATGAGTCCGTTGGATTTGTATCAACAGGTCTCGTGGAACTCGGTATGGAAGAGATGAGAATGCAGCTATGAAGACCAGAAAAGAAGCATTAAAATACGGATTATCGTTTCCCGATGTGTATCAGGACGCCCCGTTTCACGATGAGAACTGGCAACTAATCAGATATAAGGGAAACAAAAAGGCGTTTCTTTGGACTTACGAGAAGGATGGCTTCATTAATCTCAACGTTAAAGTAGATCCCGACAAAGCATATTTCTGGCGCGGAATATACAAGTCCGTGAAGCCCGGATATCATCAGAACAAAGACCACTGGAATACGATTATTTTAGATGGTTCGATACCCGATAAAGATATTGAACTAATGATTGCCGAGAGTTATGATTTAATCAGCGATTGTCCTTCTAAAAGAATCTATGAGGCAGTCAAGAAAATTCCTTACGGTAAAGTTGCAACCTATGCTCAGGTGGCTGAGGCAGCAGGCGATAAAAAGATGGCACGTGCCGTCGGAAACGCTCTTCATAAGAATCCCGACCCCGACAACATTCCATGTTTCCGCGTGGTAAACGCCAAGGGAGAACTCGCGGGAGAGTTTGCTTTCGGAGGAAGTAACGCACAGGCAAAATTACTTGAAGCGGAAGGCGTTGAAGTCATTGACGGACGCGTCGACCTTAAAAAATATCAATGGAAGAACAAATAAAAAAATGGAAAAGCAAGAAAAGAGAAAAAAAAGAATAAGTATTGTACTTGTCTGGCATTATTTCCGACTAATCTACAGATCGGCACTTTTTGTATTGATACTCATCAGCTATATACGATTCAGGTTCCATTCCGATGCGTCGATTATTGAGAGTGTTGAAAAGATGCCGACTATAATAATCGTTACCTGGGCTGTGTTTGTAGTGGAAATGATCTTTCGTTTCTTTCCGTCCAAATTTGAAAGTCCCGGATGTCAGAAGCAGTTTGCAAGGAACTATATAAAAAGCGGCTCAACCCAAATAGTGATTCATGACAACTACGCCACAATGCTTGTTGCACTGATATGGGTTGTGTTCAATGCATTCTTCGGAGCATTACATATGGTTGGGATTCTGGATGACGGAATTATGATTCTTTTATGCAGTGCCTATTCAATCTGCGACATTATCTGCATTTTGTTCTTCTGCCCTTTCCAGACAGTCTTTATGAAAAATAAATGCTGCAGTACTTGCAGAATTTATAACTGGGACTATGCTATGATGTTTACTCCGCTTTTCTTCGTAAAACAAACGTATACCTGGAGTTTGCTGGTTTTATCCATAGCATTGCTTGTACGATGGGAATTAACATTTTATCTGCATCCGGAAAGATTTTCCGAAGAAACGAACGACTATCTTCAATGTAAGAATTGTACAGAAAAACTCTGTGCTCATAAAAGACAGCTAAAATCGTTGAGAAAGCATATTGAAGAATATTCCGACAAGAAAATAAAACGGTTGAAGAAATAAATTCGCAAAATCAATGAATGCAAGAGTTTGGAAAATGAAGAGTGTATATAAATATCAAGCATTTGAACCCGAAAGCGTTCAAATGCTTGATTCATATTGTGTGAATGCTTTTGAAAAAGAAATCGCTTATTTGAAAAAGATTGATATCGAACGCCTGCTGGCAGGATTCTATGAAAATGCAGGGATAGCTTCCGACAAAATCCGTTACGGCGGATGGGAGAATTCACTTATCGGAGGACATACTTTGGGACATTTTCTCACCGCAATTTCGCAGGCTTATGCAAATGCTTCGTGCCCTGAAGAAGACAGAGAATTGTTCCTCTCAAAGGTTAAAAGAATCGTCGATGCGCTAAATGAATGTCAGCTTAACACGAAGGGGAAGCCCGGATTTATATTCGGCGCCACGATTAACAATCCTGACAATGTTGAATATCAATTCGACATGGTCGAAGAGAATAAAACCGATATTTTTAAGGAAGCGTGGGTGCCCTGGTATACCATGCATAAAATCCTCGACGGCCTCGTAAATGCATACCGCCTTACAGGATACAAACCCGCATTAAAAGTGGCAGATAAACTTGGCGACTGGGTTTATAATCGCGCATCTAAATGGTCCGAAGAGACACATAAAACCGTGCTTTCCATCGAATACGGCGGAATGAACGACGCGCTTTATGATCTTTATTCATACACCCTAAAAGAAGAACACCTGATTGCGGCGCATCTTTTTGACGAGGAAGATTTGTTTAAAAAGGTGGCTTCGGGTGAGAAAAACGCATTAAACAATCTCCATGCAAACACGACAATTCCGAAGTTTGCGGGAGCACTTAACCGATATATTATGACCGGAGATGAAATATATCTTGAGTATGCAGTCAAATTCTGGGATACAGTTGTAAAGCATCACACTTATGCGACGGGCGGCAATAGCGAATGGGAACATTTCGGAGAAGACGATGTCCTTGATGCTGAGCGTACCAACTGCAACAACGAGACCTGCAACACATACAACATGCTTAAAATGACGCGCAAACTTTTTATGATAACAGGCGATAAAAAGTATGCGGATTATTACGAAAATACATTCATCAACGCGATTCTTTCTTCGCAGAATCCTGCGACCGGAATGACGATGTATTTCCAGCCCATGGCGACCGGTTATTTTAAAGTGTACAGCACTGAGTTCACCAAATTCTGGTGCTGCACGGGCAGCGGAATGGAAAACTTCACGAAGCTTGGTGACAGCATTTATTTTAAGGACGAAGAAGGCATCACGGTTAATCTGTTTTTCTCGTCGGAAGTAAATTGTCCTGAGCTTGGAATAAAATTAGTTCAGGAGTCACAGATTCCGAAAAAAGATACTGTCCGATTTATTGTACACCTCACAGATGATGCTCCTAAAGAAATAAAAATCCGCCTCAGAATTCCAGACTGGGCTAAGGATGCAGAAGTCTTTGTAAAAGATAAAAACATCATAAAAGAAAACGGATACATATGCATCGACGGAAGCTGGAACGACGGCGATACTATTTTATATACATGCAAGTGCGCTGTTTTACCTAAAGGCTTGCCGGACTGTGAAAATGTATTTGCATTCTTTTATGGTCCCATTCTTTTATCCGCGGATTTGGGTACAGATAACATGACGGATACAACCACAGGTGTCGATGTAACAATCCCGTCGGACAAAATTGCAGGCAACGAAACGCTCAAAGTTACGAACGGAAGCGTAAAAGATTTTATAGATCAAATAGATTCGCACATGAAACGAAACGGCGAGACACTTTCATTTAATCTCGAAGGAACCGACCGTTCGCTGACCTTTAGTCCGCATTATAAAAAGGCGCGTGAGAGATACGGTATTTACTGGTATTTTGAATAAAAAATGAGGAGGGAAAATTATGGAGAAAGTTAAGTGGGGAGTTTTGGGAACCGCGAATATCGCGAGAGGATGCACGATTCCCGGGATGCTTTTATCACCAAACTGCGAGCTTTATGCAATTGCGGGAAGAAGCATTGAAAAGGCGGAGAAATTCAAAGCCGATTTTGGCTTTAAGAAAGCTTACGGAAGTTACGAAGAACTGCTCGATGATGAAGAAGTTCAGGCAGTTTATATTCCGCTTCCAAACGGCCTTCATTTCAAATGGGTAAAGGCCGCGCTTGAAAAGAAAAAGAACGTCCTTTGCGAAAAGCCGATGGCATTAAACGCAAATGACGCAAAAGAATTATTTAAAACTGCTGAAGAAAACAATGTTGTTTTAATGGAAGCGTACGCTTATCTTCACAGCCCTTATGTAAAAACCCTAAAAGAAGATGTCGCAAGCGGAATCATCGGAAAAGTGGATTATATCGAATCGGCATTTCACACGCAGGGCTACAAGGAAGACATCCGTCTTTACAAAGATCAGGGCGGCGGAGCAATGTATGATCTCGGCTGTTACTGTACGACTATGATTTTATCGCTCATCGATTCCGAGCCCGCATTTGTAAAAGCAGTAGCGGAATTTTCGGATCTTGGAGTCGATTACAATACGGCTGCAATCATTCGTTTTGAGAACGGTGTCAGAGCTTCGTTTAACGTCGGAATGATTCTCGGCGAGAATACAAATTCAAGATTTGACAGACTTTATATTCACGGCGACAAGGGCAGCATCAGGTCGGATGTTGAATACAATCAGGCCGGCGAAGTAAGCTATAAAATCTACACAAAAGACAGAGTTATCGAAAGAAAAATATCCGTTCCGCAAAACTACAGCCTTGAAATCACGCAGCTTGGAAACTGTATTTTAAACGGCGAAAAGCCCTATGTTTCGCCCGAGTTTTCTTTGAGAAATTCCAAACTGATGGATCTTGTATTTGAAGAAATCGGATATTAATATCAACGAAAAAACATCATAAAAGAGCGGTTATTTTCAAAACGAAAATAACCGTTTTTTTATTTTTTAAACATGACATAATGTTGTCGTGTTTGGTATAATATACTTAATTAGGAGTTGAAAATATGAAGATAGACAGACTCATCGGAATATTGTCGATATTGTTGCAAAAAGAAATGACAACTGCACCCGAACTGGCCGAGCATTTTGAGGTTTCGCGAAGAACCATCAACCGCGACATCGAGGCTCTGTGCAAGGCGGGAATACCGATTCAGACCACGCAGGGAGTCGGCGGAGGCATCAGCATTATGAGCGGATACAGAATGGATCGAACCATTCTTACATCCAGAGATATGCAGATGATAATGGCGGGACTACGAAGCCTTGACAGTGTGAGCGGCAGCAGTTATTACAGTCAGTTAATGGAAAAAATCCAGGCGGGTTCATCGGAACTTGTAAGTGGCAAAGAATCCATTCTGATTGATCTTTCGTCATGGTATAAAGCAACACTGGCGCCAAAAATATCGATGATACAGGATGCAATAGAAACACGACACCTGCTTAAATTCAAATACTTTGCTCCGTCCGGAGAAAGTGTAAGGACTATCGAGCCATATTACATAGTTTTTAAATGGAACAGCTGGTATGTGTACGGAAGGTGTCGTAAACGAAAAGACTTCAGGCTTTTTAAACTCAACCGAATGGATAATGTACAGGTATCCACTAAAGATTTCGAACTAAGAAACGTGCCACTGCCGGATATGTCGGCGGATCTTTTATATCCGAGAAACATCAAAGTTACAGCGCTGTTTGATGCGGATATGAAGTGGCGTCTGGTAGAAGAATTCGGAACAAAATGTTACAGCGAAACAAAGGACGGAAAGCTCCTTTTCACAGAATATTATTCCGACCTGGACAACCTTGTTTCGTGGATGTTAACTTTCGGTGATAAGGTAGAAGTCCTCGAACCGGTTGAAGTAAGAGAGCGTCTAAAAGAAATAGCCAACAATATGATAAAAACATACGGAGGAAAAAAATGAGCAAAATAGAAAGATATGAAATAAACGAACAGTGGGCACATTCAGGCATCGTAAAAGCAGGCGATTTCTGCTTCTTAAGTTACTGTGTCGGAAACATCGGAGGAAGTATCGAAGAGCAGATAAACGGTGCTTTTGACAACATGGAAGAGCGCCTTGCAATGGTCGGTCTGACGCTGGAAAACGTGGTTCAGATGGACTGTCTTTTCAGAGACGTTTACAACATTCCCACAATGGAAAAGGTTATTAAGGAAAGATTCAAAGGTAACTATCCTGCAAGAAAATCCATCGAGACAAACTTCGCACATGTTGGCGGAAGCGATGGTCTTCACTTCCAGGTGGATGCGGTTGCTTACTGCGGTAAGTAAAGAAAAACGGTTGTTTTAAATTTTTAAGAGCGGAGGAACTTATGAAATACGAATGGATCGATGAATATCTTTTAGGGGAAAAGGGTGTTACCAAAGATTTGCAGGAAGAGTGGAACTGGATTCGTTATCATATCGGCGGGAAAATGTTTGCGGCAATCTGCAGGGACGATGGAAACAAACCCGTTTACATTACGCTTAAACTCGATCCACTTGAAGGCGACTATCTTCGCAAAACATACGAAGACATTATCCCCGGATATTATATGAACAAGACACATTGGAACTCTGTGAAAGCAGACGGAGAAGTTCCCGATGATGTGTTAAAAGATATGCTCGATAAGGCTTATAAAACAGTATTTGAAAGTCTTACGAAGAAGAAACAGAAAGAAATTCAGGGAGATTAAATTTATGGAATACATTCAGGTAACAAAAGAAAACCTTGAAAAAGAGCACATATGCTGTGCCATAGCAAATAATAACGATGTTCAGGTGGCTTCAAAGAAAGCCTGGCTTGCAGACAGATTCGATGAGGGTCTGGTATTTATAAAGAGTGCGGAGAGAGGAAAATGTTTTGTCGAATTTATTCCTGCGGAAAATGCGTGGAATCCGATTGAAGCACCTGATTATATGTATATCGACTGTCTTTGGGTATCGGGTTCATTCAAAGGA
>JAEEGG010011520.1_pt1 | contig 19250 bp, 6 predicted proteins | sample 9134161 | NCBI WGS metagenome assembly JAEEGG01 (sample SAMN16246543, study PRJNA631951) | gut metagenome | biome: gut microbiome; feature: rumen; material: CR-attached | host: Bos | place: Iran: Karaj | collected 2018-10 | reverse complement strand
AGGAAGGGATCGATATATCGTTCCAGAAGGATGATATGTTCCGCCGCAACCGCCGACTGATATGCGTGGATATGGACTCGACGTTCATCCAGACAGAGGTGATCGACGAGTTGGCTATGCGTGCCGGTGTGGGCGATGAGGTGAAAGCCATTACGCTGTCCGCCATGCGCGGCGAGATAGACTTCAAGGAGAGTTTCACGCGCCGCGTGGCACTGCTCAAAGGGCTGGATGCCAGTGTGCGCCAGGACATCATCGACAACCTGCCGATTACCGAAGGAGCTGACCGGTTGTTCAGCGTGCTCAAGAAGTGCGGATTCAAGATTGCTATCCTCTCCGGCGGATTTACGTTCGTGGGCAAGTACCTGCAAGAGCGTTTCGGCGTGGATTACTTGTACGCCAACGTGCTGGAAGTAGAGGACGGCAAGTTCACCGGCAGGTATATAGGTGAGGTAGTGGATGCCAAGCGCAAAGCCGAACTGCTTGAACTCATTGCGCAGGTCGAGCATATCGACCTGGCGCAGGTGATAGCCGTAGGCGATGGTGCCAACGACCTGAACATGTTAGGAAAAGCCGGTTTGGGCATTGCATTCCACGCCAAACCGAAGGTGAAGGAAAGTGCAGCACAGGCTATATCTACCGTCGGGTTGGACGGTATATTGTATTTCCTCGGGTTCAAAGATTCGTTCCTCAAGTAAGAGGCTTAAAACGTACGGAAAGCCGAACTTAATCGTCCTTGCGGTCAAGTGCCCAACGGAAACCGAGATAGATCTTCCATCCGGTAGTAGGTGCCCAGACCATCGAGGCATCAAACGGGACAGAGTAATCCATGATTACCTGTCCTGTTTCGTTATACGTACCGGCAATCGGATGTTCCTGAGTGAAGTTTGTCATGTTCTCTGCACCGAGATAAAGCGAACATGTACGCCAGTATTTCGTCACCTGCGCGAGCAGTTGCGGATACCACTTGTGATAGATGTTTCCGTGCTTATCGTAGTACTGACCGTCAGAAGTCAGCCGCGGATAGTTTACATTTCCACCAAGTAGCTGATAGTAGTCCGCTACTACGCCATCCGGCATTCGTCCCGGGCCATTGAACTGCGCTGTGACATCAAACTGCCACTTCTTGAGCGGCGTGACGTAACTCATCGTTATTAGCCCCTTGAACTTGTTTTGCAGCGCTTTCTCGCGCAGTTCAAACCGGTCGTTAGCGGTATTGAAGCTTGTCTGGCGTACGTCGTTGTAGCGGAATGCGGCAGTGATTGTCCAGCCGCGTAACACTTCTATCGAGGCTTCGATTTGTGCTGTGTGACTCAACGAACGTGCTCCGGGTATATCGCTAAGGTTGTAGAACGTGACAGCACTCGGCGAGCCGTCCAGATCGACCAGCACACCGTCGAAGAAGTTCGTGAAGTAATACTCGGCAGATATTTGCAGGTTGCGTTTGCCTACAGGTATATCGAATACGGTTGTTATGCCGGCATTCAGGCTGCGCTCTTGGTGCGCTCCTGTAGCCAGATCGGCACTATAGCCCGGCAGCCAGATACGCGTGGAAGCAAGCATGCCGGAGTTGTCGGCTACGATGTTCGGCGAACGGTAACCCAGACCTACACTCCCGCGTAGCGTCCACCACTCAAACGGTGCATAGCGGATGTTCAGTCGAGGGGTGGCGAATATGCCGTAGCGCGTGGAGTAATCGCCACGAATACCGGCTATCAGGGATAGTTTCTCGCCATGGGTGAGTGTATATTCGGCAAAGATGCCGGGTGTGAGTTCGCGGCGATCGAGCACGGTGGGGGCAGTGCCGTAGGTGGTGGGGTTGTTGAGCAGCGTTTCCCAATATTGGTCGTAGTTGAGGCTTACGCCGGCGGAGAGTTTGTGGGAGAGATCAGTTGATCGACCAATATTGGTCGATGCATTATCTGTAGTCGATGGCTCGTTAGTCCATGTGTTCTCGAAGATCGCGTTGAGGTACCCGTTTGCCTGCGAGGCACGCCATGTGGTGCGACCGTAATGATTGTCCTGGTCGTGGTACGAACCGGCAACAATGATGCCGAGCGACATCCCTGACTCCTCATCGAAGACAATGCCGTTTTTCATATATCCGTCAATCCTATCTGTGCGCAAATCAATCAGATAAGGTTCTGATAGCTGACTGCTGATTGCTGATTGCTGATGTCCATGCGCAGGGCGCTGTCCCCCGTGGCGTTCGTCGTGCAGACCGCGAACGAGCAGCATAAAGGTGTAGTTGTCGTTCTTGTAGCGCCAGCGGTTGAGCAGGTTGAGGTTGCGGTTAAGTGGCATATCCAGTACACCGTCGTGGTTGTCATCCATCGGAAAAGCACCTTCCTGATAGTGCGCCAGTACACTCGTAGCCAACGAGCCAAGCATCGGATCGTTGGGTATAGGTATATTCCATCCGCCGGTGAGGTTCGCCTCGGCGTAGAGCTCTTTGTTGAGCATCACATTCACCGCAATAGGGCTCTGCGTGTGGGGCTTGAGGTACTCGACATTGATCTGTCCGGTGATGGCTTCGTAGCCGTTGATGACGGACGATGTGCCCTTGCTGATCTGCACGGCATCCATCCATGAACCCGGGATGTACTCCAACCCGAACGACTGCGCCAAACCGCGAACGGCAGGTGTGTTCTCGGTGAGCAATTGCACGTACGTGCCACTCAGTCCAAGCATCTTAATCTGTTTGGCTCCTGTAGCGGCGTCAGCGTACGACACATCCACCGAAGCCGAGGTTTCAAAACTCTCGCTGAGGTTACAGCAGGCTGCGCGGCACAATTCGCCTTGACCGAACGACTCGACATCGAACGCCGAGAATCGTGACTTGATGACCGATTGCCGACGCGCCTCGATGGTTACTTCGTCAAGTTGCTGGTTGTCAGGGATGAGTACTATTGCCAAGGGTTTGCGGTCTTTGACGAGCGTGGTATCGTTGCGGTAACCGAGAAACGAGGTGACAAGAAGTTTGGTTTGGCGAATAGGTTCGATCTCGAAGAGCCCGTCGGCATTGGTCGTGGTGCCGACGGTTGTTTCCGCCCACCAGACATTCGCTCCGGCAAGCGGCAGACCCTGGTCGTCATAGACTATGCCTTGCAGGTGAGCGTAGGCGGGTATAGAGAGGAATATAAGCGCTAATACAACGGCAGCCTTGGCGCAATTTGATACCAACGGGCAGCCCGTGCAGCCGTTGGAGCAGTCTGCACGACGCTGACGGCGAATGACAAGGTACATGCCGATGGCGGCTGCCAATATAATCAATATCGTTACAATTTTTTGTATCATTTCAATCTTTTGTCTTTTAGCAGCCATGATGGCTGCGATCTTTGCTCTTTCAGCGAAGTGGTCTATAATATCAAGTTACATACAAAGGCGGCGAGCCATGCGACGAGCAGGGAGTTGATGACGGAGAATGCCGCCCAACGCCAGCCTATCTCTTTGCGGAGCGTGGAAACGGTGGCTACGCAAGGGAAGTATAGTAGGATGAAGACAAGGAACGCGTACGCGGTGCCGGGTGCGAGCGCCATGGTTGTCAGATCGTAGCCGAACAGGATAGCGAAGGTTGCGGCAATGGCTTCTTTGGCAGGAATACCGGTCATCAGGCAGACGCACATTCGCCAGTCAAAGCCAAGCGGAGCCATCAATGGTTCGAGCCAGTGCCCGATTGCTGCCAACCAGGATTCTTCCATATCATTGATATCGCCTGCAGGGAAGAACTCCAATGCCCAGATAATGATCGAGGCAAAGAGAACAACGGTGGTGATCTTTTGCAGAAAATCCTTGACGCGGTGCCACACGTGCGCGGTGATGGAGCGCAGCGACGGTAACTTGAAATCCGGCAACTCGTTGACGCAGTCTTCTTCCGTCGTGTGGAACCACTTGGTCTTCTTGAGGATGAACGCCATCACGAAACTAAGCAACATGCCAAGTAGGTAGAGCGAGGCGAGGATTAAGGCGTGATGATGCTCAAAGAACGTGCTGATGAGCAGTATATACACCGGCAGTCGTGCCGAGCAACTCATGAACGGCACCATCAGCATCGTTACGGCGCGGTTCTTGGGGTTAGGTATCTGATCGCGTGCGGCGATGATGGCGGGCACGTTGCAGTCGAAGCCCATCAGCAGCGGGAAGAAACTCCGTCCGTGCAAGCCCATGAGGTGCATTATCCTGTCCATAAGGAAGTTAATACGTGCCGTATAGCCTATGTCCTCAATGAGGCTGAGGCAGAAGAAAAGGATGATAATGTTCGGCAGTGCCGTGACGAGCGAGCCTACTCCCTGCACTACGCCGTCCGCCAGCAGACTGCGCAGCCAACCGCCGGGCATAGTGACTACAATCCAGTCGTAGAGCCAGTCCACGCCACTTTGCATCCAGTCCTGTATAGGGGCACCGATGGCGAATGTACACCAGAATACGAATCCCATCACGGCGAAGAAGATCGGGAATCCTGTCCATTTGTTGGTAAGGATGCGGTTGACGCGTTCCTCCCAGGTGGCTGTATCTGTTTCGGGGTGAACGAGTACCTGCAAGAGCAAACCTTCCATATAGGCGTGCCAGGCTTCCTCGTCGGTTTGTTCCCAGCCGTGGACAATGAACCGCTCCTGACTGCTGATTGCTGATTGCTGATTGCTGATTGCTGTCAGCATCGCTGACAACTCGTCCAAACCCTCGCCGGTTACGGTTGAGACGAGTAGAGTAGGTACGCCGGTTTGTTCGCGGAATGCTGCGAGATCAAGGCTGTGACCGGTTTGGAGCAGCAAGTCGTACCTATTGATGGCTATAATCATCGGGTGCCGGTGCTCCATAAACGACGGAGTCATCTGCAGGCACTCCCGGAGTCGCAGCGCATCCACAACTTGCAGCACGACATCTGTCGGTGTGGTCAGGTGATCCATCTGTTCGTGCGACGAACACTCGGCAAACACTCTGTCCGGCGATGCAAGTCGCTCAATAACAGCGCTTTTGCCGCTGCCATCGAGTCCGACCACTGTAATATATAAAGGTTTTGTATCCACTGTAATCTGTTAAATCTGATAAATTTGTGAACAAAAAAGTTCTCTTCGCAAAAAGCACAGCAAAGGTACAACAATTTTTTGACATTTGCAATAGCTATTTGTGGGGATTTTTTGCCGAAATTGTGCAGTAGGAATCAAAATCACGGGATATATACGTAGTATATATAGGTAGTGATGGGATACGACGAAACCCTGATGAGACCCCGACATGCCCCCGATTCAGTCGTACGTTTTGGCAAAATTAGGGCAGAGTGGATAACACTGTGGGTTCAGAAAGCATAAAATTGTAGGAAATATTTCTGAAATTTCGTCCCTATATTTGCAATTTCGTCAACGTTATGTAATTCTGCGTAAAAATATTGCATAAAAAGAGAATTCTGCGTAAAAATTTGCATGCGGGTATTGCGTATGTGAAAAAAATTTCGTAACTTTGCACTTCATAGCATAAACCCGAGCCAAACACGAGCCTTCCGGCTGCAAAATGAACATTGCAAAACAAGGTTACGCGAAATGCAATATAGAGATGACAAACAAAGGTATATAGTCTGGCGGATTCGGCAAATGTAGGCATATGGATGTGGCAATTTTATGATTTGCATGCGGTTTTTTATATAAAAACGGGTAAAAATTTGGATATTTGCCATATTTTTAGTAATTTTGGAGCGATTATAAGCCCACCTTAACATGAATTAGCACGAAATGCTAATTACTGCTTGTATAACTACTAATTGCTATTAGTGTTAAGCAGTATTATGCAATAATGGTATTAGAATTAAAAGAAATTTCGGTTATGAATATGAGAAATTATATACTTAAAAATCGTTTTTGCACGCGTGGTGTGCAAATGTTGCTGTTGTTGGCATTGCTGATGCCGACGCGTATGTTCGGTTTAGGTTTCACTCCGACCGATGGTGGTCTGGTTGTTAACCTGCAGCCGGGTCAACGTATCCTATTGTCCACCGTGGTTGACAAAAACGGTAATGGCGTCGAGGATCCCGGAGAAGAGTTTTTCGTGTGCCATCACACCAGTTACACAGGAGGATATTTCAGTTACACGAACTGGGATAGCCAAAAAGGTAATTTCCTAAAGTTGATACCGCAGGACGCGGGTGCAACCGAGCCTGGTGCGGTTTCTGTTTGGACGATTGATACCGCTTTGACGCGTATCAAGGGTGATATGAATTATGCATTGGGAGGTATAGCCTATACGATGTGGAGTAGCAACCCCGGTGGAGATTCCTACACCCTGCTCACGTCTTCCGGAAATAATTGGAAGTACCAGGGCGATTTGACAAGAGATGCTAATAATGCTAACGCCTGCGATGTGGTATTTGTCGCGCCAACGAACCGTTCGACTGTTACCTCGTTTGACCCGAAGCGCACATTAACAACATATGGAGGTAGAACAGATCAAGATGCTGAAGGTCGGTTCAACGGTGCCAAAGGCTACGGCTTCTTGGGCATGCCTTATCGTGAAGTGTATATGTTGGCTACTCCTCGATTCAACGAACCAATTGTATATGGAAATGCCTCGCTGATCGGCTTTAATACTACCACGTCCAATTATTCATATCGCAATGGTTCAGCCAAACCCGGTCAGGCGTTGTTTGCGTTTACTGATCGTCCTAATGAAGGAGAAAATTATGTTTATACCCGACGTACGATTTTCCGTCTGTATGTGCTGGACGATCCGGTTACTTCTACCTGCGCGGATTCGTATTTCTTTGCTTACGACGAACAGGATTTCAAGGGATATCGTATGGGACCGGGTAATACAAAAGATAACGTTGGCAAGACTTGGACAGATAGTACGGATGCAAAGAAGATCTACACCATTGACCGGCTGGAATGTATGGAGCGGCTTGGGGACAGCAAGTTCTATGTTACGGATTATATGTTTGTTCCTGAGCCGGACAGTACGTATTATTACGTAGGTTATCAGAACAAGTATTGCCATACGGACAGAGGTGACGCCTTCAACTCGCAGTTCAAGAATATCGACTCTTTGAAGATTCACTATCTGGGTCTTCCTGCTCCGCGCGGTGCGTACGGACAAATGATGATTGACACGACTCAAACCGACAAACAGAACCTGGGTGTGGAGTTCCAGCCCGGCGGATATTTCCTGCGCACAAACACAGGACGTAACATCCGCCTGATTCCGAATGCCGACTACACGATCTGGACGTGTGAGGAGATGTGGCATATCACCGCCGAGTACGCAGCTCTGACCATCAAAGCCACGATGTTCACCGGTTCGGAGTTCAGCGAGACGGACCCGGGCGCAGATATACCGCGTTGGAGTGTAATGGTACGCGGTACGGACGTGCATGTAGTAGGCGGCAGAAGTATTATTGACTGCGACGGTTGGGCACGTATCCACGTTGATAATGACGCCCCGAACGGCGCCCTTGAGTTTGTGCCCGCCAATCCGGACCGGCATATTCACTACAACAACAACGGCTGTACGGGTGACACCATTGCCGACCAGTACCCGATGTACAACGAGACTTCCGTTACCATTCGCGAAGCGCGTCTGGTGAAAGGCTTTACTTTCCTTGGTTGGACTAAAAATGCAGACGGTACGGGTACATTGTACCGTCCGGGTGACGTATTTGACCTACCCGCCGGCACAACCACGCTGTATGCCAAAGCCACCTACACCGGCACGATCCACGTGGCGCTCTCGTTCAAGAAAGCAGACGGCAAGCGTTATTTCCTTACTCACCCGGGTACGGCTGCGCCGCGTTTCTCGCGTGCCCGCTACATCAATGACTGGACCGATGCGTACCAGGGTATGGCGAATGCCGATAATGTGGACAACCGGTATATCAACACCTTCAATGTTCTTGCCAATCCCGATCCGTGCACGAAGTGTGGTGCCGATGAGGTAGTGCTCGACCCGCGCCGTGAGATGCGTTACGGAGCAATAGACTCGCTGGAGTTCTACGAGCACTTTGCTCCGGCTGAAGAGGAGTACCTTGGTTTGTACTACACCGACCCGAATACGGTGCTTGCCAATACCACATGGGCGGGTCTGTTCAAATCGACCGGCACAACAGGTCGCAACGGTTGGCCGGATTACACCGTAGCGGATGTGAAGAACGCCAAACTGTCCTCCACGCACTATCTGCACTCTGTGGAAGGTGTCATTACTCGCGATGAGCGCAGCAACGGCAGTGCTCCGTGGGTTGCATACAACGCTGCCGCCAACCAGTTTGACGGAGTAGCAAATGAAGCGGACGCAACCGTCTTCCAAATCTCCCGTGTACGCGTGGCGGATGAGCACTATGTAGTTATACCCGACACCACCGACGAATGGACGGACGAGATTGTATTTGCCTACCACCATGACGAGCAGACAGTCCGCGAAGTGCAGTCGAAACTGATTGGCAAGCAGCTGAAGGCTGTCACGAAGATTGACGATCAAACTATCTATTTCCATCCGGATAACAACAAGATTCTGACGAGTGCAAGTAAGTTCCGTCTGGATCCGAACTACCGTCTGGTGGAGGACTTTGAGTATATCCGCGATACGCGTGTGGATTTAGAAAGAGTAGAAGAGGAGGATCTTCCGCACATGAGCGGCAGCAACTTCGGCAGAACCATCACCAGCGGCTTGACCAGCCCGATGGATGTGCGATATAACGGCGAGTATATTGATATCGTGGATACGTTGCGTATCACGCTGCGCACCTTGGGTCCTGTTAAGATCAAGGAATACTACGGTCGCTGGCGCGACGGTGCGCCGGGACTGCATATCCGTCCTGACGGTTCGCGCTATCGCGACATTATCATCCGCACCAAGACCACTCACTACGGCGAGGATATAACCCACCTGGCTATAACGCCTGAGTACCCGATGTACAACTTCTACCCGTTGGCGGGCGCAAGCAAACGGTTGACTTTCACGATGGCAAAGATCACCGCTCACCAGTTGCTGGATACCGACGGCAACGTGTTCGGCGAAGAAGTTCTGAGCAGTGTGGATGTAACCTCCTCGTTGCGTCTTAGTCCGATTCAATGCTCATTCAGCAGCGGCGGTGCATACTTCAATGTGGATGCCGGGAATACGCTGAACGACCATGTCACCCTTGTGACTAAAGCAGAGAACAGCAGCGGTATTAACATGGATACGCTGATTATCAATTCGACCGCTACGGTGGATGCAGTGGCTTATCCTGTTACGGGCCGTGTGCCCTTGCAGCAATCTGCATTGAGTAGCAGCGAGCTGATCTGGTCGGCTGTGGCAGGAGGAGAACGCTACTACATTATGGCAGGTAGCGGAGGACTGATCTTCCGTCGGTATGAACTCAAAAACAACACGCTCTACAAGAAGGAAGACGGCAAGACCCAACTGGTGAAAGGCTCAGCGAATGCTGCCAACGACCAGACGCAGTATATCACTCCGTGGCGATATACGTATGTCAATCAGGCTCAGCAGCAGCTGTCGTTGACAACTGATTATGGCGTTGATATGAATTTTGTCATCGACGGTTCATCCAATCCTGCAGTAGCAGGCAGCGGTGCGGCTACGCTGACGTACGAATATGTGCACGAGTACGTCAACGACAATGCGAACTTTGAGGAGCAGGTTAAACTCAAGTACGGTGCCAACAAGTGGCTGAAGTTCACCGTTGTAGGCAGTACTCCTTCGCTGTCACTGACCGAGAACTATGCAGAAGCCACAGTGTTCTCCTGGAGTTATCTGCAACCCGAGTACTATATACACGAAAAAAATCCCTACCCGAGTGTCAATCAACTGGAGTTCGGCTACAACAGCACCAGCGGCTCAGACGTACAGACGCGCTACAAGGCGTACCGCATCTATTCAATGATGCTGGACAGCATTGTTACCTACTGCGGTCGTGTTGATGAGGAAGATATAGCAGACCTTACCTCAGGCGGCAACGACTGGAAGACGAACTATGCTATCACCCTCATCAGCGACAGCCGTTTCAGCGCAGGTGCCAGCGAATTGAGCAAGACAACGAACACCACTACACTGACCACCACCGTTACTCCTTCAGGCACCAGCCCGAGAGATATACGGTATCCGGCAGATACAGGACAGTTCGTGAACATAGTGGATACACTGGATGTAGTCATTTCGCTGCAAGGCGGTGCACCGGATTACCGCTTTGCAAGCACATGGAGCAGTTTCAGTTCGTTAGAGGATGCTCACCTGAAGATTCCGCTTATCCGTAAGACCTACCACGCAGTGCCTCACGACTCGATCATCTGTACCGTGGAGCGCGATGAGTACAACTACGTCTTCCCGGCAGAAGTAGGAGGAGGCATGACGCATACTTTTACCCTGCACACCGACCACCGTACCGGTACGAGTATTATGGACATTGACAACCATGTGGCAGACTACACCAGCGACAGCCACGACCATACATCGGCTATGCATTTCGACAATCCGGCACTGACCGAGATCCGCCTGATAGACGAATACGGTAACACGCCCACGTGGTGCAATATCAGTGCCAAAGGCAGCAATACGATTACGGTGAGTTGCACGCAGGACGGTATCCGTTCACCGCGCTCGGCTTACGTGTATATAGCCTATACGATGAACGTCAATGGACGCTGGCGCTATATCAACTTCCGACTCGACGTGACTCAGTTGAGCAAATTCCAGTATGCCAACAATCAGGTGCTCATTCACTCCAGAGGTGCATCGGATGATCCGCTGGTAGATGGTGTACAACAGGTGCATGAGAACAGGAATATCATCTACTACTACAACCCGTCGAACAAAGCGCAATCAACAGATCAGCGTGTCGAGTTGCCGGTACGCGAGCGTAACTTCTACGGCTGGTGGCGCTGGTACTCGCTGAATGCAGGCGAAGAGGATACGGATATTCCTAACGCGAAGTGGCAGACCGCTCCGACTAATACCGGCAGCAAAGGGAACTTCCCGTTCCGTATCATCGGTGATACTATTTGGAAAGATCCGGAGAATCACGCTGCAGGATATAGCAGCGTGGCAACCCAGGGACGCTTCACCATCTTCTATAATCCTTCGGCAGACTATAATGCCCGTAAAGACCCGCCAGCCAAGGCGCCGATGGTTTATCCGCCACAAAACAAAGATACAGTCACCTATGCTCTGGACAAGAGTGTGTACTACGATAACCTGCCGCTGAAAATGAACGGTCAGATTGCTATTGAAATACTGGATACGATGCGACAAATCATCGAGCCGACCTTGTCGCTGCGCGAGATATACGAGTTGCACCCCTGGACCGAAATGGCGGAGAGGATGGAGAGCTACAAATATGCATCAACCGCTTCGTATGCCGCCCAGCGCTACCTGGAGGACCACGTTGTACGCGCACCGCTGAACGCCCGCTTGCTGCTCAGCACAGAACAACGCTACAACTACGAAAACTTAAAGAAAGGCGGGCACTCCGAGTCCATGTTGGGCTACTATATGCGAGACGACAACTGGTCAACAGGCGGATGGAGTGATGCCCGTAAGGATACGATGATCTGGTGCGGCGGATGGGATGCGCCATGCCAATGGTACACCTACAACAAATCAACCGACACATACACTCCGTGTACCTATAAAGTTACCGAGGGCAATGACTTCCTGAGCGTAGATAAGAAAACAAGTATCCCCGCCGGAAAAGAGGTGGATACAGTTATATATTGTTTACGCGCACGAAGTATTATATCAACGCACGCAGGAACAGTAGGGGACCCGGATCCGAAAGACCCTGAGTTCGGCAGCAACATGTTCAACATTTGCCGCTATGTGGTGATTTACCATAAAACTAACCAATATGGTCCGAAGTTGGAGGAAAATGGTGAAGCCATTATCACCAACGACGAGATTGAGCAGCACTTTGAGGTGTTGGAGCGCTTGAACTTCGACTACAACAAGCCGGGTACCGATTACACCGTTTATCCTCACCCGCTGCCGTGGGCAGATGCATCGTACGGCTTTGCTTATCCCAGAACGGCAATGTTGCCCGACAACCGTCCGCACAACAAAAACGGTCTGACGAACTTGGCGAACATGGGTGAGTACAACCTGATTAACAAGATTCCGTCGTTCGGTTCGTACTGGCACAAGATGGAGCAGCACGGCGGCGCTGCCAACGGCTACATGATCTTCTGCGACGGTATGTCCTCCGCCGGACAGGTGGCTGCCATATCGCTGCACAAGAAGTTGTGCGAGGGACAGAAGATGTACTTCTCCGCCTACGTGGGCAACCCGGGCAATGAGACCGGAAAGACCTGCCCGAACTTCCTGTTCAGTGTGCAGGGATCCTTGGATAATTCCTCGTGGGAAGATATTACCTCGTACATGACCGGCGACCTTGCACAGTCCAATAAGTGGTATCAGATTTACTTCCCGATCGAGCAGAAGAAAGATTACGAATACTTCCGCGTGCGCGTATATAATATGGCAGCGAACGATGACGGTAACGACTTTATCATCGACGACATGTGCATCTTCGCTACCAAGCCGCCGCTCATTGCGTACCAGGCGAACACCACCTGTATGAAAGCGGGCGAGACCGACGAGATAACGCACGTAGTGCTCCGCGTGGACTACAAGGGATTCCATGACAAGGGATACAACGACCAAGACGTATATTATACCATCGAGCATGTGGAAGATGGTGTGGAAACAGAATTCATTGCCCCGATAGACCACTTCATAAACGAAGTGACCCGAACAGCCGAACTACCTGCTACGAAAGATACAATATACGGTTGGGTTCACATGCCAACCGAGGCTTATGATCCCGGTGAAGAACTGACATTCCCCAACGTAGGCGCCCTTGTTGATAAGTTTGAAGACTCGCTGGGTAAAGGTGGCGAACCGTTCCGTGTAGGTTATATCGACGAGTGGCTTGACGGTGCATTACGCCCCGTGATGTACATGGTTCACAAGGCAGAGATGCTACCGCGCAACAAGTACCGCGTACGTATGTCTCTCGCAGCCGATGAACTGACGAGCAGTATCTGCGCCATGACGAGTAACCTGAAGATCAGTAACCGTATGATGCTGGAGCTCAACGGCGAAGAGCAAGCAGAAAAAATCGTATCGGGTATGTGCGCCAATACGACCTACAATGTCAGCCTTCGCGTCCGCGGCTCGCTGATGCAGGATAACGCCGCTCCGGAGGATATCAACGGCTCGTGCTACAACGACTGGCTGCTGTACGGCGATTCGACCTCCTACAGCACGACACGCTACGGATACCCATACAAGGACATCGAGACGGTAATTAAGGATATTCTCCGCCGCGAGCCGGTCGGAAAGGTTTCACACAACACCAACCAGTTTGCGCACAACCTGTCGGAAGTAAGCCGCAACGAGATGGAGTATGTAAGGAGTTCAGAAGGTATCACACTGGAGAGCGGTGCGCATCCGTACGATATTCTTGCACATCTGGTGAACGGAGGATTCCTGACCATGTATCACTCCAACCTGACAATTACAACGGTCAAGGATGACTCGGTTCAGTACATGATCTTCCCGATAGTAGGCACCGGCTCTGATGCAATGCTTGACATGGAGGTTGATGTATGTCCGACACCGGTATTCATCAAACTCAAATCTACCGTAGGCGGTGATATACCTATGGCGCTTGGCGGATTCAACCCCGACGCCGAGCCTACGGTTGAACCTCCTGTAATCCTGCTGACCAAGGCGGATGCCAACACAAGGATAGTTATACCTATCGACTCGATCAAGGCTCTTGTGGCACTGGATACAGTAGCGTTCCTCTCGACCAACGACCCGGACTATCGTGAGGGTGTCCACAAGTTACACCTGGTGCCTGACAGAGTATATGACTTCAGTTCGGGTAGTGACAACTCAGGCTACTACAAGAGCGGCGAAAACCTTATACTGAGCCCTGCACCCGACTACAACTATCAGATGCGCGCAGGCTACCGCTATACGTTCGGTATCACGATGCAGACGCATACAGGTTCGCCCACTCTGCCGGAGAGCGACTGTCGCGTAGGTACAGTGCCGTTCACGATAGCCGTTCTGCCGAGTGCCGTACAATGGGATCCGAAGACAGAAGGCAACGACAGTTGGAACAACCCGAACAACTGGATCGGTCTCGACCTCGAACAACGCCCCATACACTCCGATGCGCACTTTGCACCGACCAGAGTAACGAACGTAATCATTCCTGCTATGGAGGACGGCCTGCCATATCCTGTAATACCGAGCAGCATCAGAGGGGAGGATTCGATCAAGCAGACCGGATTCGAGTACAACAGGTGTAACGCCGTTCGCTTCCTGCCGGGTGGAGCTATGGGACAGCAGCAGAACCTGAACTACAGCAAGGCTATTGTAGATATGAGCCTGCCGCAGAACAAGTGGGCACTGCGTGCAGCACCCGTAACGGGTATGCTTAGCGGTGATGTATTCATGTCTGACGCCGACCTGAATAACGTAACATCGCCTTGGGAGGTAGGCGAGTTCGATGCCGACGGCCGTAATGCCTCCACAGGCAATGCCTCGTTCTGGCTGTCGCTCTTCAGCCGCGAAACGACTCACTATGGCGTGGGGCAAAAAGATTCAACAGCAACCGCCACTGCGGAGTGGTCGAAGGTAACGAACGGATTGACGCTCTCGCTGCCGCCGGTAATGGGATGGGCGGTCTATACGCGTACTGCAGCCGGCAACGACGCGGCTGTACGACTGCCCAAGAACGATGACATCTACTACTATTACACCATCTATGGCGAAAAGGTATATGATGCCTACGAGTCCGGTCTGCGTACGAAGCGTGGTGAAGCGGCGAGTGATGCAGGTGCTGCGGCGGCAGGTAAGTTGGCGTTCGGCCCAACCGGCACATCGCAGGATTACACGCTCAGCAACGAGGTGGCAGCCAATCAGTTCGTGTTCGGTAACCCGTCGATGGGATATATCGACATCTGGGGCTTCATAGCCGACAACTCGGCAGCTAATCTCAAGGATGAGTTTGACTATATCGACGCAAGTGGCAGTTACACCACTATCACTAAAGATGCTGCCAACAAGACGGCAAATGTCATCACTACGCAAGCGCGCTACTTGCCGCCGATGCACGCGATAGTAGTCAAACTGAATTCTTCCGCCACCGCTACCTCACTCGCCGTGACGCTCAACGCGAGCCGCGTCGTTACTTCGCCTGTTACTCCTGCGGCATCGGCACCGGCGCGCAGCAAGGGTAGCGGGGTGAGCAAGGGAATAATGACGGTAACCGCTATCAACCCCGTATCCAACCGATGCACATCGCGACTGCTGATAGGGCAAGGCTACAGCGATGACGTGATCAGCGGAGAGGATGCGGTTCTCACCACGGTGAACATCGACAACTTCTCGATGATCAACGCGCCTTCCACACCGTTCAATATCTACGCAACGGAAGGCAGTTACGGCTTGAGCATCGATCTTCGGGGCGAGGTGCTGAACGTGCCGGTATCGTTCTACATGAGCGAACTGCCGTACGATCCGGTGACCCATCTGTGGTTCACGGGTGTGAACAATATCGACGGACAATTAGTGCTGTACGACGCGCTGACGGACAGCGAGCGGCTGATCATAGACGGTATCCGGTTGGATATACCTACGCCTGACGCCAGCCACGAAAAGCGCTACTACATCCGCCGCCGAGGCTTCGACCCGAGCGAGCCGAGCAATCCGGTAGCAACAGCCTTAGAACCTGCTGAAACGGAAAGCGATCCCGCAAACAAGATCATCCATAACGGACACGTCTATATCCTGCGCAACGGACATGTCTATACGATGTTCGGACAAAAACTGAGATAACAACATGAGAAAGATTTGTAACATATATATCCGGCTTGTAGCAGTGCTGCTTGTTTGCACTGCTGCCACTGCCCATGCCCAGGTTGCGCAGCCTGCGGTGTGGAGCAGCAAGCCAATGATGAGCGAAGATGTGAATACGGACTATCAGTTCCGCTCCACATCGACCTGTACCCCGATTGTAGGCAGCACACCATATATTTCCGACGGTGGCATAACCACAGCCGGCGCACCGCAACGCGGACCGCGCCGCGGGCCGTGGGATGGCGATTGGGAATCCGACGCAGATCCGATCGGCGTATATGCCAATACGCCCATTGGCGAACCGCTTGTGCTGCTACTGATGGCATTAGCGTACATCGTTTGCCGTGGCATACGGATTCGAATGAGGCGGACTAAAATCCATCTTACGTGCAAAACATAGCGAAATAGCAAATTGAGTTTAAAAACATAAGAAAACGACGAATCTTTTTTAACAAAAATACGGCATTTTTTTGAAATATTGCCGTATTTTTGTATCTTTGTGACCAAATTAAATACCAGAGAGCTCGAATGTGTAAAAAGGATGTCATATTAGAATACGCAGCCATGCATCCGCAGTTTACTGTGGAAGATATTCTACATAATTTAGGCGAGCGATGGACTGCAACCAAGCAAACGATGGCATGGCAAGTGAGTGAGTTGACAAAAGCAGGTTTGCTCACTCGCGTGGCAAATGGGGTGTATGCGTTGAGCACGAAGCCCAACTATATACCGGAGTTATCGCGTCAGGCGAAAACGGTAGGAAAGTTCTTGCAAGCGCAGTTCCCGTTGTTGTCGTTCTGTATGTATGAGAGTGGTCACATTTCGCCATTGCAACATCATTTGGCTTATACCAATACGATTTTCGTGGAAACAGCGCGCGAGGGAACAGAGATCGTGTTCCATAGGCTTGCGGATAAGTACAAGCAGGTTTTTCTTTCGCCAACAGAAATGGAGATGAACCGTTATCTAGATCAGAGCAAGCCTAACATCTTCGTTAAACCGCTTATTTCCGAAGCTCCACTGCAAGGCAAAGAAACCATCAAAGTTCCGACAATAGAAAAACTGCTTGTTGACATTTATTGCGACAAGGATTTCTACTATCTGCAAGGTGCGGAATACGAATATATATGGGAGAACGCGCGTACAATATATAATATCAATACTTCCACGCTTCTGCGTTATGCTGCACGACGTGGCTTAAGAGAAGAATTTAACAAAATGTTATCATGATACAGAAGGATTGTTTTACGAGTGCTTGGATTGATACCGTTTCCAAGCAATTGAAATACAACGACAAGAATCTGATTGAGAAAGTAATACGTGCGCTTTCGCTGCTGGAAATGTTAGTAGAAGCCAAGTGTCCAATGGTATTCAAAGGAGGTACGTCGCTGATGCTGATATTGAATGATACCGCGAATCGTCTTTCGATAGATATCGACGTAATCTGTCCTCCGGGCACAGATATAGAGCAATACCTAACAGCGTATCAGCAACACGGCTTTACCGATAAGATTCTGATTGAGCGCAAGAGTCGTGGTAATGATGTACCTAAGAGCCATTCGAAATTTTACTATCAGATTGCGTACAAGGACGGAAGCGATTCTCCTTCGTATATTTTATTGGATGTACTATACGAGGATATCCACTACCATCAGACAGAGACGGTGGCTATTCGGACGCCGTTCATCCAGTTAGAGGGCGAACCGTTGATGGTGACCGTACCTTCTGCGCCGGATATATTAGGTGATAAACTGACAGCTTTTGCTCCGAACACGACTGGCATTCCGTATTTCAAGGTGAACAAGAATGGTGAGAGTAAGGATTGCTCACTAGAGATCTGCAAGCAGTTGTTTGACGTGGGACGATTGTTTGATAAAGTGGATGATTTGGTAATTACGAGCGAGAGTTTCAAAAAGATAGCTGCCGTAGAATTGTCGTATAGAGGGCTGTCGAATGATCTGTCTGCAGTCTATGAAGATATCCGCCAAACGGCACTATGCATCTCAACACGCGGCACGGCAGGTGACGGTCATTATGCGCAGTTACAGCAAGGCGTAAGTCGGTTGAAATCGTTCATGTACAAGCAGAAATATATCATCGATAATGCGATTGTGGATGCGGCGCGTGCGGCATATTTAGCTACGCTGATTGAGAAAGGTGTGAACACGATTGAGAAATATCATTCGCCGCAAAATGTTGCGAATCTACAGATTGCTGATACACTGACGAACAAACTGAATAAACTGCGTGGTCCGTTACCGGAGGCATTCTTCTACTGGGCAAAGACCAGTGAACTGTTGAAAATGTAATAAATGAAACGAATAGTAGCATATTGCTTGATAGGATGGATGGTTGCCGTGCTGGCAGCCATCCATGCTCGTGATATACAGACCGATATTCCGGTTGTGGAATTGGATTATGATACGCTGAGTACCGACACGTTCTTTGTGGCACAGATGCGGCTCATTACGCCCTGCGACACGATGATCCGCATCGATACGATCATTCATCCCGATTCTATTATCCAAATACTCGATACGATCTTTCAACCCGACTCCATTATCCGCGTTGATACAATCTTTCACTCTGACTCCATAATCCACGTTGATACAATCATTCACCCTGACTCGATTATCTACGTTGATACAATTATCCAAATGGACACAACGATTATTGAGCCGGATACGTTGATTCACGTGGATACACTGGTGGTACAAGATACGCTGATTCACATAGATACCCTGGTAGTGCAAGACACACTGATTCACGTGGACACACTGATGGTGACCGACACGATTCCGGTGATAGATACTACGTTCGTGACGGATACGTTGAGATACTTGGATACGTTGGTTGTGGTGGATACCATCACCCACGACACGCTGCGGCTGCATGCGCTAATCCGGCATAGGGGATCGTCGTCGCTCAAGTACAGGAAGCAGTCGTACGCCATTAAACTACTCGACAGCGTGGGGGCGAAGTTAGATACCTCGCTCTTAGGTTTGCGCAAGGACAACTACTGGATCTTGGATGCCATGGCATCCGACAAGGCGCGTATGCGTAACCGCGTGGCATACGACCTGTGGCTGGACTTTTCCACCAAGCCCCACTACTATGACAAAGAGCCGGAACTCATCAACGGCAGCAACGGGCAGTTTGTAGAGGTGAACGCCAACGGCAACTACCGAGGACTGTACTGCCTGATGGAGCGTGTGGATCGCAAGCAACTCAAATTAAAGAAAATGAAAGACGGCGAGGTGCGCGGCATTCTGTACAAATCCGTCAATTGGAAAAACGGATTCTTCTCGGCTGCATTGGATCCGTATGATCTGCACTCCGAGACGTGGGGTTGTTACGAGATTCAGTTCCCCGACACAGCCGGTTATGTTCCTTGGCAACCGCTA
>JAEEGG010011517.1_pt1 | contig 19260 bp, 12 predicted proteins | sample 9134161 | NCBI WGS metagenome assembly JAEEGG01 (sample SAMN16246543, study PRJNA631951) | gut metagenome | biome: gut microbiome; feature: rumen; material: CR-attached | host: Bos | place: Iran: Karaj | collected 2018-10 | reverse complement strand
GTCAGGAAAGAGAGACAGAACTCAAGCAGCGTGAAGCTGATGTCCGTGAGCAGGTACTTAATGCCGAAGTCAGAAAGAAAGCGGATGCCGAGAAGTATCGTCGTTCGCAGGAAGCAGATGCCGCGTTGATTGAGAGACAGCGTGAGGCAGATGCACGCAAGTACGAGCAGGAAAAGGCTGCTGAAGCTGTCAAGGCGCAGGCTGATGCTGCCGTATACGCCAAGGAGAAGGAAGCAGCCGGTATCGCAGCAGTCGGACGCGCAGAGGCTGAAGCTATCCAGGCAAAGGGTCTTGCAGAGGCTGAGGCAATGGAGAAGAAGGCAGAGGCATACGCTAAGTATAACAATGCCGCTATCACCGAGATGATCATCAAGCAGCTGCCTGCCATCGCCAAGGAAGTTGCTGCTCCCATCGCAGCCATCGAGAAGGTTACCGTTATCGATTCCGGCAGCGGAGATTCAGGCGTTGCAAGTGTCGGCGGATATACTCCGGCAGTTATGGCCAAGGTTATCGAGGCTGTTAAGGAGACCACAGGCTTCGATCTTATGGATGTCATGAAGGCTCAGACATATGATGCCAAGGTCAACAAGAACATCAATGTCACAGGTCTTGATACCCAGATCGTCAGGGAAGCTGCCAACACAGTCAAAGACGATGAGTGACCGGATCTAAGATCTTAATTTTCTTTTTGGGCGGGTAGGATAACTTTTACACCGGACAGGGCAATCCTGTCCGGTGTTTTTCATATAGTGTTAAAAAAGCATCTTTTCTTGCTGATATCACATGCCAAAGGGTATGTGTAAAGTCATTTTGTGCTAATATATCCGGTGTATCAACTCAGAAGGAATACCGGTCATATCCATGAATAAGCTTTATAAGAACGATCCAGCATTTTATAGAAAAGTATTTGCCATAACTCTGCCCATCGCTCTTCAGAGTCTGATCACCATCGGTGTCAATATGCTTGATACCATCATGGTGGGAAGCCTTGGAGACGATGCTCTTTCAGCTACATCCCTGGCGAATTCCTTTATCACCGTTTATCATATTTTCTGTATGGGGCTCGGTATGGGAGCTTCGGTTCTTGTGTCCAGATACTGGGGCATGAAGAAGGCAGCAGAAGAATGCGGAGATGTAAGCGGCGGTGAAAAAGCGGTACATGCCCTTAAACAGACCGTGGCGCTTATGCTCAGGATCACTCTGGGGCTTGCAGCATGTTTTGCCATGGCAACCCTGTTTGCACCGGGCTTCATAATGAAGATGTATACAGAAGAAAGCGCAATACTGGATCTCGGCGTTACATATCTTACTTTTTCCGTGATCACTTACTTTTTCCTTGGCTCATCCCTTGTCTGTACGATCGTGCTGAGAAGTGTCGGACAGGTAAGGCTTCCGCTCTACGTATCCATAGGAGCATTCTTCGTAAATCTGTCTGCCAATTATATCCTGATATTCGGGAAACTGGGTGCGCCCGCACTCGGTGTTGCCGGTGCCGCTCTTGGAACTCTTGCCGCCAGAGCCTTCGAAGCTCTTGTCATCTGCGGCTATTTCCTTGTAACCGATAATAGGATCGGATTCAGGGTAGGGGATCTCGCCATGAATACCCGCAGGATAATCGCCGAGTATTTCAGGGTGAGCATACCCGTTCTTATCAGTGACGGGATCCTTGCCATAGGAAGCAATACCGTTGCCATGGTCATAGGGCACCTTGGAGGTGCTTTTGCATCTGCCAATGCCATAACCGCGGTAACCCAGCAGCTGAGTTCCGTTGTGATCACAGGAGCCAGTCAGGCCGGAGCCATCGTAACCGGTCAGACCCTGGGAGAGGGCGACAGGGCAAAGACCATGGAACAGGGATATATGTTCTTCGGACTGGGGCTGTTTCTCGGCGCGATATCGGCGGCTTTCATCATGCTGTCCAGTGATCTTATAATCTCAACCTACAAAAATGTCAGCGATGAGGCTGTAAATATAGCACATGAGCTCATGCTTGCCATAAGTATCATAATCATTTTCCAGGGTACCAACAGTATCATGACCAAAGGTGTGCTGCGCGGAGGCGGTGATACCAGGATGCTGATGCTTACGGACAACATCTTTTTGTGGGTGCTTGCCATCCCCTTGGGACTGCTTGGGGGATTTGTGCTTAAAGTGTCCCCTTTCTGGATCTATATCTTTCTTAAATCCGACCAGATAGTTAAGACTGTATGGGCTTACCTCAGGCTTCGCAGCGGTAAGTGGATCAAGAAGATATCTACCGGAAGAAATTGATATATTTTCCCGTATCGTATACAATAACTATGTATGGGAAAATCTGATATAACAAAACAGATAATGAGGCCGGTAACGACGATGCTCATTGTTTTTTTCTGCATCCTCGTTAACTTTCTCGGGAAGCATTTTGCTGTTAAGAATGAGCTTCCTTTGTGGCTTGATTCCTTCGGAACGGTATTTGCTGCATATGTACTTGGACCCATTAGCGGTGCCATAGTAGGGTGCGCCGGCAATATCATCTATTATTTCTGGGATGCTTCGTCCCTTGCATATGCTTTTACCAGTATCTTTATAGGTCTGTTCCTGGGCATCTTTGCCAGGAGGAAATACTTTGAGACATTCTTTGGAGCTACATCCGTTGCGGGATGGGTAACCATAGGCTCTGTTACGATCTCAACCTTCATTAACCTGATACTGTATGATGGATATACCGGCAATGTATGGGGTGACGGTATAATAGACTATTTTGTCTTAAAGGGTGCACCGCATCTGCTGGCTATAGTGTGCGGAGAAATGTATCTTGATTTCCTTGATAAGCTGGTGACGGTCCTTGCCATGTTTTTCCTTGTGAAGCTTGTCAGAAGCATCAGGAAGGATGTCATAGAAAATACCGATGAGGATTGTGTGGCCCCCAGGATCGTCTTCCTGCTCATTGTCACGCTGGGAGCAGGTCTTCTTGCACCGATGTCACCGGTAAAGGCTGCAGGCAGTGAGGTCACATATATCCAGCGTATTTATGATGCGGATAACGGATTATTATGCGGACATGCCAATGATATCGTCCAGACTCGTGACGGTATCCTGTGGGTTGGAAGCTATTCGGGGCTTTACCGTTACAACGGAACCACCTTCCGTTTTATGGATGAATTTCCCGGTGTCAAGAACGTCAACTGTCTTTATGTCGATGAAGAGGGAAGACTGTGGATCGGCACCAATGACAGCGGTGTTTTTATCGTTATAGGCAATAAGATCGTAAATGTGCTGGATTCTTCCAAGGGCCTTCCTTCCGATTCCGTAAGGAACATAACCCAGAGTTCCGATGGTGATTACTATATAGGAACTTCGGATCACATGGCCATTGTCCGGCTCAAAAACGGTATAAGCGTGGCATCCGAGCTCCCTGAGGTGGGATATACACAGAGCATCTCCGCCGACAGAAAAGGAAATGTCGCGGTGGTAAGTGCTGACGGCAGATTATTCATACTGAAGGATGGCGCCATAGTATCCGTCTCAACATCACCCGAGAGCGGAACTGCCTATTCTTCGTGTACTTTTTCATCTGACGGAAAGCTGTATGTGGGAACTACCGACGGAAGGATTTTCATCTATTTCATTCAGAACGGCGAACTTAAGAAGGATAAATCCATAATCTGTTACGGGATCTCTGAGATCAATCAGATTTATTTTAATGATGACAGTATCTGGGTCCTCGCAGATAACGGACTGGGAGAGATCAGAGGATATTCCTTCACGAAGATCTCCACTGGGGATTTCAATTCTTCCATCGAAAGAATGTGCATCGATTACCAGGGCAATCTCTGGTTCGCTTCAACAAGACACGGTCTGCTCCAGCTGACCCCTTCTTCTTTTTCCGATGTTTTTATCAGGCACGGTCTCGATCCTGTTGTTGTCAACACTACATGTGTGTGGAACGGGCTTCTTTACATCGGAACAGACAGCGGTATCAGGGTCATAAGACTTTCAGACGGAGCGGTATTGGAGGATGATCTGACTGAACTTACTGACGGAGTCCGTATCAGGTGTATCACTGATGATTCGAAGGGCAATCTCTGGGTATGCAGTTACGGAAAAGGTCTCATCAGGGTGACTTCTTCCGGTGAGATAAAATGCTACGATACAGAGACTTACGGAATAGGCAACAGATCCAGAGTCTGTCTGGAAATGTCGGACGGAACCATCGCTGTCAGTGCGGATACCGGACTTTCACTGATCTCAGGTGATGATACGGTGAAAACCATTCCCTACGGAGAAGAACTGGGATCCTCCCAGATACTCTCAATGTGCGAGTATTCGGATGGAAAGCTGTACCTTGGAACTGATGGTAACGGGATAGTGATCCTTGAAAATGGGAAGATATCCGGTCACATTACCAAAACGGATGGTCTCGGATCCGGAGTTATCCTCAGGATGGTATATGACAAAGAGACGGATTCTGTCTTTATCGTTACCAGCAACAGTCTCTGCCTGATGGATCATGATGGTCCTCATACGATCACCAATTTCCCTTATTCCAATAACTATGACCTTGTGATAGATGATGACGGCGAGGTATTCGTGCTGGGAAGCGCCGGAATCTATGTGTGTGATAAGAGTGAACTTATCTCGAACATTGTCAATATGGACTGTTATCTGCTCAATTCCAGAATGGGACTGAGGGGATCCCTTACGGCCAACTCATGGAATGAACTGACTGCAAAGGGTGATCTGTATCTGTCCACTGACAGAGGAGTGATCGAGTTCAACATCGATGATTACAGACCTGAGAAATGCACTTACAGGATCATGGTAAGCGAGGTAAGGCTTGACGGTGTTCCCATAACCATTGAAAGAGGCAATAATCTTGTGGTGAGCACCGATGTTACCACCATCGAATTTGTTGCGGAGATAGTCAATTATACTCTCGATAATCCCAAGGTTTCATATTATCTTGAGGGAGTGGACAACGAGTATAAGACAGTATACCAGAGTGACCTGGGCAGCGCGGTTTATACCAACCTTCCTGCGGGGGAATACAGGTTCCACCTTGCGATACTTGATGAGGATACAGATGCTGTTCTGGAAGAGAGCACATATGGTTTTGTCAAGGAAAAGGCCATTTATGACAATGACTGGTTCTTATTCTATGTGCTTTTTGTGGGAGGACTATTCATCGGATGGTTCACCTGGTTCCTTACAAGGCTGGCACTTCAGAAGAATATCAATTCACAGCAGGAAAAGCTTGCCATGGCCCTCAAACAGGTGCAGATGGGAAATGAGACCATTATGGCTATCGCACGTACCGTTGACGCGAAGGATTCCATGACAAGTGAGCATTCTGAGAGGGTTTCGGAGTATTCAGTCCTTATCGCCGAGAATTACGGATTTACCAAGGAGGAGACTGAGAATCTCAGAAAAGCCGCTCTTTTGCATGACATAGGCAAGATAGGTATTCCCGATAAGATACTGAACAAGCCGGACAGGCTTACTGACAAGGAATATGAGATCATGAAGAGCCATGTCACCATGGGTGCCGAGATACTCAAGGGCTTTACTCTCGTGGAAAATGCGGATCTTGGTGCCAAGTACCATCATGAGAAATATGACGGTACAGGATATCCCGACGGCCTTAAGGGAATAGACATTCCTCTGTACGGAAGGATAATCGCCATAGCAGACGCTTTTGATGCCATGACTGCAAACCGTGTGTACAGAAAGCGTATGCCGTTTTCACAGGTCATGAGTGAACTTAAGAATAACAGAGGCAAGCAGTTCGATCCGGAGCTTCTTGATGTATTTATAAATCTCATTGATGAAGGAAAAATAGATATTGATGCCCTCTATGCGGATGCAAAAGGAGGTGACGGACAGTGAAGGGAGAAAGAAAACTGATCGTCTGGGTCCTGATCGCCGCTATGATCAGTATCTATGCACTGTATATGTACCGGTATATGGACGCCTGGGTTGGCACAACCGGCAAGGTTATCACCGTGGGTATCGTGCTTGACGGTGATGAGAGCACTCCCTACAGCGGCAATTTCATCAGAGCCATGGAATCACTGAAAGTGGAGTACGGCGATTCCGTAAGGATAATACAGCGCAGTAATGTGCCCTATGAAGAGGTTGACGCTGTGCTGAGGGACCTTATAAACAGAGGCTGTGACATTATCTTTACCAACAGCTACGGATACAGTTTTACCGTCAAGGATATTGCTGCGGAGTTCCCGTCCGTGCAGTTCTGTCAGGCTACCGGAGACAATGCTGATGACGATCCCGTGCTTGGCAATTACCACACTTTCATGGGCTCCATATATCAGGGAAGATATATAGCCGGACTTGTGGCGGGACTCAAGATGCAGGAGCTCATCAATTCCGGTATCATAGCTCCGGATGAAGCAATCATCGGATATGTGGGAGCTTATCCCTATCCCGAGGTTATCTCCGGATACACCGCGTTCTTCCTGGGTGCGAGACAGAATTGTCCAACTGCTGTCATGAGAGTCAGATATTCCTATACATGGACCAGCTATATGAAGGAAAAGGAACTTGCGGAACAGCTGATCGATGAGGGGTGCGTGGTGATATCACAGCATTCCGATACCATTGGTCCTGCGGTAAGCTGTGAGAATGCAAGGACTGATCATCCTGTTTTCCATGTGGGATATAATCAGGATATGATCGATGTTGCTCCCACCACATCACTTATAGGAACCAGGATCAACTGGACACCATATATCGTTCAGGCTGTCAAGGCTGTTATGAACGATCAGAAGATAGAGAATGTGGTAATGGGCAATGTCCATGTGATGGATGTGGGCGCCGGCTTCGACAGGGGCTGGGTCGAGATGCTTGAACTCAATCCTGCCATAGCTCCAAACGGAGCCCAGGAAGTGATCGACAGGACCATAGAAGATATGGCCAGGGGTAACTGCCATGTATTCCATGGCAATTATATCGGAGTCAATCCGGATGACCCTTCGGATACATGGAACCTTAATGTGGAGTATATCGAGAACAGTTCTTCATCTGCTCCCACTTTTTATTATATCCTTCAGGATGTGATCACTATCGAGGAATGATGTATGTAAATGACATGTGCAGAACACATGTTAATATATTTCAAATGGAGGGACGTTATGATCTACAAGTGTAAAAACTGCGGCGGTGATATGGAATTTGATCCTTCGATCGGAAAGATGAAATGTCCGTTCTGCGATTCAACCGAATCCGAAGAGGTAAGCACCGGTTCGGAGATAAAGGATGGGGATGTGGCTACCGAGGAGACAGCCCAGGAACTCGGATATTCCGCTGCCGGCAATCTTCTCTGTCCCAACTGCGGATGTGAGATAGAACTTGGAAAGTTCACCTCAGCACTCAGATGTCCTGCATGTGATTCCAATATCATAGTAGATTCAAGAATGAAGGGTGAATACAGACCCGAGTTCATGACTCCTTTTAAGATCGATGAGAAGAAAGCGAAGGAAATGATAAAGCAGAAATTTGCTACATTTAAGTTCGCACCCAGAGATCTTGTCAGCGAAGCAAGACTGAAGAAGATCCAGGGATGGTACATGCCTACCTGGTTCTATGACATGGATACGACCCTCGATTACAGGGCAGTCGGAATAAAGGAGACCAGACATACCGAAGGTAACACCGAGGTTACGGATATAGATTCCTATGACGTGAACCGTGTCATAGATGCGAGATTTGACAGACTTCCTGTTGATGCGGCCAATGATCTTCCGGATGAGATGATGGATCTGCTCGCTCCCTTTGATACAAGGGAATCAGTTCCTTATGATTCCAGATACATGTCGGGATTCTATTCGGAGCAGTATAACCAGACCTCTGCAGAGCTTCTCCCCAGAGCCGAGAAGCAGGTTGAGACCTTCGGAAGGAGCATGTGTCAGGATTCTGCCAAGAAGGGACCCCAGGGAACCTATGACCGTCATTCCAATGAGCAGATGAATGTGCAGTATCATTCGGTGATACCTCATTACGGACTTATGCCCGTCTGGAAATATGACTATACATACAAGGATCAGCCCTATCCCTTCTACATAAACGGACAGACCGGAAAACTGGTTGGAACCGCTCCCGTGGATTCAAAGAGAGTCTGGAGCTTTGCAGCGATAGTCGGCGCAGTTGCAATGGCTGTTGCGATAGGACTTTCCTTCCTGATCGATTATCCATGGATCGTGGGTGCTGTCATAGGTATCATCATCGGCCTGATCACAGGATTTGCAAATCTGCATCCTGCAGCAGGCAAGGTTACGGTTAATGCCGCAACATACGTGGCTCAGGAAAACCGTAATCTCAGGATTGCCACCGATGGTTACATGGGCAGAGAGACAAAGACAAGACAGCTTAACAATAATAATGTTAACAAGAAATAACCGGATTATAAGGAGACTATGCAATGCAGCTTGAGAAAGCGTTAAAAAAGATCGGAGATCACAATCCCTGTATGACCTGGAGATTCGGAGCAGATCCCTGGGCACTTGTATATGACGGACGTGTATATCTGTACATGACTGCCGATTCCATCGAAAAAGACGATGAAGGTAATGTGCTTACCAATACATATTCCAAGATAAACAGGCTCAATATCATCTCTTCCGCAGACCTTGTAAACTGGACTGACCATGGATACATCAAGGCGGCAGGAAGCGATGGCGAAGCTAAGTGGGGAGGCAATTCATGGGCTCCCGCAGCGGCTTACAAAAAGATAGACGGAAAGGATAAGTTCTTCCTGTACTTTGCAAACAGCGGAAACGGGATTGCGGTTCTTGAAGCCGATTCTCCCACAGGTCCGTTCAAGGATCCCATCGGAAAGGCACTGATCTCCAGAGACACACCTAACTGCGATTCCGTGACATGGCTCTTTGATCCCGCGGTACTTACCGATGATGACGGCAATTCGTATCTGTATGTCGGAGGAGGTGTGCCTTCTCCAGATAAGGCATCCGATCCCGGTACTGCAAGAATGGTCAAGCTCGGTGACGACATGATCAGTCTTGACGGAGATCCCATGCCCATAGAAGGAGTAAGATTCCTGTTCGAGGATTCCGGCATCAACCGTATCGGAGATAAATATTATTATTCATATTGCTCCAATTTCAGCATGACTGAGGATGATGTTAAGGAGCAGGGATTCGAAAACGGTGAGATCATCACCATGGAATCCGATAAGCCTCTCGGACCCTTTAAGTTCAGAAAGGGAGTTCTCAAGAATCCCGGAGCATTCTTCGGACAGGGCGGCAATAACCACCACTGCATGTTCGAGTTCAAGGGAAAATTCTATGTTGCATATCATGCGAGGATACTCGAAGAGGCAATGGGGATTGACGGAGGATACCGCAGCACCAATATAGATTTCATGGGAATAGACTCTGACGGCGGCCCCGCAGTTGCAAAGGGTACAAGAGGAGGCGCTAAGCAGGTTGGAAGACTTGATCCCTATTCCAGGGTAAGTGCCGTAACTATGGGAAATGCTGCAGGAATAGAGACGATAAGTCTTGCAGACAAGGATGGAAATGCACCTGATGTAACCTCCGGAGAGATGATCCTGACCGGTATCCATTCGGGAAGCTGGACAGGGGTTGTGGGAGCTGATTTCGGAGACAGGTCACCCTCCAAGATAGTATACGAAGCCTGCGGAAACGGCAGGATGAGCGTATCCGTAAGGTGCGGCAGTCCTGAAGGAGAGGAGATCGCCAGACTGGACATCGAGTCATCCGGAAGCGATATCAGAGAGTTCGCCGCTCCCGTATCTGCCGGGATCTTAGGTGTTAAGGATATCTATTTTATTTTTGATGGCGAAGGAGTAAGTGCTGTTTCCTGGATGTTCAGATAAGTTCTGTGGATTATATAAAAATTCATTGACAAACAGGGATAAAATAGTTATATTAGCAAAGTGTGTGATGTTTTAGCGTGCGTGTCTCGCATAAATGCATCCCGTCAATGCATCCGGCTAAAGTCACCAGTACGTTAATTTCTATTGTTTATAATATTTGGAGGTGTTACTTTGGCTAACATTAAGTCTGCTAAGAAGAGAGTACTTGTTGATCGCAGGAATGAAGAGAGAAACAAGGCTATCCGTTCTTCCGCAAAGACAGCTATTAAGAAGGTTTATACCGCTGTTGAGAACGGTGATAAGAACGCTGCTGAAGCTGAGCTTAAGAATGCTAGCAAGACTCTTGAGATGGCTGCTTCCAAGGGAGTTTATCACAAGAATAACGTTGCTAACAAGACTTCTAAGATGGCTAAGGCTGTTAACAAGATGGCATAATGGCAAGATGATCAATGAGAAACCCCGGGATTTTTTCCGGGGTTTTTTTATTTTAACTTTAATGTTAGAATCTTGAAGGTATTTATTTTGTAAACAGGATTAATCAGAGGATCACATGGATAAGAGTCTCATCAGGAATTTTTGCATAGTTGCGCATATCGACCACGGCAAGTCCACTCTGGCTGACAGGATCATTGAAAAAACAGGACTGCTCACCGCCAGGGAAATGCAGGAACAGGTCCTTGACAATATGGACCTTGAGCGTGAGAGGGGCATTACGATAAAGTCACAGGCTGTACGTACGGTATATAAGGCTAATGACGGTAAGGAATATATCTTTAACCTGATCGATACCCCGGGACATGTCGACTTTAATTATGAAGTTTCCAGAAGCCTTGCAGCATGCGACGGCGCCATACTTGTGGTTGATGCGGCGCAGGGTGTGGAGGCTCAGACCCTTGCCAATGTATATCTGGCACTTGATCATGATCTGGATGTTTTCCCTGTGATCAATAAGATCGATCTTCCCAGCGCAGAGCCTCAGAGGGTGAAGGATGAGATAGAGGATGTCATAGGCATAGAGGCACAGGATGCACCGCTTATCTCGGCCAAGAACGGGATAGGTATTGATGAAGTACTTGAAGCCGTGGTAAACAGGATCCCGCCTCCTTCAGGCGATGAGAATGCTCCTCTTTCAGCGCTCATATTCGATTCCCTCTATGATTCCTATAAGGGTGTCATTGTATTTGTCCGCGTTATGAACGGTACGGTCAAAAAGGGGACAAGGATCAGGATGATGGCCACCGGTGCTTCGGAGGAAGTGGTGGAGGTAGGGTATTTTGGTGCGGGAAGGTTCATCCCGTGTGATGAGCTGAGTGCCGGAATGGTTGGATATATCACCGCCTCCATAAAGACGCTTTCCGAGACGGAGGTCGGCGATACCGTAACCGATGCGGACAATCCCTGCAGCGAACCGCTACCCGGATATAAGAAGGTACAGCCTGTTGTCTATTGCGGTGTGTATCCTGCGGACAGTGCAAAATATGAAGACCTTAAGGAGGCGCTTGAAAAGCTCCAGCTCAATGATGCATCGCTCTTCTATGAGCCGGAAACATCACTTGCCCTGGGCTTCGGTTTCAGATGCGGATTCCTGGGACTTCTTCATCTGGATATAATCCAGGAGAGACTGGAGAGGGAATACGATCTTGATCTTGTGACCACCGCGCCTTCGGTTGTCTATAAGGTCTACAAGACTGACGGTACGGTAATAGATCTTACCAATCCTTCAAACCTTCCCGATCCCAGCGAGATAGAGTATATGGAAGAGCCCATAGTCAACGCCGAGATCATGGTCACGAAGGATTTTGTGGGCTCCATAATGGAACTGTGTCAGCAGCGCCGCGGACGTTATATCAGCATGGAATATATCGAGGCAGGAAGGGCTCTCATAAAGTATGAGCTTCCCCTCAATGAGATAATCTACGATTTCTTCGATGCTCTCAAGTCCAGATCAAGAGGATACGCGTCCTTTGATTATGACCTTAAGGGATATGAGAAGAGTTCTCTTGTTAAGCTCGATATCCTTATCAATAAGGAGCAGGTCGATGCACTGAGCTTTATCGTTCATTCCGATTCTGCCTATGAAAGAGGCAGGAGAATGTGCGAGAAGCTTAAGGATGAGATCCCGAGACATCTGTTTGAGATACCTATCCAGGCATGTGTGGGAGGCAGGGTAATAGCCCGTGAAACGGTAAAGGCTATGAGGAAGGATGTCCTTGCGAAGTGTTACGGCGGTGATATTACCCGTAAGAAGAAGCTTCTTGAGAAACAGAAAGAGGGAAAGAAGCGCATGAGGCAGGTGGGAAGTGTTGAGATCCCTCAGTCAGCATTCATGAGCGTTCTCAAGCTCGATGATGATAACTGAAGCTGTATTGTATACAGGACCTTAAGTTTCACCCCCGGATCTTAAGGATATTATGTGATCAGGAGCCGGAATATGAGCGGTAAGGGTTTCGAATTATATATACATATTCCTTTTTGCGTAAGGAAGTGTCTTTATTGCGATTTCCTTTCTTTTCCGGCAGATGATGCCGTTAAGGAAAAATATGTTGAAGCTCTGTGTGAAGAGATATTGTGTGCAGGAGAAGAGAGGCATGGTGCCTCTCTTTCTTCTGTTTTCATAGGTGGGGGTACTCCGTCCATACTTCCGGGCGAAGCCATAAGGAGGATCATGGAGTGCGTGAAGGAAGCATTTGATGTGGAGGAAGATGCTGAGATAACCATTGAATGCAATCCGGGTACCGTGTGTGAAGAGAACCTGAGGATCTACGCAGAGTGCGGGATCAACCGCATCAGTCTGGGGCTTCAGTCCGCAGATGACATTGAGCTTAAACGGCTCGGAAGGATCCACACATTTGATGACTTTGTAAAGAGCTATGAGATGGCAGTATCCGCAGGCATATCCAATATCAATGTGGATCTTATGAGTGATATTCCGGGTCAGACCCTTTCTTCCTGGGAAAACACCCTGCGAAAGGTGTGCAGCCTTGAACCTGCTCCCGCCCATATATCCGCCTACAGCCTGATTGTTGAAGAGGGAACACCTTTCTGGGATATGCAGGAGGAGGGGAAGCTTGATATCCCGGAAGAAGATACCGACAGGGAGATGTACCACATGACATCCCGGATACTTTCCGAATACGGCTACGCAAGATATGAGATATCCAATTACGCACAGCCCGGATATGAATGCAGGCATAATGTGGGATACTGGACCGGAATCCCTTATTACGGAGCAGGACTTGATGCAGCCTCTTATTACGATCATGCCAGATATGTCAATACGGACGATATGGACAGTTATCTGAGGGATCCCGCGGCGTGCCATTTCCTCACCGAAAGACTCGGTACGGATGACCTTATGAGCGAATTCATGATACTTGGCCTGAGGATGACAAAGGGTGTGAGTTTTGCAGAGTTTCAGAGCAGATTCGGTATTTCCCTGAAGGAAAAATACGGACATCAGGCGGAAGGCTTTATAAAAGACGGACTGCTCGAAGAAAAAGGCGATTTTCTGCGGCTTACCGACAGGGGACTGGATCTTGCAAATGTGGTCATGAGAAGCTTTATCTGATATGACTTACTTGTTATTTTTTCATCCCTATAGTAATATAGATTAGTACTTTTGTTTTCTTATGCAAGATGTTCAGCTATGGGGGAATAGCGTGAAATTCGTAAGATGGGAAGACCTTAAATGCGGTATGAGACTTGCCCGCCCGATCTATTCCAGGAGCGGGGTTCTTCTTCATGACCGCGATGCAAAGCTTACCGAAGGAAGTATCAGATCGGTAAGGAATTTCGGTCTTCTGGGTATATATATTCTTGAACCTGCAGAACCCCTTCCTCCGATGTCGGAAGAGGATCTGGCTTTTGAGAAATTCGAGATCACAACGGTTGCTGCCCTTCAGGAAGAGATAGCCAGGCTGATCAAGTTCAAAAAGCAGAACAAGCTGCAGGTTATTGTCAGTCAGATAATACGCCAATACGGACACCTGGAAGGGAAGATCCATTTCTATCAGAATCTGAGAAGCAAGGACGATTACGTTTTCAGGCATATGTTCAATACCGCAATATTCTGTACCATGATGGGCAGGCGTATGAACCTTACGGTAGAGGACAGACAGCTTCTGGTAATGGCGGCGCTCCTTCATGATATAGGCAAGGTTGGCACCAAGAATACTGCGGTATTCGGCGGTGAGAACGATAAGGGCAAGATCGCGGATCTGTATGAAGATGCGATATTTGGATGCGAACTGATAGAACAGTGCTTCAATGCCGATGGTGTAAAGCTTAAGAGGATCTGTCAGCAGGCTCTTAAGGCACAGATGGCAGCGGATCTCGGACAGGAGTCCGAGGTCAGGAAGATGGTTAAGGAAGCGAAGATCCTGCAGGTTGCCAATAAATTCGATGAGATCACCGGAATGAGTCTTACCGGTGAGAGCCTGTCCGAAGTAAAGGCGGTCACCGAGTTTATGGATAATCCCGATATATACGATCCGGAAGCGGTAAGGGCTCTTATAGACAGCATATATATTCTTTTCCCCGGAGTGAGCGTCGAGCTCAATACCGGTGAGAAGGCACTTGTCATCAATGAGAATCCTGATAACATCCTTAAGCCGACGGTCATTTCCTTCCGCAGGAATACGATCATGATGCTCTCTGACAGGGATTATCATGACATCAGAGTCACGGATATAATGAAGACTCTCGATAACCGGTACGTGATGGATAAGAACGCCATGCAGAGTGCAGGCATCAGTAATTCCGATATCAATGTTCCCTGAGGGAGCGATATAAAATAAAGGGGTGAAACAAGATGATTGATATTTATGACATCATGCAGAAAGCAAAAAATGCGGGAGCCAGTGACGTTCATATCACTGTAGGTGTGCCTCCCAAGATGAGAGTCAACGGAAGCCTTCTTACCGTTGAGGGGTATGACAGACTTATGCCTCAGGATACTCTGGACGTTGTCATGTCCATAGCAAACGAAGAACAGAAGCGTAAGTTCGATGAGATCGGCGAGTACGATATGTCCTTCTCAATCCCCGCACTTGGCCGTTACCGTGTTAATATATTCAAGCAGAGAGGTTCTGCAGGTCTTGCACTCAGACTTGTCGGTACCGAGATCCCTAATCCTGAGAAGCTCGGTGTTCCCAAGGCTGTTATCGATCTCTATGAGAGAAAGAGAGGACTTATCCTCGTAACAGGACCTACCGGATCCGGTAAGTCAACCACTCTTGCATCCATCATTGACAGGATCAATGAGAACCGTGATGCACATATCATCACTCTTGAAGACCCTATCGAGTATCTGCACATGCATAAGAGATCCGTTGTCAACCAGCGTGAGATCGGAATGGACTCCAATTCATATGCAAACGCTCTCCGTGCAGCACTCCGTGAAGATCCCGATGTCATTCTCGTCGGTGAGATGAGAGACCTGGAGACCATTTCAACAGCTATCACCGCTGCAGAGACAGGTCACCTGGTCCTTTCAACACTGCATACCATCGGTGCTGCATCCACCGTCGACCGTGTTATCGACGTATTCCCTCCTCACCAGCAGCAGCAGATAAGAATACAGCTTGCGGGCGTTCTCGAAGCTATCATTTCCCAGCAGCTCATTCCTACATACGACGGCAAGGGCCGTGTCGCTGCATTCGAGGTTCTTCTTGCAAATCACGCTATCAGAAACCTCATCCGTGAAGGTAAGTCACACCAGATCATGGGTGTAATGCAGACCAACAAGGCTATGGGTATGATCACCATGGACGAAGCAATCTGCAACTTCTTCTACGAAGGCAAGATCGACAGAGATCAGGCAATCCACTTTGCACAGGATCCCGATGCAATGGAGATCAAAATCTGATAAACGCGATCATTTATATCCTGACGTCTCCGGCTTTTTGCGGCCGGAGACGTTTTTTCTTGACCCGCACGCTTTTGTGTTCTATTATGTCCATACGTCAGATCAAAGGGCATTCGCCCGTTTTTTTCCATGTATATATACAGCAGAAAGGAATTCATTGGATAGGGATGAACTTCTGTCATTTAGTGTGCCTGAACGCGACAGACCGTATGCGTTCTGGCTTGTTTCGGTTCCCTGGATAGGCCAGGGACCATTGCCGAAGCTGCTGAGTACCTTCGGTTCTCCGAGGGATATCTATAAATGCAGCGATTGGGAACTCCTTGCGGGAGTCGGAAACCGCACAAAGATAGATCAGCTTCTTGCATACAGGAAAAAATACGATATCTTCGGAAAATACGATGATCTCATGCGTTCGGGCATGAAGCTCAGCTTTGTGTGGGATGATGATTATCCTTTAAGGCTTAAGTATATACCGGATCCTCCCATTGCCCTGTTTTATTACGGCAGACTTCCGGAGAACGATAAGCTGTCGGTTGCGGTGATCGGAGCAAGACAGTGTTCCGGGTATGGTGCCCACCTGGCTTCGGAACTTGGAGAGGCTCTCGGCAAAAATGACATCAATGTCATAAGCGGAATGGCTGTCGGGATCGACGGTATAAGTCAGGCATCAGCCATAGGGTCAGGGGGAGCGTCCTATGCAGTGCTTGGAAGCGGCGTTGATGTGTGTTATCCGGAATCCAACAGGATCTTATACGAGAAACTGAAGGAAAGCGGCGGGGTCATATCCGCGTATCCTCCGAAAACTGCGGCCGAAGCCAGATTCTTTCCTCCAAGGAACCGTATCGTCAGCGGACTTGCGGATGCTGTCGTTGTGCTGGAAGCAAGGACCAGAAGCGGAACGCTCATCACGGTAGATATGGCTCTTGACCAGGGAAGGGATATATATGCGGCGCCCGGCAGGCTTGGAGATGAGCTGTCAGCCGGATGCAACGGACTGATAGGACATGGTGCGAGAGTATATCTGTCTCCCGGGATATTCATGAAGGATATCTTCGAGGATCACCATGAGACAGTGATATCTTCTTTTGCGGGAACAGGTCTGTCTGACATAGCCGGGAAGAAGAGAAAGGCCTCAGCCTCCGATATAAGGCACAGGAATTACAGCGCAGATGATGAAGAGGAACCGGATCTTGAAGAGGACTCGATGATCATATACAGAAAGCTTACCTATCATCCCCAGAGCGCGGAGGACATAGATGATGCCCTCAGACGGTCAGGAAACATTTCTCCGGGAGATATAGGGATAAGCCTGATACTGATAGAACTGTGCATTAAGGAGCTTGCCATCCAGGTAAGCCCCGGATACTATTGCAGGAAATAAACAGCGTTTAGGAGAGAATATGTTCACAGATATATTATCGGCAACATTGCAGGGGATCAATGCCCTTATTGTCCATGTGGAGACTGATATAGCATCGGGTATGCCCGTCTTTAATATCGTGGGGTCGCCGGGACAGGAGATACGTGAATCCAGGGACAGGATAAGGGCTGCTCTTAAGAATAACGGCATATCCATTCCGCCATCCAGGGTGACCATAAATCTGTCACCCGGAGATCTGAAAAAAGACGGAACACACTATGATCTTCCCATAACCATCGGGATGCTGATATCAATGCAGTATCTTCCGAAAGGCTGTGCCGAGGGGATCCTTTTTATGGGAGAGATGGGACTAAACGGAGAGATAAGAGCCGTAAAGGGGGTTCTTCCGGTCGTGCAGGCTGCGGCAAAGGCAGGTATATGTGAATGCATAGTCCCTGCGGATAACGCTGCGGAAGGCTCAATCGTTCCCGGGATAAAGGTAAGGGGAGCATCCGATCTTGCATCAGTCATCATGTATCTTATGGGTAAGGATGAGGATGTGCTTCCCGCTGTTTCTGCGGATCCGGCATCGGTTTATGATGAAAATAAGAGTTTCATACCGGATTTTGACCAGGTAAAGGGGCAGGAAAGGGCAAAGCGTGCAGCTCTTATAAGTGCATCGGGATTCCATTCCCTTCTTATGACCGGACCTCCGGGTGCCGGAAAGTCAATGATAGCAAGAAGGATCCCGGGTATACTTCCGCCTCTTACTTTTTCCGAGAGTCTTGAACTGACCTCTATTTACAGTGTTGCGGGGTGTATGCCGAAGGGTAAGGCTCTGATCAGCACCAGAACATTTCAGTCCCCACATCATTCCGTTACAAGGCAGGCACTGGTTGGAGGCGGACTTTATCCCATGCCCGGGATGATTTCTCTTGCCCACAGATCGGTTCTGTTTTTAGACGAGCTGCCTGAGTTTGGAAGGGATGTCATAGAAAGCCTCAGGCAGCCCCTTGAGGATAAGAGCATACAGATATCCAGGGTGAGATATTCGGTGGAGTATCCTGCGGATTTTCTTCTTGTATGTGCGATGAACCCATGCCCCTGCGGATATTTTCCGGACAGGGGCAGATGTAAATGTACTGAAAATGAGATAAGGAGATATCTGGGTAAGATATCCGGTCCGCTTCTTGACAGGATAGATCTGTGCACGGAGCTTAAGAACGTGGATATAACCGATATCCGCTCAGGCGGCACGGGCATGTCATCGGGGGAGATGTCCGAAATGGTCGGGAGGGCAAGAGAAGCCCAGAGCCGCAGGTTCAGGGGGACTTCCTACAGATTCAATGCAGATCTTAAAGCGGAGGATATAGACAGGGTATGCAGTCTTGGCAAGGATGAGGCTGAGCTTATGGAAAAGCTCTATAAGCAGCTGTCTCTTTCTGCACGTTCGTATCACAGGATCCTGCGGGTTTCAAGGACCATTGCGGACATGGAAGGAGCCGAAGTGATCACCCGAAAGCATCTTCTTGAAGCTGTCTCTTACCGCCCGGACCTGGACTATTTCAGATGATGGCAAAAGTGATTAAAATTGTTTCTTAAAACAGGTGTTCAGATGATGTAAAATAGGGAATGGTTTAGAGGATGAAGGCAGTATGCTGCTTAAGGTATCTGCCGGTTATTAATGGAGAATGCTATGTCATACAGAGAAGAGACGAAAGAGATAAGGATCGGAAATGTCAGGATAGGCCACGGCAACCCTGTAGCCATCCAGTCAATGACAAACACCCCCACTGCGGATGTGAGTGCCACCGTGGCGCAGATACATGCCCTTGAGAAGGCGGGTTGCGAGATCGTAAGATGTACGGTTCCCGATGAAGATTCTGCAAAGGCTCTTTCCGGGATAAAAAAGCAGATAAGCATACCTCTTGTTGCGGATATCCATTTTGACTACAAAATGGCGATAATGGCTATGGAAAACGGTGCCGACAAGATCCGTATCAACCCGGGCAACATAGGCTCTGCCGATAAGGTCAGGGCTGTGGTGGACTGTGCAAGAGAGCGGGATATTCCCATAAGGGTCGGTGTCAACTCCGGATCTCTTGAGAAGGCTCTCCTTGAGAAATACGGCGGAGTCACTGCCGAAGGTATCGTGGAGAGTGCACTTGATAAGGTCAGGCTCAT
>JAEEGG010011516.1_pt1 | contig 19263 bp, 7 predicted proteins | sample 9134161 | NCBI WGS metagenome assembly JAEEGG01 (sample SAMN16246543, study PRJNA631951) | gut metagenome | biome: gut microbiome; feature: rumen; material: CR-attached | host: Bos | place: Iran: Karaj | collected 2018-10 | reverse complement strand
CACCCTTGTGTCCACGTGTGGAAGTGCCGCCTTTTCCGGAACCCTGTCCTCTGCCTATTCTGCGTTCTCTGTGTGTTGATCCTTTTGCCGGTTTTAAATTGTGTAAATCCATCTCTTTATGTTCTATTGGTTATTAATTACATTTCTTCTACGCTCACTAAGTGCTTGACGGCGTCCACGATCCCAAGGATTTGGGGGGTTGCCTCATGTTCGACAGTCTGGTGCATTTTGTGAATGCCCAAAGCAACTAAAGATCTTTTCTGGCGTGCGGGTCTGTCAACCGCGCTTCTTACTTGTGTGATTTTAATCTTTTTCATCCCTTCTAAAATTTATTTTTTATTATTTACATTCAAAAAAAAATAGTCCATTTTTGAAAGAAAAATGCAACTATTCACCAAAATCGTAACCATAAAATCCCTTCGCCTCTACCCTACTCTATTACATTACAATCCGTGAAATCAATGAGTTACGCGGTTCAACACAACATTTCCACCCGCCTTTGCATTCCACTTCAAAAAGCCCGCAAAAATACACTTTTTTCTTTATCCCCAATACAGTGTTGAAATATTTTTTTCGACAGACTATTATTATCCCACAAATACTTGATTAATTGAAACTTAAACAATTTTGTATTTTGTCTTTTTTGGGGTGTACCGGCGCGGTCATGGAGGAATCTGTGTCGCGCAGATGTATAGCCACGCCGACCGGACTTTCCGCAAATGTTTTCACCTTTCCGCGAGACCCCCACACACATTTATCGTATTTCATCGGCAACAAAGCTCCTGTCCCTGTCAAAGTCCCTCAAGGAAGCTTTTCATCATTCATCATTAAAAGAGCCGCCACCATGTGACAGCTCTTCATTTTTAAATATAAATCTGAATTAGAGATTAGTCGCGGATTTTGAGGGTGATGTCATCAATATAGTTATAAGAATAGACATAATTGCCGCTGCCCAGGACATTACGGAACGCTATGCGGTGTCCGGTGCCTGTGAAACCGGTGAAGTCGCACACCACATATTCCACATTTGTGGTGCTGTTGTTAATTCTTTTCACTGGGACAAACTCCTGACCGTCCCAAACGCCCACCTCCAACTGGTAGGCGGCGTTTGCCTGCCGCAGGTACATCTCCAAACGCAACTGGTTAATCTCTATCTCTTCAGACAGCGCAGGCATCGCATACACACAACGGTTTTGCATTTTCAGGGTATAGTCGCCGCTATGAGCGAAAGAACTCTTGTAAAACAGCTGCGGACGACTGGCATCCGTCATCGCCACATCCTCCTGCACCAACTCCCAACAAACAGGCTGCACACCCGTAGAGGCTACGGTGGAGGTGGTGTATCCGTCGAAGTTCTCACTGAATGGAAGGGTTTGGATGGTGCAATTGTTAACCTCTGTGGTGTCTCCGCCAACTGGATTGACAACATACAACCCAATGTCGTCTATATAATTGTAACTATAGACATAGTTGGCACCGCCTAACGTGTTGCGGAATGCGATGCGGTGACCATTACCCGTGTAGCTGGAGAAATCAATCGTGACATGCTCCATCTCTGTGCCGGTATTGTTGATTTCCGTCACCATCTCGAAGTCTCCATTTTCATTCACAACCCCAACTTGCAGTCTGTAAACCGCCTTAGGCTGCCGCACATACATCTCCAATCGTACTGAACGCATGTCAATGGAATGATCCAGCACAGGCATGGCATACACCCCTCTGTTAACCAGACGGAGACTATAGTTCCCACTGTGAGCGTAATCACTTCTGTAGCACAGTTGCGGACGGTTGGCGTCGGTCATCGTCACATCCTCCAGCACCTGCGTCCAGCACTCGGGTTCCACACCCGTAGCCATCGTAGTGGAAGTGGTGTAGCTATCGAAATTATCGCTGTATGGCAGCATGATGGCAGCACAAGCAGCCGCCGTGGTAAAGCTAAATTCTTCACCGTATGCCGTGCCCACGCTGTTGGTCGCGTAAGACCGGATATAGTAGGTGGTGTTCGCTACCAGACCGGACACCTGACTTGTGAACGCACCCGTACCAGTGCCGTTACTCGTATGATTGCCGTCCACCGTCGGGTTGTGTTCGGTTCCCCAGCACACGCCGCGCCCCGTGACAGTTCCTAAACCGCTATCCATAACATCGCCGCCACAGACGGCCATATTTTCCATAATGTCGTTTACTGCACTTGTGGTGACCGTAGGCAACAGGGCCGTTTCCATCCGCGTCAGCTGGTCTGCCAGCACGCACAGGTCTATTTCGCCACAGGCTGCGGTCTGGACAACCCCAGAGGCTCCGGTGCCATCACTTTTGGAAGAGTTGGGAAGATCGCCCAAAGTGATATACCCCGCATCGTTCGCCAGTTCCCCGACACTCTGCGGAATCATGGGTTTATTCTTCAAATCGTTATAATCGCCACTGAAGCCGTTGGCCGCCTCGTTTGCGTATAAGGCATACGGCACGCTCAACAGTTGCTGGGTGATGGTCACGCCATAATTGCTGCCGCCGTCAGGGTCTGTTTCGGTCTTGAGAAAATAGGGGCCGTTCGCCCAGTCGATTCCTTCAAACCTGCCCTGTTCTACCTTTCCACCACCAATTTCGACAGTCAATAGGCCGTTGGAGTTCGTATAAACGGTGTGCGTTTCCACATACACAACATTGCCGTCCGCACACCCTTGCAGGATACTCACACGCACGCCCACTGGCGCATCAGCGACGATAATGTTCCTCGCATTGCGAACCGCCGCCTGGTAGCTGAATCTACCGGGCGCCTGAGCGAAGAGAGCAATTGCAGACAGTAAGAGGATGATTAAGGTTGTAAGTCTCTTCATGTTCTGTTGATTAAGGTAAATATTGTCGTTGTTTCATTTTTTTTCCACAAAATAATGAGCAATTTTCTAACAATCAAAACATTGCATATTTTCTTGCATATATTTTCCCGAATTTTCTATTGCGGCGGCAAAGGTACGAAAAAAGTTTTATAGATGAGTTTCTTTTTGGAGGTCAGGATGACAAAAAAAATAGGGGATCACGATGAATGGGGGGTTGCTCCGACAACACAGGAAGTAACGAAAGACAAAATCACCCGCAAGGGCAGGCGAAACGAAGGGGCGTGTACGATACGTCTTATCGCAAAAAAGGGTGCCTAACCGACACCCTTTTTTGCTTAACATATATTTATATTGGTATAACCAACCTTACCTGATTGAAATCCTGTCAATGATAATCTTTCTGTCCTTGGCAGCCTGCAGGCCATACACTGTTTCGCGAACTTCGTTGGTGGAGAAGTTGTGGTTAATCTGGCCTTCGGGGACGCGGTGGATGGTGAGGCCGGGCTTGCTGCCGTTGATGTAAGGCGCGAGGACACCGCCGTTAGCTCTTGCCATATAGTTGAGGACGCTCTGGATACGACGGGAAGAGAGTTTCTTGTTATAGTCGCTGTTGCTGAGCGGGCTGGCGAAACCGCTGATGGTGAACTCCACCTGATGGCCGTCCTGAAGGGCGTCAACGAGGAAGTTGGTGAGTTTCACGAGGCGGTCATAACCCGTCTGGATGGAGTCGTTGAAGAAATTCTCCACCGCATTTTCGGCGCTAGTCTTCTTCGCTCCAGTCAAGCCTTTGCCAGCACTGGTAATATAGGTATTCTTGGCGGACATATAGTTGTTGTAGAGACCCATATATTCGGTGTTGGTGGTTTCTGTGCGGGTGCGCGGGTCGGGACGGTCGTTCTCGAAATAGAGGGTGATAGGCTTTGCGACATCCTTCTTCATCTTTTCCATCTCCTCTTTCTTCTTCTCAGCGGCCACCTCATCCTCGTAGATAAACGTCACGGGAATTTGGACAATCATATCCTGCGGCTCGCAGCTTTGGGTGGACGGAATCATTTTCGGGAAAGACTTCACCACGCGGAGTGCCTCATCATCAAACTCCTTATAGCCGGAGCTGCTGACCACCTCGATGTCCGTCAGGGTGCTGTCCTTCAACACCTTGGCCTGAACGGTCGTCGTACCGGAAATTTTCTGGTTCTTAAGGTTGACGGGGTACTTTTTGGTTTTGTTGATGTAGCGGCACATAGCCTTGTTGCCGCCCTTGAATGTGGGGAGAGTCATAGCTGCAGTGGGGACTTCGTGCTGTCCATTGGAATCCGCGAAGACAATAGCGTAACCTGACTTCTGTCCTTTCTGACCATACACATTGCCCTTGTCACACTGCGCATAACTCATTGTGAAACAAACCGTTAAAAACAAAACGGCCACTAATTTCAAAGAGGAAAAATTACTTTTCATACTTATATTTTTTTACATTATTTTCCAAGGCGCAAAGATACATTTTTTATTTATATAATGACACAATAATTTTTTTTTGCTCATTAAACACATCATTTTTGGGAAAATCGTATTTTTGCACATTTTTGTGTTGATAAATCTATTCGCAAATTATAAAAATACAATAATGGATAAAAGATTTACTTTCAGTTGGTTAGTACTGATTTCGGTAGCCTTTTTGCTATCCGTCAACAGCACACTGCTTGCACAAAGTCAGCAATTCCACACCGACACTGTCTATCATCAGGAGTTCGGGTGCGACAGTTTTCTGCTAACGGCCAATCATACCTATTTCCATAATGACACCGTAGTGAAGATTCCACATTATGTCGCCGACCAAGGAATTGTCTATATGGATGTGCTGGATGTGTATCAAATTGTCATCGGGCACAGCTACACGTACAAAGACACCGTGACGGCGCGAGTGTGCAGAAACAACCTGCCGTATGCCTACCACGGGAATTTCTACACCCAGACCGGCAACTATTGGGTCCACATACCCACGCTGCAAGGGTGCGACAGCCTCAGCACCCTGGTGAAGTTGGTGGTGTTGGAGGGACAGAAAGACACCACTTTTGCCTCGATGTGTAATGCGGAGCCTGTCGTGGTCAACGGCATCACATTCACCAACCCGGGAACATTCAACTTCCCGCAAGGAGTGGACGAAGACGGATGTCCTGTGGTACAGACCTACGTAATCACCCCCTACACAGTGGGAACTGACACGGTGGACATCATGGTCTGCGAAAACGAACTTCCATATACCTACATGGGTTATTCGTTACCCACCCAAAACAACTACAGGGTACCCTACGTGTCCGAAGGCGGATGCAATGCCATCAAATACGTACGACTCAGAACATGTCCCATCTATGAAATCTACGACACGGTTGACGTGACTGTTTGCGAGATCGACATGCCCTACGAGTATGGGGGCGAAACGTTTAACGAATCCGGAACCTACCAGATTCCCGTCCCCAACCAGTGCGGATGTGACAGCGCTTTCGTCACACTGAACCTGCAAGTCACACAACCACAGACAGAAACTGTGACGCTGACCCTTTGCGAGGGTGATTTCCCGTACAGTTACGATTCGCTCCATGTCTTCTCGGAACCGGGTGCGTACTACATAAATGAGGATGCCGATTCCACCTGCACCCATTTCACCTATCTGGTCCTGAATGCGTACCATCCCCTCTATGACACAATAAACATTTGTACTCCAGACAGTTTCTATACTTATAGGGACACAACTTTCACTTCCTCAACAACTTACACCTATTATGACACGAATGCCTATAATTGTGTGGATTACCTCACATTGAAGATAAATTTGAACTCTCAACTTGTTTATGACACGGTTAATGTGACAATTTGCGAATCCGAAAAACCGTTCGTGTTTGAAGAGAGCGAATACTGGTTCCCAGGCATTTACGATGTGATGATTCAAAACCAACAGGGGTGTGACAGCGCAGCCGTCAGGTTCCAGTTGGAGATGATTCCGAACGCGACTGTGAGCAGAGATACGGTCATCACCCGAAATGATCTTCCTTTTGTATATTACGACAGTGTGTTCACGAAAAGCGGTCTCTATTGGATGCAGATTCCTGCGGCTCCAGAGGATGGGTGCGACACAATCCTCTATTTTAACCTTACCATTCAACAACAATATTTCCAACTGATAGACACCACGGTTTGTGAGGGCACCGTAGTGGAATACCTCGGTGAGGAAATTTCCACGGCGGGTCCCCACGAGTTCATCTACCATTTTGCGGGCTATGACAGCATCATTACATTGAACGTACACCATCTGCCCAGGTATGTGGACGAAACTGTCTATGTGGAATTGGGCGAGTATGACCTGCCCTATTTGTTCGCCGACAGCGCATACTTTGAGGCTGGCTACCACGAGCGGGTGCTGCAAACGGTGTCGGGATGTGACAGCTTGGTTTCCTTATACCTTACCGTGATTCCTGCCATCATTAACAATGACACCTTGTACCGGGAAGTGTGTTCCAATGACATGCCCGTCACATTGTACGACAGTTTGCTTACGGAACCCGGTGTCTATCGCTACTTGATCCACACGGAAGAGTCCTCCATTGACTCCGTGTTTTATGTACGGCTGAATGTGAAAGAGTCGCCGACACTGATTATCGCCGACACCTCGTATCTATGTGCGGAGAGCACGGCAACCCTGACGGCCCAGTCCACGGGAAGCCTTTATGTGTGGAGCAACGGGGAACAGATGCCATCCATCACAGTGAGCCTGCCCGGAGTGTATGGGGTCACCGTGACCAATGCCTTTGAATGTTCCGCTTCGGCATCCGTCCAGGTTATCCCAGTGGAACTGCCGGATGCCTTGGTGATAGGTGACAACGAGGTGTGCTATGGCAACAACCTGATGCTGCAAGCGATAGGCGGAACAGACTTTTTATGGGATGACGGCTCCACAACGAACGTCATCACCGTTTCCCCAACTGAGAACGTCACCTACACAGTCACGGTCAGCAACGTATATGGATGTTCAGTGGTGAAAGAGCACACCGTCACGGTGAACCCGCTGCCACAGTTAGTCATCCAAGGCAACAACAGTATATGCTCAGGATCCTCCACCACATTCCATGTCTCAGGAGCTATGAGCTACACCTGGAACAACGGAAGCCATGCCAACCAGATCACGGCGAACACTTCGGGAACTTATTCGGTGACGGGCACCGACCCCAAAGGTTGCCGCAACTCGTCATCCGCTACTTTGACCGTTCATCCGCTACCCGTCATCCAAATTAACGGACGAAATTCCTTCTGCCAGGGCGGCAACACCACGATAACCGCCACGGGCGCCAGCACCTACGTATGGAGTTCCGGCGAGGTGACGCAGTCCGTTGTGGCCGACCATGCCGAGCAATACACGGTGACGGGAACCGACCAATATGGCTGCACCGCCACGAGCAGCGTCATCATCTCCCAGTCCACGGTAAACGCCAGCATTTCCGGGAACACCTATCTATGTCACGGCCAAGGCACCACCCTGACGGTTATGGGAGACGACGGGAACACCTACCGCTGGTTTGACGGCAGCACCAACAACACCATCAACATCAATGCCGCGGGAACGTATTCGGTCACGGTGACCAACACCAACGGCTGCCAGAACACCCTGTCTGCCATGGTGAACGAATACAACACGACAGTGCCGACCATCAGCGGGAACCTGACTATCTGTGAGAATCAGACCACCACGCTGCGTGCCTCCGGCGGGAGCACCTACCTGTGGGATGACGGAAGCACAGGACCGATGATCACGGTGGGCGCAACCGGCACCTATTCGGTGACCGCCACGGGTGCTTACGGCTGTACGGCTACGACTTCTGCCACAGTGCTGGTGAATCCCATACCGACCGTCAACATTCTCTCACTGGGTACAATTTGTAAAGACGACGAGGTGACGCTGACCGCCATATCCAATGCCGGAACGTTTAATTGGAACTCCGGACAGAACACGGCGGCCATCACAGTGTCACCGACAGTGAACTCCACATATACCGTACTGGTGACCGATGAGAACGGCTGTTCCAACACTGCTTCGACACAGATTACCGTGAACCCGCTCCCCCAGCTATACGTATCGGGACAGACTTCCTTCTGTCAGGGCGACACAGCGCAGCTGAACGCCACGGGCGGCGTGTCCTATTTCTGGAACAACGGCCAGTATGACGCCAGCATCAGCGTCACCACGCCGGGGACCTACACAGTGACAGCAACGGGTGCCAACGGTTGTGAGGCAACGGCGCAGCTGACCGTAACGATGAACCCGCTCCCGATCGCCACCGTGACCGAATCGGTGGAAATCTGTCAGGGACAGCAGGCACAACTTTCAACAGACGCCCCTGCGGGATGCACTTACACGTGGTCAACAGGAAGCCACCAAAGCAGGATTTTCACCTCGGAAGCCGGCGAATACCAAGTGACCGTGACCAATGCAAACCAATGTTCACGGGTTTATCAGTCATACGTCATTGTGCATGAATTACCTGTCATTAACATCATCGGTGAAGCTGAAATATGCCAAGGACAGAGCACAACCCTTACCGTCAATGGCGATGCGGTTGCGCAATATAATTGGAGCAGCGGCGACCAGAATGCCAATATCACGGTCAGCACCCAAGGCCAATATTCCGTGACGGCCACCAACAGTTACGGTTGCACCGCTACAGCGTCACGTTCGGTGGTGGTTCATCCCTTACCGGTAGCGACAATCAGCGGAACCCTGGCAGTATGTAAGGATGCCAGCACCACGCTAACAGCCACAGGCGGTGTTTCCTATCTGTGGAGCACCGGCAGCACGGCAAGCAGCATTTCGGTGTCCCCCACCGAAAGCCAGTCCTACTCGGTGACGGTGAGTGACGCTTACGGATGCGAGTCGAACACATCCGCATCTGTTACGGTGAACGCTCTTCCACTCATCAGATTCAGTGGACTCACCACTATCTGTGCAGGAACCAGCACGAATGTCACGGCATCAGGGGCCAACACCTACGTATGGTCCACGGGAGGCCAAAACGCCACCGTTTCACTCAGTCAGGCCGGCATGTATTATGTGACAGCCACCAACAACCACCAGTGTGTGAACACGGATTCTATCCAGATAACCGTGAATCCGAACCCTGACGTGCAGATTTCAGGAGATGACTACGTCTGTTTGGGCAGTACCATGTCGCTGACCGCTTCCGGTGCCCAAAGTTACCAGTGGAACACGGAGGAGGTTTCAGCTACCATTGCCGTATCACCGGCGGCAAACACCACCTATTCCGTCACGGGCTATGACGCGAACGGATGCCAATCCACAGCTTCAAAAGTGGTGAGTGTCAAATCGTTGCCCGTAGTTACAGTGTCTGGTTCGCAGACCATCTGCGCTGGCAAATTCGCCATACTGACAGCTTCAGGCGGTTCCTCCTATTTGTGGAGTACGGGCAAGGTGGGTAATACGCTCACCGTGTCCCCGTCCGGCAACCAGACGTATGTGGTGACAGCAACCAACGACTTCGGTTGCTCTGCCAGCCTGGACGTTCCGATAACCGTCAACCCGCTGCCGACCGTCAACTTCTTGGGCAACACGACCATTTGTTCGGGAGCCACAACCAGTATCACGGCTGAAGGCGGCAACTCCTACAACTGGTCCACAGGCGGGCACAATGCCACCATCAACATCAGCAACGCCGGCATGTACTATGTAACCGTCACGAACTCCCAGAATTGTTCTCGGACAGACTCCGTATATGTGACCGTGAATCCGAACCCAAGCTTGCAAATTGAAGGTCCCAGTTACATCTGCTTGGGTGATGTGACCAGCCTTACCGTTTCCGGTGCACAGACCTACGTTTGGAATACGGAGGAGATGTCAGCCACCATCAATGTGGCGCCGTCCGTCACCACGACATACACCGTCACAGGCTATGACACGAACGGTTGCCAGTCCACCAACGCCAAAGTGGTGAATGTGGAAGCTCTGCCTACAATTTCCGTGTCCGGAAACAAGACCATCTGTATCGGACAGTCCACGACACTCACAGCCACTGGCGGAGTCAACTTCCAGTGGAGCAACGGGGTGACGGGTAACAGCATTGTGGTCTCCCCCACCTCAACCCAATCCTACGTGGTGACAGTAACCAACAGTCTTGGCTGCTCGTCAAGTCTCGAAACAACGGTCACCGTGAACAGCCTCCCGAATATCACATTCAATGGCACAACGGAAATTTGCGATGGCGCAACAGCCACGATTACCGCTTCCGGCGGTGTTTCCTACCAATGGTCGAATGGCTCACACTCCGCTTCCGCGAGCATTACGGAAGAGGGATACTACCGTGTGACGGCCACGAACGCACAGAATTGCGTGAATCTGGATTCCGTGTTCGTGAAAGTGAATCCGAACCCGGTGGTGCAAATCTCCGGCAGCAACTACGTATGCGCCGGCGGCATCACCACCTTGACAGCATCGGGTGCGCAAACCTATCTTTGGAATACGGAGGAGGTCTCTCCCTCCATTTCCGTCACCCCTTCCACTGCCACCACCTACACCGTCACGGGTTATGACCAGAACGGCTGTAGCATGACCGTGAGCAAGGTGGTAAATGTGGAGGCTCTTCCTAACATCCAAGTGCTCGGTACCCGTACCATCTGTGCGGGCCAGTCCGCATCTCTGACTGCTACGGGCGGTTCGGTCTATCTATGGAATACGGGTGACACCATCAGTGACATCGTGGTTACTCCGATGACAAGCCAATCCTACGTGGTGACAGTCACCAACGCATACGGCTGTCTGGCCAGCTCCGCCGTCACGGTGACGGTGAATGCGCTGCCACAGATTCACTTCAACGGGAACACCACCATTTGCGCCGGCACCACCACCACCATCTCCGCCATCGGCGCCAGCTCCTACTCCTGGTCCACGGGAGCGCAGACTGGCAACCTGAATGTCAGCAGTACCGGCATGTACTATGTCACGGCCACAAACGCCCAGAACTGTTCAAAGACAGACTCCATATATGTTACAGTGAATCCGAATCCAGTAGTGCAAATTCTGGGCAATAACCACCTCTGTTTCGGAAGCATCGCCACGCTGACCGCCACAGGTGCCTCCACCTACAGTTGGAACACCGGCGAGAACACCGCCGAAATCTCCATCGCACCGGAAAGCAACACCACCTATTCGGTTACGGGTTATGATACCAACGGCTGTTTCGCCACCGTTCAGAAAGTGGTGAATGTGGAAAGCCTCCCCGAAGTGCAGATTCTGGGCAATCGCACCATTTGTCAGGGCCAGTCCACCGTACTGACCGCTATGGGCGGCAACACCTACTTGTGGAGTAATGGCAGCAACACACAAAACATCGCCATCTTCCCCAATGTCAGCACGACATATACGGTGACGGCTTACAACGCCTTCGGGTGTTCCACCGTCGAATCCGTCTTGATTACGGTGAACGTCCTGCCGTCAATTGTATTTAACGGAAGCACCTCCATTTGCCAAGGGGAAAGCACAACGATTACCGCCACTGGCGGAAACACCTATTTATGGAGTACAGGAGCCAACACCAACAATATCACTGTGTCAACTCCTGGCATGTATAAGGTGAGCGTGACAAACTCCCTGAATTGTACGCGAATGGATTCTGTAAACGTTGTCGTGTGGGACAACCCCACCGTCAGTATCAACGGCAACAGCCTGATATGCCAAGGATCGGTGGCGTCACTGACCGCTTCCGGTGCGGAGACGTATCTGTGGAACACGGGCGAGTCAAGCGCGGCCATCACGGTGATGCCAGAGCAAACCACCACCTACAATGTCATCGGCTATGATGAGCACGGCTGCAGCAGCACTGTCAGCAAGGTGGTTAATGTGGAGGCTTTGCCGCAGGTGTTTATCTCCGGCGAATTGGCCATCTGCCATGGCACCTCCACCACGCTCACCGCTTCAGACGCATACTCATACGTCTGGAGCACGGGCTCTACAGCGAACAGCATCACGGTGTCCAACCAAGGTGCCTATACGGTGACAGTCACTTCCGAGAACGGATGCCAGTCAATAGCCTCGGCAACCGTCGTGGACAACCCATTCCCGACATTCACATTGAACGGACCTGATGACATCTGCGAGAACACCACGGAAACTTTGTCTGTCACAGGCGATTACACCTATTTGTGGAGTACGGGCGAAACGACAACTGACATCACCATCACCACGGGTGGCGTTTACACGGTGACCGCCACCAACGATTACGACTGCTCTGCAACCGCCAGCGTGAATGTCAACCTGCTGCCTGCGCCAGAACTCACCATCATGGGGGTCTCGACCTTATGCCAGGGCGACACCACCGTGCTGACCGCATCCTCCGATGCCGTCGAGTACGTTTGGAACACCGGGGACAGCACGCAAAGCATTGTCGTGATTCCCGACAACTCGCTCTATACGGTTACGGTGACTGGTGCAAACGGCTGTACCTCCACGACCCAGCATCTGATCACCACACTCCCCGTTTACGACATCACCGTCAATGGCGCGATTTGCGAGCATCAGGGATTCAACAATTACGGCTTTGACATTCCCGTGATAGATACGGCCGGAACTTACACCTTTGTCCAGAATTTGCAGACGGTCACCGGCTGCGACAGCACAATCACCCTGTTGCTGACCGTACAGCCGCTGCCTCGCTTGGACACCATCAACGGGCCGCAAAACATCACCCAATATGGTAATGTTTACTACTCCATCAACAATCCGCAATACGCGAACTCCTACGAATGGTTGATTTCCAACACCCACTGGACAATTGATTACAGCTATAACAATGCCACGCTGAATGTCAACAACAACGGCACCGGCATACTGACCGCTCGCGGCATCAACAACTGCGGATATACGGAAATCACCCTCAATCTCTACTGTAACGTCGGTATTGAGGATTATCCCGCCAATGCCGTGGTTACCCTCTATCCAAACCCCGTCCAGCAGTCGCTGTACATTAACACAGAGAACGCCCCCGATATCAGCAAGGTGCGCCTTTACAACGAGGCGGGCCGATTGGTCTATCAGACTGACTGCAACGACACACACTTCGAAATCGACTGTACCCGCTTCGCAAACGGCCACTACACCGTACAGTTCCTGAACGAGAAAGGACGGCGAGTGGAATCCCGTAAAATTGTCGTGAAGAATAACTGATAACGAATATGTTGTAGAGACGCAAAATTTTGCGTCTCTACCAATCACCAATCACCAATCACCAATCACTAAACACTAAACAAACACCAATCACCCCGCTTCAATAACCCATAACCCATAACCTATAACCATTACAAATATGGAATATAACTTCAGAGAAATCGAAAAAAAGTGGCAAGAAAAATGGAAAGAAACAGGTTTGTATAAGACCGAAATTGATCATAACAGACCGAAATACTATGTACTGGACATGTTCCCGTACCCGTCAGGCGCAGGGTTGCATGTGGGGCATCCGCTCGGCTATATCGCCTCCGACATCTATGCGCGCTACAAACGTCAGAAAGGCTTCAACGTGCTACACCCTATGGGTTACGATGCCTTTGGCCTTCCAGCCGAGCAGTATGCCATCCAGACTGGCCAGCATCCGGCGGTGACCACCGAGAAGAACGTCAACCGTTACCGCGAACAGCTTGACAAAATCGGTTTCTCGTTCGATTGGGAACGCTCGTTCAAAACCTGCGACCCCGACTATTACAAATGGACGCAGTGGACGTTCGTCCAGCTGTTCAAATCCTACTATTGCTACCAAGCCAACCAAGCCCGCCCAATTTCCGAATTGGAAGAGGCTTTCGCCGCCAATGGCACGCTTGGTTTGGAGGTGGCGCAGACCAAGCCGATGGAGTTTACTGCCGAGGAGTGGATCGCCGCTTCCGAAAAGGAAAAGCAAGAAATCCTGATGAACTACCGTCTGGCCTATCTCGCCGACACGTGGGTGAACTGGTGCCCGAAACTCGGCACGGTACTTGCCAACGATGAGGTGGTGAACGGACTCTCTGTGCGCGGCGGCTTTCCCGTGGAACGCAAACTGATGAGACAGTGGATTTTGCGCGTATCCGCATACGCGGAACGTCTGCTCCAAGGGCTTGAAAAAGTTGATTGGACGGATTCCCTGAAGGAAATCCAGCGCAACTGGATAGGTCGCAGCGAAGGTGCCGCCGTGTGGTTCCCTCTCGCCAAACAGGAACCGTCCGACTGGAAAAAAATCTACATGGGTGATTATGAAGGGGTGAAAAATGAGGCTGCATTCGAGATCTTCACCACCCGCCCCGACACCATCTTCGGTGTGACGTTTATGGTCTTATGTCCTGAACATGAGATGATAGACCAAATCACCACACCTGAACAGAAAGCCGAGGTAGAAGCTTACGTCACGTGGGCCAAGAACCGTTCCGAGCGCGAACGTCAGGCGGAAGTCAAGAAAGTGAGCGGCGTCTTCACCGGCGCATTCGCCATCAATCCAATCACCGAAGAGCGCATCCCCATCTGGGTGAGTGACTACGTGCTGTCAGATTACGGCACCGGCGCCATCATGGCCGTGCCAGCACACGACAGCCGCGACTTTGCTTTTGCAAGACATTTCAATCTACCTATCCGTCAGGTGGTTGCACCTGCCGTGGATGAGGTCAGCGACCCTGACACGTGGGAGGAATCCATGGACAGCAAAACGGGCGTTTGCGTCAACTCGGGCTTCATCACCGGCATGACCGTCAAGGAAGGCGGCAAAGCCGTGATTGAGAAGATCAAGACGATGTGTGTCGGTTATGGCACAGTAAACTACCGTCTCCGCGACGCCATCTTCAGCCGCCAGCGCTACTGGGGCGAACCGTTCCCTGTCTATTACAAGGACGGAATGCCTTATCCGATTCCCGAATCCGAACTTCCCTTGCTGCTTCCCGAGGTGGACCAGTTCCTGCCCACCGAGACAGGCGAGCCGCCGTTGGCCCGCGCCAAAAACTGGACCCACAACGGTTATCCGATGGAATACAGCACCATGCCCGGATTCGCCGGCTCCAGCGCGTACTACCTGCGCTATATGGATCCGAAAAACGATAAAGAATTGGTTTCCAAGGAGGCTGACGAATATTGGCAGAATGTTGATCTGTATGTCGGCGGCGCGGAACATGGTACAGGACACCTCATATATGCCCGTTTCTGGAACAAATTCTTGTTTGATATAGGCATCAGCTGCAAGGATGAGCCGTTCCAGAAGCTCATCAATCAGGGCATGATCCAGGGTCGTTCCAATTTCGTTTATCGTGTGGTCGGGACCAACAAGTTCGTCTCTCTTAATCTCAAAAAGGAATACGAAACCACGCCTATCCATGTGGATGTCAACATTGTACACAACGATGTGTTGGACATTGAGGCTTTCAAGAATTGGATGCCCGACTTCAAGGATGCCGAATTTATCCTCGAAAACGGCCAATACATTTGCGGTTGGGAAATCGAAAAGATGTCTAAGTCGAAATACAACGTGCAGAATCCTGATGATTTGGTGGAAAAATACGGTGCAGACACGTTGCGCATGTATGAGATGTTCCTTGGCCCGGTCGAGATGGCCAAACCGTGGGACACCAACGGCATCGAGGGTGTTTCCCGTTTCATCCGCAAATTCTGGAAACTCTACTTCGACGGCGAGGGCAACTTTAATGTCATTGACGAGGAACCGACCAAAGCCGAGTGGAAGACATTGCATAAGACTATCAAGAAGATTGAGGAGGACAACGAACGTTTCTCCTTCAACACGGCGGTAAGCGCGTTCATGATCTGTGCAAACGAACTGAACGACGCCAAGTGCAACAAACGCGCCATTCTTGAGCCGCTCTGTATCCTGATGTCGGCGTATGCTCCGCACATCACCGAAGAACTTTGGTCGCTGCTTGGACACGAAGAATCAATCTTAAAGGCCACCTATCCGATTTATGACGAGCATTATATGGTAGAGGACGAGTATCTGTATCCTGTCTCTTTCAATGGCAAGATGCGTCTGAAAATGTCGTTCCCAGCTGATTTCGGTCCTAAAGATATTGAACCCAAGGTGTTGGAAAGCCCCGACGTACAGAAATGGCTTGCAGGTGCTACCCCGAAGAAAGTGATTGTTGTGCCGAAAAAGATTGTTAATATCGTGTTTTAAATGGTTATTGGTTATTGGTTATTGGTTATTGAGTTTGGTTATTGATTATTGGTTATTGGTTATTGGTAAATTGGTAATTGAGTTTGGTTAAAAGAGGCTGATTCTTGATTATAGTTGACCATAAACCACCACCAATCTTTTCAATAACCACTAACCCCAACTATAACCTATAACCTATAACCTGTCAATAACCTATAACCCATAACCTATAACCTTTACAAGGTGAAACAGAAAGATTTCGTATTCAACCTCTGTCTGCTCATTTTCCTGAACCTCTTAGTCAAGCCTTTCTGGATGCTTGGCGTGGACGTGGGGGTGCAGAACAGCGTGGGCGCGGAGAATTATGGACTCTATTTCTCCATTTTTAATTTCACCCTGCTTTTTTATATGGTGCTCGACATGGGCACATCGAACTTCAACAACCGCAATATCGCACAGAACACGCAACTGTTGGACAAACATCTGTCGAGTTACATCATCCTGCGGTTACTGCTCGGGGTGGTCTATTTTGTGGTGATTTTTGCAGTCGCGCTACTTATCGGCTACCGTGATGTCCAGCTTCGGCTTCTGTTTTGGATCGGGCTGAACCAGTTCCTGAGCGCTTTCCTGCTCTATGTGCGTTCCAACATCTCCGCCCTGCTGATGTTCAAGACCGACAGCGTTATCTCGGTGACAGACAGGCTCTTGATGATTCTGTTTTGCGGGCTGCTGCTGTGGGGGCATGTCACGGAGAAACCGTTCCGCATCGAGTGGTTCGTGTGGTGCCAGACGGCGGCATACCTCATCACCATCGCGATTGCCCTCGCAATTGTCCTGCGCAAGGCTCATCTGCGAAAGCTGCATTGGGATGTTCTCTTTTTTATAGTCATCATCAAGAAGAGTCTGCCATACGCGCTGATTACCCTTCTGATGGCCTGCTATTACCGCATGGATTCTGTGATGCTGGAGCGGATGCTGCCCAGCGACGCTGGTGCGGCGCAAGCAGGAATCTATGCTTCCGCCTTTCGACTGCTCGATGCGCTCGTGATGGTTGCCTACCTCTTCTCTGTCATCCTGCTGCCATTGTTCTCCAAGATGTTGAAAAACAAGGAGAACGTTATTCCCGTGATACGCACCTCATTCGCATTGCTCTTCCTGTTTTCAGTCACCGCCGTTGTGATTTTGTACGAGTATCGCGAACCTGTCATACAAATGTTTTACCCTGATATTGCAGAAAGCAGTGTTCCGGTCTTCCGACTGATCATTCTCGGGCTGATTCCCATATCCATGACCTACTTGTTCGGCACGCTGCTTACCGCCAACGGCAGCTTGAAACAGCTGAATATCATCGCCGCCGTTGGTATTATCATCAATGTGACGGCCAATCTGCTGCTGATTCCGCGTATGCAGGCATGCGGATCCGCCATAGCCAGTTTCTGCACGCAATTCGCGGTTGCGGTGATGCAATTCGCTATTGCTCTGCGGATCGTAAAGTTCCCGTTCTCCACATTCCCATGGCTACGATGCCTGCTATTCACGGCTTTGCTTGTCACGGCCACAGTCCTCGCACCACGCATCCTGCACATCGGTACGCTGTGGTCTTTGCTGGTTCTCGGCACATTCTCCCTTGTGCTCGGCTTCGCCACAGGCCTGCTGCGCGTCAACTATTTGAAGACTATGTTTGCCAAAAATGATTAACATCGCCTAATCGCAAAAAAGGCGCAGCCCCACAGCCACGCACTTATTCTGCGTTAACAGAATTACTGCTGATGCAATAATTCTTGAAAATTCGTTGTTGATTTGTGGTAATTTGTGTTCATGGATATTGGTCAACCCTTGACCTCTGACAGAACAAAATGCCAAAATGTCAGTGCTTTTTTCCTTGGAAATCACTGGCATTATATTTTGGCACAGTTGTTGCAATAGATGTCCGCGTTCAGCAATGAACTGCGTAAAAATCAAGATTGTTTAATAATTAAAATCATACAAAAATGGGTAAAATAATCGGAATAGACTTAGGAACAACCAATTCATGTGTTGCGGTGATGGAAGGCAGCGAGCCTGTCGTCATCCCCAACAGCGAAGGCAGAAGAACAACGCCTTCCATCGTGGCATTCGTGGGCGACAATGAGCGTAAGGTCGGTGACCCCGCCAAACGTCAGGCCATCACGAACCCCACCAAAACCATCTTCTCCATCAAGAGATTCATGGGTGAGACGTACGACCGCGTGACCAGCGAGGTCAGCCGCGTGCCTTACATCGTGGAACGCTCTTCCAACAACATGCCGAAAGTGAAGATCGACGACCGTTCTTACACCGCGCAGGAGATCTCCGCCATGATTCTGCAAAAGATGAAGAAAACGGCTGAAGATTATCTCGGCCAGGAAGTGACGGAAGCCGTCATCACGGTGCCTGCCTACTTCAGCGACTCCCAACGTCAGGCCACCAAGGAGGCCGGCGAGATCGCGGGTCTGAACGTGAAACGTATCATCAACGAACCTACCGCAGCCGCTCTGGCTTACGGTCTGGACAAAAAGAAAGCCGACTCCAAAGTGGCCGTGTTCGACCTCGGCGGCGGTACCTTCGATATCTCCATCCTTGAACTCGGTGATGGCGTCTTCGAAGTGAAATCCACCAACGGCGACACGCACCTCGGCGGCGACGACTTCGACCACAAGATCATCGACTGGTTAGCCAGCGAGTTCATGAAAGACTATAATGTGGATCTGCGTAAGGATGCCATGGCTTTGCAGCGTCTGAAAGAGGCGGCCGAGAAGGCCAAGATCGAGCTCTCCAGCTCCAACTCCACGGAAATCAACCTGCCGTACATCATGCCGATCGACGGTGTTCCGCAACACTTGGTGCGCACCTTAACCCGCGCCCAGTTCGAGCAACTCTGCGACGACCTGATCCGCAAGACCATCGAGCCGTGTAAGAAAGCTTTGGCCGACGCCGGCTACAAGACCTCTGATATTGACGAGGTTATCCTCGTGGGCGGCTCCACCCGTATCCCCGCCATCCAGAAGGTGGTGGAAGACTTCTTCGGCAAGGTGCCTTCCAAGGGCGTCAACCCCGATGAAGTGGTGGCTATCGGTGCCTGCATCCAAGGCGGTGTGCTGAGCGGCGACGTGAAAGACATCCTCTTGCTTGATGTCACCCCGCTGTCACTCGGTTTGGAGACCCTCGGCGGTGTGATGACCAAGCTCATCGACGCCAACACGACCATCCCGACCAAGAAGTCGCAGGTGTTTACCCCCGCG